>TARA_R110000824_G_scaffold15635_3_pt1 | contig 14840 bp, 9 predicted proteins | sample TARA_R110000824 | Tara Oceans TARA_R110000824 (sample SAMEA4397747) | marine metagenome | biome: Polar Biome; feature: [MES] marine water layer (ENVO:01000295) within the mesopelagic zone...; material: water (ENVO:00002006), including particulate matter (ENVO:01000060) such as...... | reverse complement strand
CGAAATTACTTTAAAAACAGAAGAAGCAGATGTCCCAACAGACTCTAGTGAAGTACAAGAAGATTCTGTTGCGACAGCAGATTATTTTAATGCAGAAGATTGGATTATGTTTAGTCCTTTTTAGTAAAAATGAAAAAAGGTATAAAGAAAAGTAAGGTTCCAAAAAAAGAAGTAAAAAAGAAAGTTGAAAAGAAAAAGTTTCACAGAAAAGGTTATGGTTATTAATTCATTAATACAAGAAAGAGGTAAATATGGATTTATTAGTTGATAATTGGCAAGTTATTACAATCGGTATTCTAGTAGTAGATAAGATTGTGGCTTTGTCGCCAACAAAAATGGATGACCTACTATGGGCATCAATTAAAAAAGTACTTATTGGATTAAAGGCAATGAAAAAATAATGCCACGTTTTGGTAAAAGATCGAAAGAACGTCTAGCCACATGTGATGAACAGCTTATACTTTTATTTAAAGAAGTTGTCAAGCATTTTGACTGTTCAGTTATTCAAGGACATAGAGGTAAAGCAGATCAAAACAAAGCTTTTGACGAGGGAAAAAGTAAGTTACGCTATCCTAGTGGTAACCATAATGCTGTTCCTTCCAGAGCTGTTGATATTGCCCCTTACCCTATTGACTGGAAAGATCGTGATAGGTTTCACTATTTTGCTGGTTTTGTTCTTGGCACTGCACGTCAAATGGGTATAGGCGTTAGATGGGGTGGAGATTGGGATAGAGATACACAAACTAAAGATAATAAGTTTGACGATCTGCCACATTTTGAGTTAACGAACCAAGGATAAGTGTGAAAGTACAAGATTGTGTTGTTGTTTTCCCAGACTTACATTTTCCCCTTCATGACGAAAAAGCACTCAAGTGTGCTTTAAAAGTCTTAAAAGCAGTAAAGCCTTCAGCTTTTCTTTGCTTGGGGGATGTAGCAGAGGGAGAGTTCGTTTCTCATTGGAGATGGAAAAAGAAAAAACGACCACCATTGGAGTATCAGTTACCAGATATTGACAAAGAAATAAAAGAAGTAAATGGATTATTTGATAGAATAGATGAAGAATGTGATAAGCTTAATATTAAAAAGAAAATGTTTACTCAGGGTAATCACGAAAAATGGTATGATTACTTTGTTGAAGAGAATCCATACCTTGAGTCATATACTAGCAGGAAGGCTTTCAGGATTGATGAACGAGGCTACGATTGGTATGATTACGGGGTTGAGTTTAAGGTACTCAAAAGTAAACTCTATGCATATCATGGAGGTCATTGGGGCGGAATAAACCACACACGAAGTCATGTACAAAATCTTGGAGCAAACATTATCTATGGACATACACACGATGCAATTAAAAGCGTTGTTTCACATTTGGATGGACCAAAGATGGCACACTCTATGGGGTGTCTATGCGATATGAATAAAGAATTTTTAAAAAATAGATCTACAAACTGGACACATAATGTTGGTATAGTGGATATATTTTCAGATGGAAGCTTTAATTTAAACTTACTTACTATCCTTGATGGTATAACATCAATTAATGGTAAGCTTATTAAAGGATGAAAAGATTAGAAGACGTTACTAGTGAAAGACGAAACCACTATAAAAAGAAAAGGAAGGTAAAAAAGAAGCGTGCCAAAAGCTCTACTAAATCTAAATGATTTTTCAGGTGGCTTGATAGATGCAGTTAATCCTAGAGATATTGCACCTAATCAAATGTCTGATAATGACAATATTATTCTAGATGAGAGATCTTCTGTTAGACCTTTAGGTGGGGATATAGCACATACAGATATTCCTAGTGGTACAGCAGGAAGTATTACTCCTGGGCATGGTGCTTTTGTATTTGAGTCTGATCACGAAAAAGGAAGTGCAGCACTTGATACTGGTGAAAACTGGTTTGTTATGTGCGATGCAGTTACAGCTAGTATTGATATTTATGATTTAAAAGGCGATTCTTTTACTGCAGCAGCATTTGATCTAGGTACAAATGATTCTGAAACATTTTCTAGCAATAAATTAGATTTTAATAATAATAGTGGAAGTGGAGCTAACGATACTATTGTAGATGACGATAGTGGTTTTATTGCTGATGGATTTCGCAAAGGAGATATTATTGGAGTTAATGGTTGTACTGATGAAACAGCTAATAACTTAAATGCTCTGTTAATTAAAAATGTTACACCAAGTACAATTACATTAGATAAAAGTGGTGTTCTTACTTCAATAGATGATGGCAATGAATCAGGAACTCCTACTATTACAAAGCTAGCTAAGGCTGTATACTATTTTGCAGATGAAGCATTAAGGGTAACTGATGGTAGCTTTGGATCAGGAAATCAAACTTATCATTATTCTTATATTAAAAGAAATCAATTTCAAGGATTGTCTCTTAGTGCTACTACTGCATTTGATAATTGGTTTGCTAATGTTAATACGCTTGCAGCCCCTACACAGTTAACTACTACAGCTTCATATCCAACAGCAGGTACAGGATTTCGTATAACAGCAGCTTCAGGAGCTATTTCTGGTGGTGGATATTTAAATCAAGCATATCAAATAGCAGCTACTTTTATTTACGATGGCAATCAAGAGTCACTTCCTTTTATACCAACATCTAATAATACTTTTACTCCTAGTGGAGATAATCATAAGGTTACCTTTGAGCTAAGAGCAACTGGTGCATTTGATGAACGTATTACTGGAGCGAGAATATATCAAAAACTTAGTGGTACAAATGAACCTTGGACATTGTTAATAGACATAGATCTTAATAGAGGTGCGAGGGCTGAAATGAGTAGTGACCATTCAGCATGGACACTTGTATCAGGAGATACAGTTAGAATACAAAACATTGTATCTTTAGCACCTAACTTAGAAACATATGAAGTATTAAATGGTTTTGAACCTACGGAACGTAAGATTACAGTAAGTGGTAATGGCGAAGGGTATAAGACAGCAGTTATAGCAAACAGAAGATGTTTTATAGCAAATGTTAAAACAGAAAATGAAGATGGTCAAACAGTTCAAATGCGTGACAGAATTATGTACAGTCCTGTAGGTAAGTTTGATACATTCCCACGAAGCTACTTTGTAGATGTAGTGCGAGGGGATGCTGAAGAGTATGTTAAGCTAGAAGAATTTTCAGATAGGTTATTAGCTTTTAAATCAGAAAAGTTATATATAGTAAACATATCTTCTCCATCTCCAAGTAATTGGTTTCTAGAAGACATTAAAAATTTCTCAGGATGTAGGCATCCTAACGCAACTGTTAAAACAGAAATGGGCATCTGCTGGGTGAACAAGTACGGTATTTTCCTCTACAATGGCTCCGAAGTAACTAATCTCCTTACTAACCGTATTAAGGAGTCCACCTGGCAGACCTTTTTTAATGACTCTACTATTATTGGGTACAACCCAAGAAAGTTTTATTTAGTAATTCTAAAGAATTGTTTTTCAGATGATGGAGATGTATTTATATATGATTTCCGTACACAATCATTTGCAAAAGGATCTGCAGCTTTTGACTCTAATGTTAATAGAAGCAATATGGTTGCAGATTGGAATGGTAATATGGTAACAGCTTATCAGCAAGCAACTACAGGAGATCAAACTTGGACTGCTACAAGTAGTAGTTGGGCTTCGTATGTTGTAACTACTTGGTCTAGTACATCAGATGCATATAATCTAAAAGAATGGTCAGATGATATGCGTGATGTATCAGCTAATAGTTTTTCTATTACTACAAAAGATTTTGATTTTGGGGAGGCAGGCAGAAAGAAAAAAGTTTACTCTGTAATTATTACTTACAAAAGTGATAATTCACAAACACAACCTGTGTATTATGCTATAGATGGATCTGATGATTTTTCATCTCAATTAACAGGAGACTTTTCCTCTAGTACAAATTGGACAGTTTTAAGAGCAATTTCTGCAACTCCTATCGAATGTCAGAGTATAAGATTTAAAGTAAAGAACCCTACTAATGGTACAGGATCTACAGCAGGAATACAAATTAATGACATTACCATTGAGTATAGAACATTATTTAAAAGAGCAGGATAATGCGTAGACAAGAAAGAAGACTAAGAAATATAGCACAAAATAAAACAGCTATACTTGATAAACCACCAGCATTAAATCAAATGCTAGATGGACAGCAAGTTTATGCACGCGCATCAGGTAATAATCTAAGACTTTATATTAGAATAGGAGCTAAGTTATACTATACAGAGTTTCTTCCTGTGGAAAAACAACTTGCTAATAATTGGGAGGATTTAGACTAATGGCGAGTGTAGCAGATGTAAAGTATAGTCAAATGAGGTACGAAGAAAATCGTGCTTTAGGTGAAGGGCTTAGAAAGCAACAAGAAGGGCTTGACCAAAAACGCAATAGAATGGGATGGGGAAGAGCTGTTGGAAATATAGCAGGAACTTTACTAGCAGCAGCTACTGGTCCAATAGGCATAGCAGCAGGTGCAGGATTTGGTTCTTGGCTTGGCTCTACATTAGGTGGGGCATCTGTTGGTAATGTAGATGAAGTAGAAAAAGGAAAGTTGTTTAAACATACAGCAGACGAAGCTAGGAAACAGGGAATTGCAGCTCAAGATCAAATGAAATCTATGGCTGTGACAAGTGCCCTTACTGACGCAGCTTCAGCATTCATATTTTCAGGTACAGATTTAGGACAAGCTGTACAATCAGGGGCTCAGAAAGGAGCAGCAAGTGCAGCACAAGAAGGAGCTAATTTATTACAACGATCTTTTGCAGGAGCTAAAGGTGGACTTTCAGGTGGGTATGGACATGTAAAAGCAGGTTTACAATCTTTGATACCAGAAGGTGACTATGTACCATTTGATACGCTTGATGCTGGCCCTCTATCAGTAGATCCTAACAGAATAATAAATTCGGCTGATAACGTGGCTAGTATGGCTGTCGATGCACCTGTAGGTTTAGATTTGCTAGGTACTAAAGGTTACGACTTAACCACAAAGGGTACTTTTAAAATACCAGGTTATGATCAAGCTTTTAATAATCCTGTTCTTGGAGCTATGAATAATGTTGCTGGAAATTCTGTAATGCTAGATCCAGTAACTAAGGCAGTTAATGAGGCAGCTTCTAAAAATGTTATTCCTGGGGCTTTAGAAAAAATTAGCAAAAATTATCCTGGTCTAGACGAAATAACTGGGGCAGCTCAAGCTGTAGATCCAAGCAAATTTACATCTACTCCATTAGATCCGTATAGCTGGTATAGTGGTGCATCTCAAAACTATGGACCTAGCAATCTAGTATTAGACGCTGTAAATAATACAGCAGGACCAACTCAATCTTTTTCTGACTTTAGAACAAGTGGAGCAACTCCACCTCTTGAAGATCAAAATGCTATCCAGCAGTTCTTCGGAAAACATTTTGTTAACCCTTTCAGGTCTTGGTAATAGATAATGCCAAACGAAGCTTATAATAATAATCCAGAGTGGTTTACCGATTATGGGGATGCCCCTACTAGTAGTCCAACTACAGCAAGTGAGGTTATTTATGATTCAGGTTATGATCCCGAATTAGTTCAAGAAGATTTTGGAGATTCTTTTGATCCATATGATCCTAGGCGAGAGCAGTTTGCACAAGATAGGTTATTAAATCAGCAAAAAGCAGCTACTTTACAATACGATCAGGCAGAAGGTCAAGCAGAACGTGAAAAAGCATTAATACAAGAGCAGACAGGAGCAGGTGGATTTCTTCAACAAGCTTTAACTAGACAGCAAGAAAGCCTAGGTCTACAAAGAGGTGAGGCAGAATCAGCACAACAAAGACTTGAAGGATACTTTGATCCAGGGGCTCCAGGAGAACAAGGTCGTATGGTTAAAGGGGCAAGGCAAATAGCAGGAGAGCAAGTAGGGATTCAAAGAGGGCTTACTGAATCTGAAATGGGATTTGCAGATCGTGATCTTGCTACAGCAGGAGGAAGATTAGATTTACAGCAACAAAATATAGAAGCTAGTGCCGATCAGCAAACAGATGCCTTAACAGATCAATTAACAGCTCTTGGCTTAGATAGGTCTGAAGCTGAGAGACAGGCAGGTACCCAGACAGCAGGTGTAGGAAGAGCTGAAGAAAGACTTACCTTAGAACAACAACAAGCTAGAGGACAGTCACAATTTGAATTAGATAGCCTTGGAAGACAAAGACAAACACAAGATTTAGAACGTGGTTTAGCACAATCTGAAATTAGTCAAGGGATTGCAGGAGCTAGGCGTGGTTTAATGGATGCTTATCAGTCAGATGATGCTCAAGCTGTATCAGGGTTTGCAGGATCAGGTGCTAGAGATAGGACACAGCAAAGAGCAATTCAAGCTTATGCAGGTGATGCAGCAGCAGGAATAGAAAATTTAAGGGTAAGAGCAGGTAGGTTTAATATTAGCGAACAAGAATTAAAAGCTCAAGAGCAGAATGAAAAAGATAAACTTCAAACACAATTAGATCAATATGACATATCAGCAACAGAACTTGCAGGTAGAAGAGAAGATATACAAGGTGGCTTAAATGCACAGACGCAAAAATATGATGTTAACATAGCAGCTACACAAAGAGGAATTGGTGATGTAGCTTCAACTGAGGCTAGACAATTAAAAGGAGTAGACCTTAGTAGAGGTTCACAACAAACTTCTTACGATAGGCAAATGTCTCAGTTAGGTGGTCAGATGAGTGGTTATGATTTACAAGATGCATCTAATAAATTAAGGTTTGATGAACAAGCAGGTAGATTAGAATCTCAAATAGCACAGATTGGAATATCAGGTAGAGGAGCCCAAGCAAGCTTTAATGAAACTACAGGTAGGTATGAATCACAATTAGAAGGAATTGACAAACAGTTAGGTGATAAAGGTTTTTTACAAAGAGGACTTCAAAATACTTTAGGTGGTATGGGTGGACGTTTTTCTGAAGAAGTATTTGGATTAAGAGAACAATATGGTGACGAAACAAGAGACAGGATACTTGATTTAATAAATGATGAAGGCCTTGGAGATGAGTATAAGCTTGGTGCAGATCTATTCGGACCAACAACAGGTGTAGACAGTACAATGGGTACTAACAATTTTGTTGCAACTGATAACAATGTAGCAGACGAAGAAGAAGACTACTACTCATCAGACGATGCTTTTGGAGAAAGTGGTAGATTCCTAGCTGAGAAAACCAATGTTAATTTAACGGCAACACAAAAACAATCTGCTTTAGCAGAAGCAGGGATTAGCCAAGATAAAATAAATGAACTGATGGCACTACCAAATTTTGGTGAGTTAAATGTTCGAGAATTAATATACATGACACAAGGATAGAAGTATGCAATATTTTCATATTAAAAATGATCCAAGAAACTCTCTTTTAGATATGCTACCAAGGTATGCATTAGAAATGCGTGGGCAAGATATACAAAATAGACAGTTTAAGAGACAACAAACTCTAGCAGAAAAAACGCAGAAAGAACATACTGAAAGACAGAGAGAAATAACTGCAAGAGAGAAAGAAGAAAGTAGTAGAGCAGCTACAAGATTAGGTATGACTACAGAAAGGTTTGGCTGGGAGGAAGATGCTTACACTCAAAAACTTGAACAAGAACAAGCTATGGATGTTTTTTTACGAAAGAATCAGAAAAGTATGTCTGATTACAGATTAAAGATTGAAGACTATGAAGCTCATGTTGAAAAATATTCAGGACCATATGATGACTATAAAGAATTAACAGAAGGTAAAAAATTATTAGCAGGTCAACTTGGGTATGTTTCAATGTGGAATCCTCGCACAAAAAAACTTGAAAATAAAACTCTTGGAAATATATCTTGGATAGATTATTTGGAAAACAAAGAAGCACGATTTGCTGACCCTAAATGGAAAGTAGCTTTAAAAGAAGCTCGAGAATTACCCGATCTTACGGCACCTAACATAGAGATGGAATTTAAAGATACCACTCGTTATACTCCTGCAATGTTTGACTATGTGAGGCAGACAATGAAAACTACAGAAGACGAAACTATTTCTTATGTATCGGAACTGCTTGGGCTGAATGTTGGACGGTCTGATCTAAGAGCTAGTCTAGAAGGTGGACGTACACTTTCTAGAGAAGAAAAAGAAGAAGATGACTCCACCAATTGGTTTAAGAAGCTTTTTTAAATAAAAGGTAAAAGAATATGGCAAACGGAAGATATCAACCCTCTTATGGAAATCCTGCTGGAATGTTACAGCAAGGAGAAGTTTTTCACTCTAGACCTGTTAGAGATCCAGTGCAAACTGCTAAAGATTTAGTTTTTAAATACAATAGAAATCCTAAAGCGTATACAGATGAGCAAGCTGAGAAGATTGCGTTTATTGCAGCTAGATTAGGAATCCCTTTTAAGGCTGAAAGTAAAGCCTTACAAAAGTTCTTTTTTGATGCTATAGACAATTTAACATTTGGAGCATTACCAGATGATGCACGTCCTGTATCACGTGGAGAAACTGTATTCGGACCAACAAGATCAGAAAAGATAGCTGAAAAAGCTTCATTGCTAGGATATCTTGGACCAGGAGTAGCAGGTGCTAAAATAGGAGGTAAGCTAGCAAAAAAAGTAGTAGGAGGTTTGCCTTCAAAGTTTGGTGGAGGTAAGCTACGTCAAGCTATAGATCAAAGCTTTGGTCCAGGGTATGCAGGAGGTGCAGGACCAGGAGCCCTTTCACGTGGGGTTCAAGGAGCAGGTATGGGAGCAGGAGCATTTGCACTAACAGATATTCTTGAAGATCCTGCTGGTGCAGCAGGTAGAGCATTGCAGGGAGCAGCAGTAGGTGGAGCCTTAGGGGCTCTTATTCCATCAATGGGAGCTATGCGTTTTCATGGATACGATCATACTAAAACTAAAGGGTTTCCACAATTAGGAACAGGGGCTAGACAAGCAACGCGCCCTGCACCTGCTGGTACTCCACAAGTAGGGACAGGAACTCCATTCCCACAATTAGGAGCAGCAAGTTCAACAGCTAATAGAAGTGCAGGATTAGGACCAGTAAGATCAAGAGGTAGACAGGCTCGCTTTGATCCTGACACTAGAGGATTAATATCTCAGCCTCGAACTCAATATATCTTTCCTGATGGAAGGACTGCTTTAATAGATTCTAGAGTATCGGCTCAGAGTATGGGTGTAGGTACAAGGTTTAGGGTAGGGCAAGTAACAAAAGGTGCTGATGAAATTCAGCAAGTATTCCTAGAATATGCTCCTAAGTTTAGACCAGGATTTACTGAGGCACCATTTAGGCAAGGTTCTGAACAGTTAGATTTATTTAGTATACTACAAAGATAATTAATGGCTAACGGTTACGGACACGAATCGAATCAAGTTCGTTCTCTAATTAATTTATATAGAACTAACCCTAATGCATTTGATGAAGAACATCTAGAGACTTTAGAGCAAATGGCATCCCAGCAAGGGATGGACTTTAAACCTGTAAAGGATAAAACTACTCTTGGTTCTGTTCTAAAAAATTTTGGTGGTGGATTTATACGTGGTTTAGTGCCACTCATTCCACCTAACCATGAACCTAAAACTACATACGAATCTATAGCTCATAGCTTGGGGCATCTTGCAGGGTTTGCTCCTTCTATATTAAGCCTTCCTTTTCGTGGTGCTACAATGGCATTAAAAGGAGCAGGTGCTATCGGACTTAAAAAAACAGCAGCAAAAGCTACACAAAAAATAGACGAAGGTAAATTTTTTGGAAATAATCTTGTCGGTATTTTAGATAAGTGGTCTTTACCAATGATAGGCTCTAGATATATTAAAGGTAAAATTGGTCATGGTATTACTAAGCTTGAATTAGATACTTTAGATTACATGAAAGTTGGTGGAGTAGGTAGGGCTATAGCAGAGGAAGCTATAGGCTTAGGAACTGCATCTGTTATATCTGATGTATGGGCTGGACCAGATGATTATATGAATGTCTTTATTGGTGGAGCTTTAGCAGGTGGTGCTTTTGGTGGTATCGGAAACTGGAGAGCCATCGCTAACAGGTTAGGAGTTGCTAATACTGATATACAACGAAAAGGAGTAGAGAGTGCCTTAAAAGCTACGGTAGGTGCCTCTATAACAGGACTACCATCTACCTTAAGAAGAGATCCCATAGAAATGCAGTTATATGAGTATCTATTAGGTGGGTTCTTTGGATATCAAGCAAGACCAGCACACGAAGCTGCAGGTGGAACTTTTATTAAGTCTTTACCTAACGATCACCCAGGTGCAATATTTAGACCAGAGCAACATACCATAACTGTAGAAAGATCTAAAAAAAATCCTGAAGGTGTAGAGCTTTCTTTTTATCCTGACGCAAAAGGGCGTGGAGGATTATCTAAAGAAACACAAAAGTATGTATTAAAACAATCTACTGAGCAGGCTGAAAAATGGTTAAGCATGCATGATAGAGCTGAAGAGCATGGCTTTAATCCAGAGGTTTATAGGTTTGAAGGTAAATGGCAGGAGATATTAAGCAATCGCCTACAGAATCATCCAGCTAGATATAATAAAGATGTTATAGATACGTTTACAAGAAGACTTGCTGAAGATAAACATTTGGAAGGTTTACAAAGACAGCAAATTATTAAGTCTGTTGATGAAATGGTTTCTGATGACAGAATAGATCCTTTTGATGAGTTTAGTACAGAGAGCCAAGTTACAAAAACTCAAGCCTCTAGAGAAATATTTGACTACATAAATAAAGATTATGTGCCGAATAAAAATAAAAATGAAAAGAAAACTTATCAAGGTATAGAGATAGAAGATATTGCTAAGGATTTAAGTGAAAGAGTTACTAAGCATACTCTAGATTCTGAAGGTAATAAAAGACCATCTAGCGACGTTCAAAGTTTTATAAATGAAATTAAAGAAACTAATTATGGGAAATACTTAGAAGGTCCAATTGGAAATGAAAAGCTTCTTAAAAAGTATTTTCATCAAGCAAGTAAAGAATATAAAGATGTTCTTGCTTTTGATAGAAGTGATTTAGCAAATGGTCCATCAATTACTGTAGTAAAAGGTGGATCTGAAATTGATGTACATAAACATAGAGAATTTAATAATAAAGTTACAGAAACATTACCTACTACTCAAATAGGAGGTGAGAAGGTATATGATACTCCATTAACAGATGGATTTGGGCTAGGTAGTGGCATGCAATTTTTAAAATATTTTAAGACAGGGCTAAACAAATATTCAAATATTAATGAGTATAATCGCAATCAAGAAAGTTTTTTCTTATCTTCTCCCAAAGAAAAAGCAGATTTAGAGTTAGCTTTATATAACTATAGAGCTAATAAGTCTGATTCAGGAAAATATATTTTTGCTGGTAAAAAAGATTCTACAACAATTATTACTGCTCCTTTAGTTGATGGTATATCAAATCCAAAAATAATACAATCATTAGGTCATAACCGTTATAAAGTAAAAGATTTATCTCAGCATTTATCAGCAGATAATAAGCAGCACCTATTAAAAATATTTAAACAATCTGAAGCAGGGTATCTAAAAGATTTTAAAGAATTTATTCCTCCAGATAAAGCAAAAGTTTTACATGAAAAACAATTTGTTTCTAATATGTTACATGAATTAAAATTTCATTTTAAAGATCATTATAGATTTGACAAGTTAAATGATATTGTAGGAGATAGGTTTTTCAAGAATGCAGTAGATTATAATAAGCGTATGCAATTATATGCTGAGTCATCTGGAGTTCCTTTAAATCAAAACTCTTTTCAGGATAGCAGATATAGTGTGATAAAAAATAATCGTACTAATTTCTTAGTTCTAAAAGATGAACATTTTAACCCTTCTAAATTAGCAGGCTCTTCTGAGGCTGATGGTGGTTTAATTTTTAATACAAACTTTTTTAAACCCATAGTCAAAGCAATGGGAATGGATTACACCACAACAATAAAACCTGCTATAGTAGGAAGACTTTTATCTAGAGGAAAAACAGAAGATATTGGTGGGGTCATAGCTTTAAAAAGTAATGGCGAAGATGGTGCTGGTAAACCTAAGATACAAAAAATAATGGACAATCATAAAGCCACTACTGGTGAAGATATTCATTTTGTTGTTTTTGAATCTGGAAATAAAATTAAAGGAAATACCAAAGCTACAAACTTTGAATTTCAAGATAATCAGTATAAGCAAGTTGGAGACGCTGAAGTTCATAGTATTCCTTTAGAGTCTATTAGAGTTAATTTAGGTACTTATGATAATGCATCTAAAAATTTTAAAAGTGTAAATCTTCCAAGGCAATTTCTATCTACTTTAAATGCATTTGAGGCTAAAGGTTACAACATAAAAGAAATAGTAGATTACTATCTTAAAGGTACTATTGCAGGGAATGAGAAGGGTATAGAGTTAGTTAATAACTTTAAGGCAGATAATAACATTGAGCCTATTAAAACTTTATTAAAGGCAGATCATAAAAATTTAGAAACACTTCCTTTAAATTTTGTTGTAGAAAAAATAAGTAATCCTGCTAAAGAAAATAATATTTTTAGAAGAGCCTTATTAAAAAACACAAGAAACATTGATCATATGACTGAATCTTTTGAAATAGATGGGCATGCAAATTGGAATAATTTTTATTCTGAAATGACACGTTTAGGAGAATTAGCTGGAGGTAACTATGCACCTCTTAATTTCTTTGAGAAACTATCTCGTCCTTATGAGAATGCTCTTAGAAAGCATATAGTAAAAAGATCAACAACTCCTCTGTGGAAATATTCTGGTAAAGGTAGCTTAGAAACAACTACTAAAGATATGTATACAGGAGATAATGTAGAATTAAGAACTGATATAGTTGATACAAAAGGCAATGCTTCAAAATTAAAACTAGAAGATATTCTTACAGATCCTAACAAAAGCAATATAGCAGATCAATATATTTTACTAGGCAAGTCTCATAAAAAAATGGAGGCAAAACTTAATTTAAAGCCAGAGCAACTTAAAGAAATTAAAAAATTCTTAAAAAAGGGAGAGAAAATAGAAGACAATGGTGATACAACGCTTGGTACGGTATGGAATTTACACACGAATGCTAGGGATTCATTATCGAAGGCTTCTAGAAAGGCACTCGACAATGCACTTGATTTGCTTGTTATACGTGTTCCTGCTGATTCTATTAGTGGTACTATCCCTGTCAAGCTTGGTGGTTTTTCAGAGTCCAAAGGAACAGGAATTGTTACAACCAAAAGACAAGATAAATATTTGGGTGGAGCAGATAAAGATATAGACTCAGCTTTTATCATTCAAAATGGATCACAGTCACATAGAAAGGTTTTAGAAAAAAATAAATTTAATCGTGAAGGACTCTCTGAAAAAGAGTTAATAAAAAACTTAGGAGCTGTTGATCCAGATACATCTCCTTTTACTAAATTTAGCCCATACTATAGAAATATGGCACATCAAACAGGATTAAAAGGTTCTAAGATTAGAGGTTCTCTTATTAGTATGAGAGATATTTATCTTGACATATTAGGAAGGATAACAGAGACAGGAAAACCTTATAGGTTTAAAGGTGGAAATAAAAGTTTAGATGTAGAATTTGATTTTTCTGTAAAGAAAGGAAAAGAAAAAGATTTTTTTAATAATGTATATACAGCGATTAATATTGGAAATGATGCTACAAAATATAAGTCTATTCCTAGTTTTAATAAATTTCAAGAAAAAATCTTTGACTCATTATTTGATATTAAGACTATTAAATTTGAAACGTCACAGAAATACTTAAAACCACATCAACAACGTCTTAAAGCAGGAAATGGAACAGCTAGAGATTTTTTTGAGCAACTTGAATATTTAGCTAAAAATCAAACTCCACACAAGAGAGAAAAAGATTTTTATGCCGAGTACAAAACTAATCCTTATGCTGAAACTAACAAAACTTTAGAGCAGTTTTTAACCTTAGGGGATAGAATGGGGGATAGATCATCTACCTTTTCAAGTGCCTCAGGTAGATCGTTAGAAACATTATACAATAATAAAGTTTTTGACTTAATAAATAACTTTAGAGATTCAGCATTTTTAACAGAGTATTCAAATGCAATTAAAAAAAGTATAGAAAATTTTAATTTTAAAGAAGGTGCTGAAGCAGAAAAAAGATTTGCTGAAAAGTTCTTACAAATAAGTAATACTATACTTAAGCCACAAAATCAAATACCTGTAGATGGATCAAAAGTTATTCCTAAACTTAAAGAAGACTTAAGTGTTAATTTAAATAAAGCAGCGTCTTATGAGTTGTTAACAGAAAAAGCATTACAAGTATTTACTAGACTTCCTAAAGACGTTAAGGCATTAGAAAGTTCTGACTATAAAGTTATTGAAAATCTTTTACGAGATAGCTGGCTCAAATCAAGGCAATTGTTAGATAGTCTTGTAAATGGCACAGGGCAAACTAACGATGCAAATAGGCGTAAAAAATATACTCCTGAACAGTCAGAAGCTTTTGATAGTGCAGTAAGAGATCATTTGTTGCACATTCAAAAGAAAGCCAAGGCTAATAAAATATCTTCTGTACCAATTAGTCAATTTTTTGAGCAAGCTTTATTAACGCCTATTGCTTTAAAAAATAAAAAAAATGAACCACTTGATGTTTACAGGCAAGAAAATGTAGCGTGGGGCTCAGAAAATATATCACTTGGCTCTAAACAAGAATCCTTACAAAGAATGAATGATATTTTTATGAGAGGCTATGAAGGTGCTGTTCCTAAAGAAACGCTTGTAAGTAAAGATATACAAAATGTATATCAAAGAGAATTATTTGCAGGTATCCCTATGAGAATTAAAGGAATTGCTGAAC
>TARA_R110000824_G_scaffold103417_2_pt1 | contig 14858 bp, 23 predicted proteins | sample TARA_R110000824 | Tara Oceans TARA_R110000824 (sample SAMEA4397747) | marine metagenome | biome: Polar Biome; feature: [MES] marine water layer (ENVO:01000295) within the mesopelagic zone...; material: water (ENVO:00002006), including particulate matter (ENVO:01000060) such... | reverse complement strand
AAGAAAAAAGAGCTTCGGGCACTCTTAAACAACATTCTAGATAACCATTTTGACATCCTTAACTATGATTCCCCCGTACAGTTTAGAGAAGCTATTTCAGAAGAAGACGAAACCGGATTTTACTGCTTACACTCAGGAGAGAAAATTGGATAGCGGACCCTCCACAGCGGACAAAATGATTGGCTTTATCCTTTTAGTAGTTTTATTCATGAGTTTATCTGTTTTAGGCTTTTATGCCCAAAAGAAGATGCTTGGGGTTTATGACCTTGAGGATAGAGTTAGATACTTAGAAATAAAATTAGATGAAAAATAGGACTAATTCCATGAAAATTTCTGTCAAATTCTTGTCTCCTACAGCCAAAATGCCTACTAAGACAAACCTTACAGATGCTGGGTATGATCTTTACGCAGATGAAGATGTTGCTTTATATCCTGGTGTGACCACATTAGTTAGAACAGGTGTGGCTATTGCCGTTCCAGAAGGTATGGTTGGCCTACTATGGGACCGTTCAGGGCTTGGAAGTAAGGGGTATCACCGTCATGGGGGTGTAATAGACTATGGATACACTGGTGATGTGTCTGTAGCAATATGTAACAATAATATTTCCGGACATCTAAGCATTCCTATTCATCAAGTTAAAAAAGGTGATAGGATTGCTCAAATTATTTTTCAAGAAGCTAGACATTTCGAATTAGAAGAAGTCGAGGAACTTGATGAAACAGGACGATCTAAATCTGGTTTTGGGGGCAGCGGTCGCTAATCCCAACAAATAAGAGCACTCTATGAAAAAAAATAGGCATCATGAATGCGATTCAGACTGGACCTTAGTATCTGATCCACCAAAAAGAAAGCTAAAAAGAAGCTTCGAGGCAAAAGGGAAGAATCAAACCGACTACGTTTTGTCTATAATTAAGAATGACATCACATTTTGTTCAGGACCATCGGGTACTGGAAAATCATTCATTTCAGCGGGAATTGCAGCACAACATCTTTTAAAAGGAAAAACGGAGCAGTTAATTGTAACTAGGCCTTTAGTTACCGCTGGTTCAAGTCTTGGGGCAGTTCCCGGAGACATTCAAGACAAGGTACGTCCTTACTTGAAACCTATGGAAGAGAACCTTAAGTATTTTCTAGGAGAAGAAATATTTGATGAGTTGCTCGCAGAAGATATAATTAGGTTTGAACCTTTAGAGCTAATGAGAGGGGCTAGTTATCATAATTCCTATATGGTTCTAGATGAGGCTCAAAACTGCACCCTTCAACAGATTAAGATGTTTATTACTCGGATTGGGGAAAATAGTAAGGTTATTATTAATGGAGATACTGACCAAACAGATTTGAAGAGAGATAGTGGATTACATATATGTGTAAAAAAGCTATATGATTTGAAAGGCGTCGGAGTTTGTGAGCTAACAGACGACGATATTCAAAGACACCCTATTATCAAATCTGTTTTAATGAGACTAAAAGATGAAAATTTATATGATTAGAGACCTCGCTGGTCAGCCTCTTATGACTTACAAAAAGACTTGGTGCTACAAAACGTTAGGAGCAGCAAAGACAGCAGCAAAAAATGCGATTTCTAGCAAAAATAAAAAGTTAGATAAGTCTCAAAAAATTCGTTTTGAAGATTTAAAAGTGATAGAATGCGAATTAGTGGAGAAAGACACTCATCCTTTATAAAATTTGTTTTTCCGTTTGTTTGTGAATATCTAAAGATCTTAATTTTTGTGATACTTGAGATAGGAACACTTTACTACGTGGTATTAATTCCTTTAAAGATTTTTTACTATATCTTTAATGCCACGAACTAGAAAATTACTATGCCAAAATATGATTACTCTTGTCACAAATGCGGATTCCTTTGGGAAGATGTGCAGCAATCTATACATGATAAACCTAAGAAAAAATGTCCCAGATGTGAGAAGATGTCTCTTAATAGATTGATTGGCGGTGGAATTCCTCCTATTGTAGTTGGTGAAGCCACTACTTTAGGCCAGATAGCCGACCGTAATACTAAAAAAATGGGGAAATACAAAGTCTCAGAAGAAAGGGGTAAGTATGATGAGACTGTAGACAAAGTGGCTAAGGAGCGTCAAGACGAACACAAACAAATTAACAAAATGACAGACACACAAAAATTGAGGTTTATCGAAAATGGATGAGTTTTTTACTGAGCCTATTGTTTATAATGAGACGTATTTCAATAGAGAAGGCAAAGAGTGTATAGATAATGACATTTGTTATGCTAAGGCATTATCTAAAACTAGAGACGGCAAAGAGAGTATTACTTACTCAATCCTTTGCAAAATGAATTTATTAGTTGACCCTTGGGGAGACGATAGTACACAGCGGAAGACGATTGACAAGACCTTTAAAAGGGTGAATCCAGATTGTTTCCGTGTTTATCTCAAGTATCTTAAAAGTAGAGAACAGCGATTCTTAATTATCGCAAAAAGGAACCAACATGGCTGAAAAATCTAAACGATATCGTATGACTAAACTGGAAAAGTTCTATATTGACAATCATCTAGAATCTGAACCAAAGGCTTTAGCGGTCGAACTTGGAATTCCTACTGATGTTATTGATCGTTATATGAAAAAAGCGATTCGTGACGGTAAACTGGTTAAGAAACCAACAGAGACAGAACAACCAGCTCCGGAACCTATCACTGATGATCAAATGATGATGAAGAATTCTAGGTATGGTGCTGTTGGTATGACAGAGGCTGCGTCTGCCAGGGGTGATGCTTCTAGAGGTGCTGGTTTGAAAAGTAGTTATTACAATAATGCAATCACAACCATCAAAAAAAAGCCCGTATAAATCTCTGTATGGCGATCTACATGTTACGCCAGCGGCTCATTTATCGGAGTTGATATTTAAGAGGCGGTCAGAAGTAAAGAATGAGGGGGTATTACCTCAATTCTTCTGGCGGCTTCCTAAATATAAAAAGACCTTTGGTTTGCAGATGATGTATGCGGCTAGACTTCTAGCTAAATATGATTTTGACGCAATCCTAAGAGGCTTTAATGAGAAGTCTGTTAAGAATGTACTTTCATTTTCAAATAAGAGACTTCTTCCATTTATTGAGGAAGCTCAAGGGCTAGTAAAAGATAAAGCCTTTGTAGACAAGATAGTACAGGACAAGATGAAATTAATGCCGAAGAAACCCTTTGGTAAGCAAAACTTGTGGAGTAGACTGAATGAGTAAAGAAACTGATGCCGCCGTTAAGAAGGTCCAAAAGAATTTCGAGAAGAATTTCGTAAAGACTGGTCGAGAAGTATTTGATGAGAAATGTCAACTGAAAAGCTTGTCAATTTCCCCAGCTTTAGATTTTGCTTTAAACGGTGGGTTACTAGAGGGAACATGGGTTCAGATTGTAGGAAAAAGTAAAACAGGAAAGACCTCAACCATACTTCAAATTGCGGCTAATGCTCAAGCTGATGGTAGGAATGTAGTTTATCTGGATGCTGAAGGTAGAATCAAAAAGTATAATTTAGCTGGAATTGAAGGATTAGACTTAGACAAGATTCAGATGATTCAGTCAGATGGTAATACAATCCTCTCGGCTGAAATGTTCCTTAATGCTTTAGAAACTAAGATTAAAGAGCCGGAAAATGAAGGTGCTGTATTCATTATCGACTCACTCTCTAGTTTGATTCCCGCTAAAGAGCTAGATGGCTTTGTTAGTGGGGATTTCCGGCCTGGGTTGCCGAAAATCCTATCCAACTTTTGTAAACGAATGGGGCAGGTTGTTCCCAAAACAAAAGCTATCATTATTGCTATCCATCATCTAATCTCTGCTCAAGCTTCAATGCCGGGACAGAAACAATGGGTTGCAGATGGAGGGGTTAAGATTGGCTATCAATACGATACTATGATGCAGGTTGCTCATAGTAAAGATTGGATCAATGACGACGGTGATCGTATTGGTCAAGAGATCAATTGGAAAATCTTAACATCTTCCCAAGGTACTGACAAGACCAATGCTACTGGTTATTTTCGCTTTAATCATGGGCTGGATAATGTGGAAGAGATAGTCACTTTAGCTGACGATTTCGGACTCTTCAATAAAAAAGGTGCTTGGTATTATATGCCTTTCTTGGAGAAGCATATAGACAAGCTTGGTGATAAAACTTGGGACGAAAAGAAATATGGTTTCCAAGGTAAAGCCAAGCTTTGTGCATTCTTAAACTCTAGTCCAGTTGTTATGGATATTATTCAGGAAGACATGAAAGAGTTTTTAGCGTGAGAGTTGTAGGCTTCGACGATAGGTCTTATAATATTAATTTTGCTAAGGCCAATCATAAGTCGTATAGAGATAAGAAGTCTTCATACCACAAGAAGGCCAGGGCATTAATCTCTGAGTCATTCCCCTTTGAAATAGTCTATGAAGAGACTACTTTACCGGGTTCTAGAACCAGAGCAACTGGTCTTCTGTATGCTGATTTCTTTATCCCTAAGCTTTGTATAATAATCGAAGTTCACGGAGAGCAGCATTATACCTTCAGTAGATTCTTTCACAAGACTAAAAAGGGTTTTCAGGAGCATAAGCGTAGAGACGCTAAGAAAATCGAGTGGTGTGAACTGAACGATATAACAATGATCGTACTACCTTTTGACAAGGAAGAACAATGGCAGGAACTACTGACGAGTTGGAAGTAGATGAGATTTTAAAAGAACTCGATTCTTTTTTAGCACAGTATGAATTGTCTCATAACATAGATATGTGTGAGTCTGACGCCGCCGTCTATGAGTCTCTTAATTTCTCGCAAGAGCAGCTTAAAGAACTAAGTAATGAGGATGCGTTAGTTCACTCATATCTGATTCAAACATATATCTCCAAACTTACCCATGATCATAATAAGGAAATTGCCAGGTTTGAATGGGCTTCTGACGCATTCAATGATCTTCTCTATCACTACCTAAGTGTCACTCAGTTCGATGATTACACTAAACATGGTGTAAAGGAACAAATGATATGCGATACTCATCCAGTAGTAGAGAAGTTGAGAAAAGTTATGAGAAAGTCTAAGACTGTGTGTACATTATACACTAATAAATTTCCCCCTCTTGGCAAACTTGCCGATATCCTTTTCCAATTAGCGAGAACACGATGAAACTTACAGAAGCTATCAACAAACTCAAAGCTGGCATTCAAGAAGGCGACGACGATCTGATTGAAGAAGGCTTTTTCCTTTTAACAGGAGAACGTGTGGTTTTTCCCGATGAAGATCCTTCTATGTTTGCTGGTGGACAACATCCACATAAAATGACCCCTCCTGGACCTATGACTATGACTGATAAGGAACCACCTCAAGTCCTTATGGCTCAAGGTCAAGAAGATTGGTCTATGAATAAAGATAAGGCGGCTCCCAAGAAAAGGACTTTTGTTAATACCTTTCAACCAGAAAATGTAAAGGTAAATGATGAGGAAGGGGCACATCTACTTGATGATAATGTAGTACCTGTTCCAAGAATACGTGCTGAATTCAAGATGGCTTCTGTCCACTGCCAAGACTGCAACAAGACGATTGAAGTAAATCCACAATTCAAGAAAGAGCCTTATCACTGTGACCTCATCCGACTCGGACAAACCTGTCCAAACGCTTAATAATGTGGCCTCTGAAAAGGCCGTTCTGTCCGGATTAATCAATCATGGGATAAATGCTTTTGTAGATGTTCAATCAATCGTTCAAGAAGAAAGCTTTACGGTTGATAATAACAAGGTGATTTTTAAGTGTGTTAGTAAAGCTCTTGAAACCTCTGCATCTATCGACCTAACTTCTGTACTATCATCAGCTAAACAGCTTGATCTTGATGAATACTTGAATAAGCCCGACGTGTTGAAACATCTTCAACATTTAATGAGGTACGAAGTCAAGCTAGAGAATGTGAGAACTCATGCGTTAAAAATCCGGAAGCTTCAGTTTAGTAGGGAGCTACAGAACTCCTTACGACATATCTATCTAGCTCTTAATGATGTGGATGGCGACCAGAGTGTTACAGAGATTCTATCTATTGCTGAGAAAAGAATTGAGGATATTGCGGGAGAGTATATTCGGCAAGATAAGACCAATCCCGAATTAATTGGTCATAACATTATTGATTATGTCGAGAACTTAATGACACAGGAGATTAGACCGCCCGGCCTATCTACTGGATATCCCGCATTTGATGATGCCATTGGTGGAGGATTAAGGAGACAGTGTGTCGATCTTGTTGGTGCTCGTAGTAAAGCCGGTAAATCTGTTCTCGCAGATAATGTCGCAGAGTTTATTACAGACCAAGGTATTCCGGTACTGATGCTTGATACGGAAATGAATGAAACGGATCATCAGAATAGACTATTAGCACTTCTTAGCAAGGTCGCAATCAATGATATCTCCAGCAGTGCCTTCAAGCTTAATGAAGGTTCTATTACCAACGTAAAAGAAGCCGCTCAGACGCTATCTGAGAGACCCTATCACTATATCAATGTCTCCGGTCGTCCCTTCCAGGAAATCCTCTCAGTGGCACGACGTTGGCTGTTAAAAGAGGTAGGCTATGATGAAAACGGGAGAATGAGAGACTGCCTGATTATCTATGATTACCTCAAGCTTATGTCCGCAGACGCTATTAATGGTAATGTGGCGGAATTCCAAGCTTTAGGTTTTCAAATTACCGAACTCCATAACTTCTGTGTTGAGTATGATTGCCCTTGTCTATCCTTTGTTCAGCTTAACCGTGACGGCATTACTAAAGAGACAGAAGACGCCGTGTCTGGATCAGACAGACTTATTTGGCTGGCGACTTCCTTTTCTATTTTCAAGAAAAAGAGTGATGAAGAGTTTGCCCAAGACAAAGCTTTATATGGAGAAAAATCTGGCAATCGTAAATTAATCCCCGTTGTTAGTCGTCATGGTCCCGGCATGGAAGACGGTTATATATGTATGCAAATGACTGGAGAGATTGCCGAGATCAAAGAGCTAGGGACTATCAAAGAAATTCAGAAAGAGAAAGCGGAGCAAAATGATGGAGTCCCTGACAGAGCCGCAGAAGAACTCAATGAAGAGGGAAGCGACGGATAAGATTGAAGAGATTCTGGAAGCTTTGGGTTTAGAGGGATTCTATCAGTCTGAACGTAAGTTAATTGGAAGCTGTCCTGTACACGATGGGGATAATTCGACAGCCTTCAATATTAACGTTGATCCCACTTCGGAGTATTATGGCATTTGGTTCTGCAATTCCCACGGCTGTCATGAAGATCATGGGAATGATATCTTTGGTCTGATTAAGGGAATCCTAGAACAGAAGACTGACCAAGATAAGACCTTTATTGATGCGGTCAATTTCTTGAAGAAGTTTGTGTCTGGGAAAATAACAGGGCAGGATAACCTAAAACACAATGTTGAGGAATCCCGCATTGATAAGATTTTTCATAGCGGAATTGTTAACAAGGCTTTGTGTAGTAGGAGTCAGGTAGTTCGTGGATTGATTATTCCCTGTACTCATTATCTAGATAGAGGGTTTACTAAAGAGGTGTTGACAGAGTTTGATGTTGGATATTGTAATACAACAGGCAAGCAGATGTATAACCGAACAGTATTCCCCGTATATGATAAATCAGGCGAAAATATGATCGGTGCCGTTGGCAGAGCCGTTTCCCCCAATCAAGCTTCAAAGTGGGTCAATAGTAAGGGATTCAATACCGGGAATGCCTTATATAATTATGGAAAGGCGTTTGATAGTCTTAAAAGGTCCGGTGCCGCCATTCTTGTGGAAGGTCAAGGAGACATTCTGAAATTGTGGCAATCTGGAATTACAAACTGTGTCGGCTTATTTACGTGTAAAATCAGCGACCGTCAGACTATACTGTTAGAAGAAGCTTCTGTGGACACATTGTATCTTGCCTTGGACAATGATGAGCCGGGACGCAAGGGTAGAGAAGAGATCCGAAAGAAGTTTGGACAGATCTTTAACATCGTCGATCTTAAATTTGACAAGCATGACATTGGGGATATGACTACGGAAGAAATCGTTTCTGTAATTAAGCCACAGATTTGAACGTATAGCTTTTGATAGATTGATTAGGGGGTCGTCTTGGCTATTGAAAATGTTCCAGAAGGATTCTAGGAGTCTAGAATTTCGTACTAGTACTTATTTAATTTTAACAGCTTATGAAAGTGAAGAAGAATGACGAATATTGTAGCAATAGCAGGAGCCAAACAAAGTGGCAAATCCACTGCCGTAAACTATCTACATGGGTATGAGATGAAGCGTCATGGCTTCATTAAATATTTCGACGTGTCACCAGAAGGAAAACTTTTAGTAAATGCTTTATACAAGGATGAGAATGAAGAAAACATTGAACGAGCCGGGATTTTTGAACTAGAACAAAAGAGTGAGGCCTTTACAAATTATGCAGCCAACTCATTTTGGCCTTTTGTGAGGGGGTTTAGCTTTGCATCACCGCTAAAGGAAATCTGCGTCAATTTGTTTGGGTTGTCCCCCGAACAAGTATATGGAACTAATGAGCAAAAGAATTCACTTACACAGTTTAGATGGGAAGAAATGCCTGGAGTTATGGTCTTTGAGAAACTGGATGAGGAAGTCTTTGAGGCTTTAGATGAAGCTGGATTGGCAGAACATCTATATTGGAAGAAGCTTGGTAAAAATGATCAACCTCTAATGACAGGTCGTGAATTCATGCAATTCGCCGGGACTGATGTATTCCGGAAAATGTATGGAAAGATTTGGACAGACTACTGCTTGCAAGATATTCAGAATACTGCCCCTGACCTAGCCCTTATCTCTGATTGTCGATTTGAAAATGAGATTACAGCGGTCCAAGCGATAGGCGGGAAGGTTATCTACTTAACTCGTAATGAAACTTCCGGAGGTCACTCTAGTGAAAAGGCTGGAGAGTATCGAGATATGTATGATGCAGTAATTGACAACGTCAACATGACAATCCCGGAACAAACAGAGGCTATTAAGGAGCAACTTTGCGAATGGGGAATTCTACGAGCGTAACTCACAAAGAAAAAACTTGTACTAAGTGTAAAGAAACGAAATCTGTGTCTGAGTTTTCTAAACACGGAATTAATAAAGATGGTTTACGATCCCATTGTAGAATTTGCGATAAATCTAGGATAAAATATTCTGTAAATCCAAATCTTAAAGAAAAGATTTGTACTAAATGTAAAAAAACAAAGCCTGTGACTGAGTTTTCCAAAGATAAAACAAAATCTAGTGGTTTGAAATCCGAATGTAAAGTTTGCCAATCGAAATACCAAAAATCACGCAATTTTTCTATTGACCTCAACTTAAAAGAGAAAGAGTGTGGGCAATGTCATAAAATTAAATCTGTGACTGAGTTTTGCAAAAATAAAAAAATGTCTGATGGCTTGAATTATATATGCAAGTTTTGCCAGTCAAAAATCGAAAAAACAAATAGAGACAAAATAAACGAACGTAGAAAAGAGAGATATAAAACCGATCCAAAATCTAAACTGAGGGTATGTATAAGATCCAATATGCGAAGGTTGGTCCAAGGAGTACAAATTAAAAAAACTAAGAAATCACTTAAATACCTAAGCTGTACTATCGATGAATTCAAAAAACATATTGAATCTCAATTTGTTGAAGGAATGAGTTGGGAAAACTACGGCAATCCTAATGGCGATCATACAAAATGTTGGCATATGGATCATATAATTCCTCTATCTTATTTTATTGAAAATTCAGAAGATCCTTTTCGAGCAAACAATTATAGGAATCAAAGACCTATGTGGAGCAAAGAAAATATATCCAAGGGTGATACTTTAGATATGGAACTAATAAAAGAGTATGGCATAGAAGATTTGCTTCCTAAAAAACTTACTTGGCAAGAGAAGGGCTATAAAGATCCCGCTCTAGATTTGCTGTATATCAAGTTGAATGTCTTATTACTAAGGGATATGTCTAATAAGTTTTTAGACCAAGAAGTAAAATCTAATATTCGACATATTCAACAGAATCCAAGAGAATTAGCGTATGAGCAAGATATTCATAGGGGCTATTGTGGAGAACGATGAATATGTGGGTATCTCAATGGAAACTAGACAAGATTAAACGGACAGAGTATTACTTTAAGTTTGTGTATGGCTGGCGTTTACGACCTTGTTCTGCATGTAATGGTAGTGGATATTACGACAATAATGGGTCTCCAAAGTGTGGTTCTTGCGAAGGTACAAAAAAAGAGAGATTTCGTGGACCAAAAGCTAAGGAGTTAGATAATCTCACATAATCCCTGTTTTTGGTGTATAGTAATATGTACGATTGTTCCTTTTAATAACTAGGCATATACTATGAAGAGACCTAAAGACATTTTAACTCGTGAATTTCTTGAAGAACATTACATCAATCAAAGGAAAAGCGTTCATACAATAGCTAAAGAGCAGGGGATCAGAGCTTCAAATTCTGTACAACAGGCTATAGGCAGACACGGTTTGTCAAGAAGTAGTTTAAAAAACAGCTCTGATATCATAACTAAAGAATTTTTAGAAGAATATTACGTGAAGCAGAATTTAAGCCAAAAGGATGTAGCAATTAAAGCCGGTTTTAAAAGAAAGTCTTTAGTTGTGAATGCTTTATTAAAATATAATATTCCAGTAAGAGAACATACTTTGACTGAAAAATGGATAAAGGGTGCCAAGAGAAAGAAATCACATCATACTATTCCCGGAAGATTTTTCTACTCCATTAAGTGTTCTGCGGGACAAAGGGGGTTGTCTTTCGATATTACCATTGACCAGATTTGGGAATTATTTCTTAAACAAGATAAAAAGTGTGCCTACTCTGGAATGGATCTTAGATTTAAACAAACTAATGAAAAACAGAATAAACAGACGGCCTCTTTAGATAGGATAAATAGTTCTATAGGATATACTATAGATAATGTCCAATGGGTCCATAAGCACGTAAATGTTATAAAGTGGGATTTTGACGAATCTTATTTTCTTGAATTATGTAAAAATGTTGTGATTTACAGAGGGATTAAAACATGCTAATATGCTATTTACGCAGCAGTTCTATCGGGACATATTCTTTTTGTCAGCAAAAATATCTGATAAGTTATGTACTTGGGTTACAAGACAAAGAAAATTCTAAGGCAATTATGGGGACAGTGGTTCATAAGTGTATGGAGACGTTAGGAAATGTCTTTGTGGCAAAGAGAGAGGGAAAAAGAAAGATCAAAGATGAAATCTTTAACCATACATTCAAAGAGCTTGAAGACCTCGAAATGATTAGTCGTAAGTGTTTCGACTATTACGCTAAAAACTCTCCACAGTTAGCACATAAATTAGACAATAAGGCTTATATACAGTGTCACGCTTGGTTTCTTAAGGCACTGGCGTTTGAAGGCGGAAGGCTGAACCCTCTAAATCAAGATATTGATGCTGTCGAACAGTTCTTTGATATTACTATCGATAAGCCTTGGGCTAAATATAAGTATGAAGTAGGAGGGGAAATTATTGAGGGTAACCTATCAATCAAAGGAACTATTGATGTTATAGCACGAGAGAGTGATGGATATTATCAGATACTAGACTACAAAACGGGTAAGAGAATTAACTGGGCAACTGGAGCTATTAAAGAGCAAAAGGATCTTGAAAAAGATCCTCAGTTATTACTCTACTATTACGCTTTAAAAAACATGTTTCCGGATAGAGAATACTACGTCAGTATCTATTATATAAACGATTCAAAAATTGATGGAGTTCATGTACCGGGTGGATTATTCGATATCTGTTTTGATGAGTCTGATTACGCTAAAGCGGAACAGATGCTTAAAGACAAATTTGAAGAGATTAGAGATAATGAAAGTCCTAAATTATTGTCTCAAGAACATAGATCTTTTAAATGTAAGTATTTATGTGCTTTTATAGAAGAATATAAAGATACTGGTAAAACTATTTGCCATCATATTCAAGACGAGGTCAAGAAAAAAGGGGTTAATCAAGTTGTGGCTGAGTATGGCGACTTAAGAAAAATCAATCACTATTCAGAAGGTGGCGGTAAGAAATACGATCTCGAAGACAAAGCCTCAGACTCGACCTAATTCCGCAGATTTTTCCATACCTGTCCGAATCCACCTTGCCAAATGTTCTCATTTGTGCTAACCTTCGCTTGATTTCTGCCAGCTCCAACCTTGCAAAATCCGATACTCTTGATATGGACTTAGTACGACATTACGATATTGAGGATTTGCTACCATGACAGGTTGTGATAATGGATGGGAAAAATGGTATGGTCCAGAATACCACAAATTGTCTCCTAGTGAACAACAACACATAGATAAACTAAAACAAGAACAAGTTCTTAAAAGAGAAATAGAATTTGAGCAAGAGCTTGATGACTATGAGGATTGGTAGTGCCTATTTTGAATTACGATAGTATTAATCGAGTAGTAAGTAACCAATTACGATGGAGTTTATTCTATCGATAGCAATCTTCTTGACCCAAGGCATAGGCTTAGAACTAAGCTAAATGAAACTTTATTTAGTAGGCCTGATGAACCTTATGATTATATGAGACGGTATCTGACTTATTTTGGGGATAGACCTAATTCGTCCGTTGATACGGTCTTGTGGCTAAATTTGGAAGATTCTTTAAAACGACATTATTATAAAGGATAACATATGAAATATATTGAAGAAATCAATAAGGGGGTGCCGATTGGCAACCTAATATTACCGGAGACCATGCCCCAATCCACAATGCTCAGATTGGTCATGACGAACCCATATTTGCAAGCGATTGGCAAACGCCTAACAATAGAGGCGTCATTGACCTTATGAATTATCAGAGTTATCCAGAAGTTTGGAAGACTCGATTTACTGGAAAAGAAGTAAGCTATGAGGGGTTGGGTTATGAAAGATAATTTTGTTGTTTTTATAATTTTTGCTCTGGCTTCTATTGTTCTATATGCGGGAGTGGATAAGCTTAAGCAGAATGAGCTTGATAGAGCAGACGCCGTTCGTGCTAAAAATTTAGCAGAACGATTGGGGAATCCACCTACTGATGATCCGGGAGTAAAATCTATAGCTGATGCGGTCAGGGGTTTGAGAAGTCGCCCACTGTATGTTCTAGACGAAGAAACTCAAACGCTCCATCCGGAAGAAACTATCCGGGATTTTAGCATTATGACCACCAATAAGCAGGCTCGGTTGGCTATAATCATACAGGACGAAGAGTTCGATCACTCGGAAAATCTTGTAGCGGAGAAGATTAAAAACGGAAAATCTTTTATTCTGGTAAAAACACAAGGCGTGATCTACAAAGCGGAACTAAAAGAGGTGCTTCAAGATCCAGAGACTGAAGAGTATAAACGTAATTCCAAAGTTATAGAGTGTTACACAGCATATTGGGGTGAAGATGAGTAAAGTTCAGTGGCGAGAGGATTATATAGTTGATAAAGCAGAATACCCATTAGACATGCTTAACCCCATGGAGAATTAAAATGGACAAGAAAAAAATTGTTGTAATCGGTGTGTGGGGCAAATACTTCAAAGGGTTTAGAACAGTTTGGTAATCTAAAAGCTGTCTATCTAACAGAACATGGACCAAATATCGTATTCAATAAGAATATTGATCCTCAAGAGGTGATTGATTTTATCGGGATGAATTTTGATCTTTCTAAAAAGACTGGCGGTTATGTAAGCATCAAAAAACGTCTTCAGACCCCATCTACATTGGAAGTCTTGTTATGAGATACTTAAAAGCACCTAACAGTGATGGACTCCGAATATTATTAATGGGAGATCTCATTAGAGCCACGAAACGAAAGATGGAAAAGGACTTATACTTATCGTTTTGTATTAACACTTCTGAAGCAAGTCCAGGTCTAAATCTTCAAATAAAACTAAGGACGGCATATAATGCCCTGGTTCCCCACTAGAGTCACATCCCACTATTCCCTCTTACAGTCAACTCTTAAGCCCAAAGTCATAGCTTCCACGGCGAAATCGCTAGGCTATACCTCAGTCGCACTGACTGATTATGCATCTGTTTCGGGAGCAATTCAATTTATAAAGGCTTGTAAAAAGGAAGGGATTAAGGGAATAATCGGATGTGAAATTCCAGTCGAAGAGTTTGGCGGTACGATTATACTGTTGTGTAAGAACAAAGCTGCCTGGATTAAGCTTCTCGAAATTGTCTCCTTGTGTAATAAAGAAAAGGGGCTGGTCCTACCACAAGAATCAATGTCTTTAATAAGTGGGGACTTTTTTGTAATTGATGGATATATCGGAAGTCGCCTATTTTATCATATGGTGGATGACCCGGCTTGTATACATAATGCAGAAACGGGTGAAGATGCTCTGGTTTGCCTAAAAGATACCAACGAGGAAGTAGTTCGTTCAGAGATCGGGAAATATCGAGACTCGTATGGTAGTAATTATTACCTGGAGATCAATAGGATTAATGGTGAAGAATTCCCCTCTTCAAATGTTATCTCTGACTACTTGATGCAGGTTGCCACGGATATAAATTTCCCCAACCTGATTGCCGGTTGCCCTGTCAATTACGCCAAGTCAGAAGATTCCACGGATCATAGACTATTGCTATCATCCAAGATGAAGGTCACCAACTCTAATGCCCAAAAGGGTTTGGTTAAGGAAGACTTTTATAAATTCACCAAGTTCTTCAAGAGCAACCTTTATTGTTTTCCAGCCCTACAGAAGATGGAAGAACTCTACGGACCCGAATTGCTTAATAACGTAAGTGATATTGATGAGCAATGCGAATCTTATGATATTTTGTCTAAACCTCTTCTTCCCACGTTTGATTGTCCCGGCGATATAAGCCAGATCGAGTATCTTAAACAGTTG
>TARA_R110000824_G_scaffold326522_1_pt1 | contig 14887 bp, 17 predicted proteins | sample TARA_R110000824 | Tara Oceans TARA_R110000824 (sample SAMEA4397747) | marine metagenome | biome: Polar Biome; feature: [MES] marine water layer (ENVO:01000295) within the mesopelagic zone...; material: water (ENVO:00002006), including particulate matter (ENVO:01000060) such... | reverse complement strand
ATCGGTTCCGAATGCAATGACCCCGACCGCGTCACCACTCCGGGCGAGAATGTTCGCGAGCGTATCCTGTACGTCGATATTGAACTGCGTGACCTCCGGAACCTCGGGCAAGGAGATAGTCGGGCCTCCGACAATGTTCCCGATCAATCCGCTTGCGAATGAATTGCCCATTTCATCAACCGATGACCGGGCCGACGATGGTCACCGGGGATTGAATGACAGTTCTAATATTACTGCTTGCGTCCGTCAGTTCGATTTCAAAGTATCCGGCCAGGGAATCCGCGGTCCCCATTGCCTTGTAAAGATTTTCAGTAGTAAAATCCAGGGTCCCGGACTTTCCGTTCGTGACGTTCGACCAGGTTTCTGAATAAGCCCAGGGCGATTGAAAAAGGCGAATGATCCATTCCTCCTTGGTTGACCCGTCGCCCGTCACCAGTCGAGCGACCGATGCGCTTGAATCAGGCGTAAGACTCGAAGCGTCCAAGGTCGGCAAAGTTTGCGCCCCGACTGCATCGAATTTGATAATCCAGACGCCCGCGACCGGACTGATTACGGAAACAGCAAGGGAATAGGGAGCCGCATCCAGGGTTGCTTCCAGAGAAGCCGCGGAAACGTCATAATCAAGGTCGTCGTCGTTGCCCCCGTGCGCGAATTCCCAGGTCCCCCCGGTCGGGCGGTTGTTTATTCCTCCGACCCCGACCCTTACTGCTGAGTAAGAACTGACGTCGACGTAAGCCCCTGCTCCGTCTGAAAAATAGAGATTAAACGCGCGAAGATCCCCCGCGACAAACTTCTGAAAAGGCTTTTGCGTGTTGTTCGTCGAGGAAATGACACGCGAATCCGCCAAGGCGTCCGCGTTTACGTTTACAAAGATTGATTCTGTTGCCATGTCGTAGATGCTTTGATCGTCAACTTACGGGGCCGTCGTGGTCGTGGTTGTCGGTTCGACCGACGTGGTTGTGGTCGTTCCTGGTGCAAGGGTCGTGGTCGATGTCGTGGTCGTGGTTGTCGTGACGCAAGGATCGCAAGGCCCGGACCTCGAGCATGGATCTTCACAACATTCCCCGGATACGGGTTGAATGAGAAAGGTCGCCATCAGGACTTGACGACGAACGTCACGTCGACCGCGGATCCGTCCTCGCAAATCTCGATAATCTTTTCTTCGAATGCGGAAGCTTGTGAAACGATTGACCGGATCATGCCGAATTCAAAGGTAAGGATCCACTTTTTCGAAATGTCAGTGGCGTCCAAAACTTCGATCGAGCCGTTGAAATCCGACATGGTCGCCGCGAATTCGATCTTCACCCCGTCTGCGGAGTAGAGGACCTGATTCTTATCGCCTGGGGAAATGCTTATATTGCGGAGAATGTTCAGGGCGTCGATTACTTCGTTTCCCTTTTCCGCTTCGATCAAGGTCGGACGGGATCCCTGGACCAGGCCGTCGATCCCCGGAGTCGCAAGCCAACTCATAAAGCTTTGACCTTTCTATTTTCCATCTGCCAGATGTTTCCCATCCATCGAGCGACCGCGGTTTCGGCTGATTGAAGATATGTCCCCCCGGATATATACCCTTCATAAGTCACAAGGGTCGGCGTCGTGTCCGATGCTACGAAGTTGCAAGCGTTCGAATCCGGGTCGAGTGGTTGCCATTGCGTCGCGATCGTCAGGTCGGTCCCCGGATCCGTGGTCAGGATGTAGGAAAATTCGACTTTCGAGACGACTGTTTGCGTGAATCCAGGGCGAAGCGTATCGGTCGAGTCTGCATCCGTCCGGAATGCCGGGAAGGCAAAGGAAGTTGTCGAGAATTCCGTCCTTGTCGCGGGGACAGTTGCAAAGGTCCTGGTCCATCTTACCAGGCCGCCCCCGGTTGGTCCCGGATTCGATTCGTCCACCAAGTACGCGGTCGGCTCATCCGGGCAAGTCGTATCAAGGGCAAGCGGGACGAAGAATTCCGCCCTTTGAACGTAGTCGATCTTGTAAAGCTTCGCGGTCAGGTCCTGGCGGAATGGATATTCAATGACCGGGTTGACAGTCACCCGGATCGGACTGATGAAATCGTCGTTGTTTGGCCCGTCAAAAGTTATGCTCATTGCTTCCTTCCCTCTATGCGATCGACCAGGCGATTCACGTCGGCCCGAAGTTCGGTCAGTACGTGTCCCGTCTTTGCATCGAATTGGTTTGTCTTTTCAATCAGGTCGAAGAGTTTGTCCTGGAGCATTTCCCGCTCTTTCTTTGCTTCCCTGTTCTGGATCTTAATCCAGTACCCGGCAAAGAGGACGATCACCCCCAGGATCCCGTGATCGATAAAGATGGGAAGAAATTCGTTCATTTCGTTCATTGATTCACAAAGTATCCTTGAACAGTTTCCAGGATCTTGACTTGAGTCTCTTCCTTCGTGATGTCCGTATCGTCAAGGTCCAGATCGACCTTGATCGCCCCGCCCTTTCCGGCAAGGGCCGCGACGTTATGATCCAGGGCCTTTAGGTTTTCCGCTTGTGTTTCGATCGCTTCGACAATGGTCGCGTCGAACATAGGCAGGACGTTGATGTCTTGAAGACCGAGCAAAGTCTTTTCCAGGGCCTTCCTTTCCTTCGTCATTTCCTCCAGGGTCCGGATCTTCTTGTCTTCGATCTTTTCTTCAAGGGCGATTGCTTCTTCTCTTGTCTCTTTGATCTCCTGGGCAATTCGCTTTTGCTCTTCAAGCGCATCGCGTTCGTCGTCCCGTAGCACTTCGGCCTCCGCTCTTGCAAGTTTCCCGTCCTGAATTATGTCATTGCGTCGCTTTAATGCTTCCCCCGCTCGCATTCGCATAAGGTCCTCGAAATCCTTCAGGGTCTTGACGTTGTCCGGAAGCTTCCCTGCTTCCTTCAGGTCCTTGAATTCCTTGCGCAATTCCCCGACGTCGATCTTCAGCTTGCCCTTGATGTCCTGGTCAAAGAACTTCTTGAATTCTTCAAGCGCTTTCTGGGCGTCTTTCAAATTGTCCCGAAGGGCCTCGACTTCCTTTTCCTTTGCTTCCGCGTTTGCTTGTGCTTCTTTCGCCCGGTCCTTCTCCGCATCCAGGGCCTTTTCCAGTTCCGCGACGATGTCCTTTACCGCTTGAAGTTCGTCCCCCCTGGCTTGCTTGAGTTTGTTCTTTACGATGTCCAGGATCTCTTTTCGCTTGTTGATGATGTCCGCTTCGACGTCCCGAAGCTTGATTGCTTCCGCGGTTTCAAGGACCCGCGCGCCCCGCGTTTGGTCGATGATCTTTTTCTTTGCCAGTTCCAGGTCCCTGATCTGGCGGCCCAGGATGACGATCTTCCCCGCTTCGTTGTTAGTCAGGGCGACTTCTTCGCGTGTCGCTTTGATCGCCTTTGCGATGTCCTGTTCCATTTTCACATGTTGTTCGGCAAGGAACTTTTCGCGTTCCCCCAGGGCGACAAGTTTTTCTTTCTGTTTCGCGATGTCTAGGTTTGCTTTTAAGACGTCCCGAATAGCACCCTTTCGCTGGGCTAATAAAATTTTATAAGTCTTCTCGTGTTCGATGTTGCGGAAAATGGCTTCTCCGATGTCATTGATTGTTGCTTTTTGTTTGATGAGTTGTTCTATCTCTTCGCCTTTGCGCTTGATTGACCGAACCCCTGCTTTCCTTTGGTTCTCATAATGAGATAATAGCTTTTCGTTTTCAAAGACCAGGTCGCGCGTCTCTTCAAGGGGAAGTTCGAAATCGCCCAGTTTCGGCGCTTTCAAGTCCGCAAATGCTTTTGCCAGTTCCTTGGCTTCCTCAGTCGCGTCCTTCGCATTCTGCGCGAATTTGTCAATTTCGCCCAGGATCCCGTCCCGCCATTCCTTCGCCTTCTTTTCTTGTTCCGCCGACAGCTTGTCATTCGCAGAAATCAATTCCATGATCCCGGTCACAAGCAATGCGACCGCTCCGACGACCAGACCGATCGGGTTTGCCGCCATGGCAGTATTTACGCCCACCTGGGCGACCTTGGTCGCGTTTAATGCGACGACAAGGGACCGAAGTCCTTTTGCCAGTCCGACGACCACCATCATCGATTTAGCAACCAGGGCGAACTTGATCATGAAACCGACGGAGGACGCGATTTCCTTCCCGAAGGATGCGACGAAAAGCATCACGTCGGCAAAGGCCTCCCCGATCGATGCAAGAGCCGGGGCCATCCCCTTGAATCCCTCCGCCATTTTCGGAAGAATATCGATCAGGACCGGAAGGAAAGCTTCCCCGATCTGCAAGCCCATTTCCTTCAAGTTCGAAAACAGTTTGTCGATCTGCCTGGAAACTGTTTGTTCCATCGTTGCGAATGCGGTTTCAGTCGCCCCGGCATCCCCTTTGACGTTCTGGAGTTGTTTCGAAAGTTCCTTCCCTGAATTCGTGACTAGCATCAAGGCCCCGTTCCCTGCCTCAATACTTGAAAACATATCCATCAGAGTTTTCCCGGATGCCTCTGCGCTTTCCTGCATCATCATTAAAGCTTCCCCGACTTCCCCCCCGTTCTTGATGAAATCCGTGAATCCGCCTTTTCCTAATTCCTTGAAGTTCTCGTTCGCTTTTTGTCCTGCCTTTGCCAGTTCGGCAAGCATCGAGCGAATGGCGGTCCCTGCTTCCGCAGTCTTTCCCGCCCCCATCTGCTTGGTAAGGACTGCAAACATTGCCCCGACCTCTTCGATCGTTACGCCCAGGGATGCCGCGATCGGCGTGACCTTTCCGATGTTCTGACCGAGTTCGGTCATGTTCGTCACCCCGTTCTTGACGACGGAAAACAAGACGTCGGAAACGCGGGATGCTTCCTTCATGCTCATTCCGTATCCGTTGATGACAGTCGTCAAGGCCCCGACCGTATCTTCCAGAGATGCGACCCCTCCGATGGCGGTCTTTGCGGAAGTCTTCAGGAAATCAATCGCGTTGCCCGGATCCACTCCTGCGGAAATTGCCTGGTAAAGACTCTGGACCGCATCATTGAGATCCAGTCCCATCGACCGGGCAAGTTCGCGGACGTCATCTTCCATTTTTCCCATTGATGCCTTGGATATCCCAGGAAGGAGCGTGAAGACCTCTGAAATCCCTTTTTGGAATTTGACCATGTCCATCGTCCCTTTTATCGCCATCCCCGCCAGCGCGGCTCCTGCGATCTTTGTCGCGGATGTGATCGCTGAAGTGATTTTCTTCCCGAAGGACGAAGTTTCCCGGCTCGCGTCCCCCAGTCCCTTCTTGAATTCCGAAGAATCCATTCCGAGCTTTGCCAGGATTGAAAGGCCCATCAGTTCTTGTTCACCCGATCCATGAATTCCTGGCGGAGTCGATCCGCTTCGGAACTGAACTTTATCGGTTTGTCGGAATTGCGCTCCCGGATCCTACGAAGAAGGATCAGCAAACGATCAAGGGACGTGTCCAGGATCTTCTCGTCGGTCCATCCGTATTCCGATGCGAAGGCGTCCACGATCGAGGAAATCCATTCCGTGGAACCGGTACTTTTTGTCCTGGTCGATCTGCCTGGGGAAAACTCAAAAGCCCGGTTGATGAATTCCGAGATCCGTTCGTTGAATCCTGTGAAGTCTTCGAAGTAATTACGCGCCCGAAAGTTCTTGGCCTTGAGCGGATCGGTTGAAAACTCCGGGGACATGACCCATAGAAAACGAAGGATGGGGATCCTGGCGTCCCCGTCTTCATCCGTCCAGAAATCCTCGACGCTTAGAAGAGCATATCTGCGAATGGTCAGGGGAAGGATCTTGAACTTTCCCCATTCATCGGGCGGAAGTGGCAACCAGGCAACAATGGAGTCGTTTGACTCCTTGCGCGTTGCTTCTGCTATTCGCTTCTCGTAATCGGACCAAAGGCCCGCAATCCGGTTTCCGTCACCATCCGCCACATCACGAGCTCTAGTTGATCTGGTGATATCCGTTAAAAGCTACCTTAACATAGTCGGACTGCGATTGAGCCTCACTACAGTCAACTATGAGATACGTCCCGTCGTCCCTGGTCCCGGATAAAACGAAAGTTTGTCCGCGAACGTCAACGGCGGTCGATGCGGTAGCCAGTTGAATGGTCCCCGATACTTCGATGCGCCCCGGAATGACAGTCGAACCAAGCGGTTCCCCATTACTGTCATTGATGTCTGCCCTGGCTCCCGTGTAATTGAAGGTTAGTCCTTCAAGCACATAGACCACTGAATTGATAGTGATGGGACTGGACTCGATTGAAAATGCTTGCGTGCCGTCAGATGTTATGGCCATGAGTTTTTTTTCCTACGTTGTTTCTGGTTTCATTAAATGTTCATGCGTCAACTTATTAAGGGGCGGGCGTTGTCGTTGTTGTTGGAAATGCATCTGCCCGGATGGAAAAAAAGATCTGATAAACAAGGGTCGTGACCTGGAAGTCCCCGTCAGTTTCCCTGGTCGTCGCTAATTGCCTGATCAATTTCAGCCCGTAATATGGTAAGGTCGATGCGTCCCAGTTCGTGGAAGAACGCAAAAGAGCGACCCTGACCTCTCCGACGTATTCGAAATGATCCGCCCGACTTTGTCCCTGGGTCCCGTCCGTAATGATCCGGACCTCGAATTCCGCCTGGTGCTTTCGATATTCCCCTTGCGCCAGAGCCGGGAACGAATCGATCGGGGAGTCATCCGGAAAGCTTGCTTCCCCCGTGGTGAACTGGATTTCGATCCTGGGCGTGACGAAGTCTTCCCCGCTTGCTGAACTGAAGACGGAAATCCCGGTCGCTGTTTCAAGGAATGTTTCCGCAACGTCCTCGAAATGCTTTTCGAATTGGTAAAGGGTCTTGAGATCCGGAGCGCTCATGACGTTTGTCCCTGATAGCGACTGGCGACTTGCATTCGATAAGCGGGACCGGGATCTTCCCGCTTGATCTCGAAGACTTTGAAATGATTATCGTCCCGGTCCTTCAGCAAGGCCCCTTTTGTCGGGAGGACCGAATAGTTCGAGCCGTTGATCACGATCTCCGAATCCAGTTCGACTTCCCGCCCTGCCAGGTCGACCTCGAAACCTTCTTCCAAGGATTGAAAGGATCCGATGAAAACAAGGTCCTCGATCGCAGAAGGGGAAACTCCGACCAGTTCCTTCCCTGTTTGCTTGATCATAAAGTCCAGGTCGAATCCCAGGCTTTCGTCGTTGAATATGCTCATCTAAAAAAAGCGAAGCCAGGTTTCAAGGTTTCCCCATCCGCCTGGCTCCTTGAACGACATAAATTTTCTATGCCTTGCCCTTTGTCGCTTTTTTGACTTCCGGGGATCCCTTTTTCCGTCGATGTCCACCGGACGTGTCCAGATAATGAACTTGCTCGAACCCCGCGAAAGAATCGTGCTTGAACTTGTCCTTCATTTCAGAAGCGGATCCGACAGAAATGGATGACCATTTCGCCCCGGCCTTGCGACCGATAAGTGTTGCGTGCCGGGCCATCTTAGGAAGAAACGATTCGGATCAAGTTTCCGGCGACTCCGACCTTGAACCCGTAAACGCACTCAAGGACCGCAGTCTGGGTTCCCGTGCTTGTGTCGTAGAATTCGCGATATCCCATGACCATCCCGGAAGCTTCGTCGAAAAGACGCCTGGCGGAAATGTATTCCCCGCTGTTCAAAGGCTCAAGGTAACGCATCGCGACCGCAAGGGCGGAAGGATGAGCATAGAAGCCCGTCAGGTTTTCCCCATTGGCGGGGATCGAGTTTGATTCGTAAAGCCCTTTGATTCCGAAGAGTGAAGGAATCCTTCCGCCTTGGATGACTTCGGCGGATCCGTAGTTCATGGCGTGGCTGATGTCCGTGTCCTTCAGCAAGCTTGTAAAATAAGCATTGTCCAGGACTAGCGCGCATTGGTCAGGATAAAGATTCGCATCAAGTCCGTCTTCGCGAAGATCGGCAACTTCATCGGCGTCGAAATCGTTCGCGGTGACTACTAGCTCCGTCGAATAAATTGCGGTTGTCAGTTCCGAGAGGATGTCCTGGAAGACTGCTTTCGCAAGATCGCCCCCCTTCTGGTATCCGAAGCGCTGAAGTTCGACTGCTGACGACTGACTTCCTTCCGTGTCGGTGATGTGCCAGGTGACGAACTTGTGTCCGTCAAGCGTGATGGTCGTGGTCCCGTAGGTCGTATCCTGGGCGGTGTAGGTCCCGGAGAAGTCGGCGGCGGAAGACGTGTTCGACAAGGTCGGAATATTTATCGTCTTTCCCTTCTGGGCCGCTTCGTCATTGAATGACGCGGCGAACGCGCCAAGCGGGGCCAGTATGGATGTGAACTGTTCAAGCGCCGACTGGCTGATGATGTTGTTCTGTAATCCTGAATTTATTGTATTAGCCATTTTTTAGTTCCTCCGGAGAGATGAGAGAATTTCTTGTTTGTTCTGTTGCCAGATGTTTGTTGCTTCAGCACCTTCGGCGGATTGAAAGCGCTCGATCAGTCCGGGTTCGACGATCTTGTCGTCGGTCCCTTCCGATAGTGCTTCTTCTCCTTTCACCAGGCTTGAAAGTTTTTCATTTTGGTCGGTTGCGTCGGAAAGCTTGGAAACCAGTTCCGCGATCTGTTCGGTCTGGCTTGCGACTGTTTCCTTCAGGGCGTCGACTTCAGCTTGCAATGATTCGAGCGGATCGACTTCCTGGTCGGTCTTTTCGGCGTCACCTTCTTCGGCGACTTCCGCTTCGTTCGTTTCTTCTTCAGTAAATTCGACGACCTTTTCGTCTTCGGTCTTTTCGTCTTCGTCTTCCATTAGGTTTTCCCCCAGTTTGTTTGCTTGTGAAAATAGTCCCCCACTATTAGCCGCAGGGGCGTCAACAAAGTCAGCCGATCTGATTGATCGGAATCGAACGGAAGGCATATCGCGGACCGCTTTCTTTGCGGATCCTTTCGCGACCGGGATTTCGTTCCCGTCTTCCATGATCCAGACAAGTTCGGATTCGAAGACCAGGGAAAGGCCGAATGAATCAGGCATCGAGTCCGCCAGGTCGAAGAGTCGACGAAAGCGTTCCGGTTCATCCAGGCGGAAGCTTTTCAATGCCTTGAACTGTTCCGCCTTCAGTTTTCCTTCCTCGATAAAGAATCCGGAAAAGACCCCGACTTCCTTCAGCAGACGATCGGATTCGATCGCGCCTTCGTGCGTGACGTATGCCGGAAGGTTTTCGCCAATGACTTCAAGAGCGGATTCAAGACTTTCCTGGTCAATGAACATGCCATGCCCTTTCGCTTCTCCGATCTGGATCAAGGAAACGCTTGTCATTTCTCCGCTTCTTTGGTCGATGGAATAGTTCGGGCGACGCCTTGGTTTTCTCTGAAAGCAAATTCTCTGAACGTTCTTCCCTGACATTCGGGCCTCGTCCTCGTCGTCGCCGTCATATTGATCGATCAATCGCCCCGCGGCCTCGAAAACGGAAGGGTCGTCGTTTTGAGCCGCCCTTGAACGGATCGCGATCAAGCCCTTTCGGTCTACTGTCTTAAAGTCCGATGTGAACGGGAATGAATAGCGCGCCTTCGTTTCTTCTTCCGCGTCGGTGTTCCGCCCCAGGAACCATGTCCCGTAAGCATCCCATCCATTCGCGTCCAGATAAGCGTTCTCTATATCCGGATCCGGCCCGTCCCAGGATTCGGAATCAAGGGTCTTTCCTTCCCGGATCAGTTTTTCCGCGTGCGCTTCGGCATCCCGGTCGGCGACTGTCTCAAAAGTCGTGAGCATCTACTTGTCGCCCTTCGGGTCCTTCGTCTTTTCCTGCCGTTTGACGTAGCGCTGTTCCTCGCTTGTCATCTTTGCGAGCAGGGCCGCGTTTGGTTTCTTCAGATATTCTTCTACAATTTTTCGCATAATTATTTCCCCCGTTTGTTCTGCAACGTCCGTCAATCTCGATCAAAAAGGTCGGTCAAATTCGCTTGTGCAGTTGTTTGGATCGGATTGAAAAGATCCCTCCATTCGCTGATCCCGTATTCTTCCGCCAGGCGTTTCGCGGTCTTGATGTTCTTGGCCTTTCTTTCAAGTACTGTCTGGGCATCCGTTCCGAAAGTTGCCGTGATATCGTCCAGGGATTGCGCGCCCATATTCAAATATGCGGAATCCGCCTTGACCTGGGCCGCTCTGTTTACCCATCGAAAGGATGGCGGTTGCCATCGAACGTTAAAGGGATCTTGAAATTCAGGGTCGAAGTCGATTAATCCGTCCGCGATCCAATTCGAAACCTTCCAACGCCATAACCTGGAAAGGATCGGGAAAAGGTCCCGCTGTTCCGCTTCTACTGTTTGTTGATAGAGCAGGATCATTCCCTGGGAAGCGGAGAAGCTGGTCTTCCCGATTGTCATCAGTAGGAATTCTACCGGGATCCCCAGGGCCGCACCGATCTTCCGGAGTCGATAAGTGCAGTAATCAATCGCATCGACGTTCGGGCGTCCTCCCGCATTGATGACCGCGACGTCCTCGCCCGGTTCCAAATATTGAAATTGTCCCGGCTCGAAAGTCTCCAGGCGTTCTTCGGCGTCATCGTTCGCCCTGGAGGCAAGTTCGAAATCCATTGCCCCTTCCCGTTTGATGACTGCTGACAGACTCGCGGAAACCTTCGCGCTGATCATTTCGATCTCGTCGTATTCGTCCAGGTCCTGAAGATCGTCCGCAATCGTTGCCAGGGTCGGAACGCCTCTGATCTGAGTCGGGCGGATCCGTTTCCTGTGAAAGATAAAGTTCTTAGCCGCGATCCTGCGAACGTCCCGAAGGACCCCGTCCCATCTGGTCCCGATATAATACGCGACCGGGCGGTTCGATTTGTTCACTTCGACCCCGTTGATGATCCGGGCCTTTCGTTTGTCTTCGATATTGTCCGAAGAATTGATCGAAAAGAATCCGCCCCCTTCTTCGTCCCTGGATCCTATCCGATCGCCTTCGATCAGTTGGACCCGTCCGGTCGTGGTCAGGATCATTCCCCCGTCACCAAAGACCAAGGGTAGGCTTGCAAGTTGTTGCTGAAGTTCGCGCATCGTCATTGTGCGACTGACTTCCGGGGATCTTTCGAATTCGTGCCAGAGTTCCTCCAGGCGAAGGTCCAGGTCTTCGTCCCCGCTTTGCGCCTGGGCCATGATCCCGTTCCCTACGACGTCAGTTTCCCGAAGTCGGCAAATCGAAGCGACGACCGGATTGTTTCTTCGGAAGTCCAGAAGGGTCGCAATGACTTTCTGACGATCGTTATAGTCCAGGGCATAATGTTCCGCCCTGACCTGGGTTTCCTGGCGTCGGCCCCTTCGTCGCGTGCTTGTCGCGGCATTGTATCCATGCGCCCGATTGAACAGGGTCCGCGTCACCCGTTGCCATAAGGACAAAGGCTTTTTAAGCGGGGCAATCATCTGGCGTCGTTCCTCCGGAAATTGATCAGGTCGGCCTTGTTCACTCCGGTCGCGTTGATGTCCTTCGTCGCCAGGGCAATCTTGCGATTAAACCGATCGACCTCCTGGCGTAAAAACCTTCTTTGCTCGAAGATGACCTGGCGGTCCTGCAATGAATATTGATTCATCGGAGTCGCCGCGGCCTTGTTGTAACTCTCTTGAAGCAGGTCGCGCGCTTCGATTAAATCTTCGACTGGTTGCAAGGATCTTGTCGCCATGCAAACGACGCGATCGTCAACTGACTGAAAGGCCGGGGTATTTCTTCAGGGTCTTTTCGATCGTTTCGAATGCCCCTTTTTCCATGTTCTTCTTGAAATATGCGATCCGTCCGTTGTAAGCATCTTTAAATGCAAAGAATCCACCGGGACCTTTTTTCGATGCCGGGGCCATTGCGGTCCTTCCGGCATTTCCGATCAGAAGATAAAAAACGGAAGAAGACATTCCGACGTCCTCCCCTCGAAGTTGCCTTTTCAGACTCTGAGGCATCAGGTCAAGAGCCTTCATCACATACCCCGGAGCCGACAAGGGTTTCAGCTTGGCCCGTTTTGCAATGTATACCCAGGTTGCTTTCGATTGTCCCCTGCGATCCTTGGCCCATTTCAGTCGGGCTTTAAGTACTTTGTCCAGTTCCTTGAATTGCGGATTGATTGCTTTCGCGTCCCACTTAACCCCCTTTTTTCTAATAACTAATTTTCCCCGCTTCCGAATCGATCGGACAAATGTTTTTTGTCCGTTCAACCTTACGTTTGCAATGACTGACGCCGGAGTCGGACCTTCACCCTTGTAAGTGAAATGGGCCTTGATGTTTGCCACACTAGCGGATCCCGTGTTCTTGATCGCCTTCTTCAGGATCGCGTGGCCTTCATTATGGACGACGTCCTTGAAATCCTTACCTGTGATCCGGGCAAGTTCGCGCATTCCACCATCGAAGGTCGAGGAATCGACTGTGAATGAAAAGACCTCACTCATTCGGTAAACCTTGCCTTGAGCATATAGAACGGAACGAAGACCGGGAAAAAGAAAACGGAAACGATCCCCAGTACCGCCCCGGCAATCAGACCGAAAACGAAATACAGAACGTCGCCTGGGATTCGCAAAAGCTTACCAGATAGACTTCGCTTTTCTTTTGGTTCTTCGATTCTCTCTGGGACTTCTTGGTCCTCCGCTTCCGTTGTCGTTGTCGTTTGTTTGGTTTTCTTCCGGCTCATGTTTTCCCTTTCTTCCTACTGTTCCCAGGCCAAGGATTTTCGACAAGGCGAGGACGTAAACTTCGCAATCGAAGTAATGGTCCTGACGATGTCGTTTAGTTCGCCATTGTTGGCGGACTTCTCCGGTCCTGGTTGTTTCTTCGATGATGAATTTTGCATTGAGTTGCTTCACGTATTCCCGATCGGGTTCAGCATACAGATGAAATCCTTCGACGAGCTTCGCCCGACGCTTCAGGATCTCTCCACCAAATACCCCGACGTCAACGTGGAGCAAACGGATCTTGTGCCTTCCGGACTTGTTCGTCCCGGTGAACGGATCGATCGCCTTGATGGAAACTGGCGTGTTCAAAGTCTTCCATCCTTTCGATGCCCAGAACTTCGATCGCCTGGCGTAAATTGCTTCATAACATTCCTGGGTCCGTTCCCCGAATCCCGTGTCCACTACCGCCGCCGAGCATTCATAGTTCTTGAAGGCGTCGTCCATGTCCTTCCATGTCGGGGCGTTCCCGTGATCGATCAAATAGCTTGTTCCATCCGCATCGAATCCCCGGACGATCCAGACGAAATGCGAGCGTTGAACGTCGATCCCCATCAGTCGATATTCGCCCATCATGTCCCCCCGCTCGTAATCGGACGCAAGCAGATGGGTCGCTTCTTCCGTCACGTCCAGGATTTCTTCCCGCCAGGGTTCCGCCAACCATCCCGTGATGAATTGCTTCAGTCCGTCAAGGGAATCCTGAGAACGCAACCATCTGGTCATCATTTCCCCGAATGGGATGGTCGGAGAATAAAGGCTTGAAAGATGATAGGAGCGGACGCCCGGTTCCCCCTTTGCAGTCGGTCGCCATTCGCCCTGGCGTAGCATTCGCATCTTGTCGACGTCATTGATCGCCCCGTCGCATTCCTGGCAAGCGTAAGTCGTGGAGTCTTTGATCATGTGCCAGTCGAATGCCCCGTCTTCCATTCGGGCCTCGTCCGGGATCTTCAAATTGTAAACCCCTTTCGATCGTCGCCATTCAAAAGAGATCCAGGCGTCGCAATGAATGCAAGGCATGAAGAACTTTCTTTGATCGCCCATCAGATATTCCGACCAGATGCCCCCTTCCTCGATCGGTGTGGACGACTGAAAGATCTTGTACGATCTCCGGCCCTTGATCCGATCCATCACGTCCCGCCGGATCCCTTCCGGGATGACGTCGATCTCGTCGAGGACCAAGTACGAGACAGGATAGTTTCGGACGTTCCTTTGCGACTGGCCCCCGATCATGTTCAAAGTGCATCGATCGAATTCTATCCGAAGGGCGGTTGCCCGGTCCCGGTCGATCTTTCCGTCGAGAGTCTTCGGCAAATGCTTTGCCAGGGCCGGAGAATCTTCGCAGAAAGGCAAAAGACGATCGTTCGAAAAGTTCCTCGCTTGCTTTTCATTCGACCACACCCAGAGGATCGGACCAGGCGACTGATCGATGACGAAGCCCAGGCCGACATATATGGAAGTGGTCTTTGCAGTCTGCGATCCCCAGCACAAGGAAACCTTTTTCGTTTTCGGATCCCGCCAGTTTTCGAGGACTTCCCTCACGTAAGGATGGTCGGTCGTTCGATAAGGTCCTGCCAGTTCCGTGACCCGTTCGGAAAGATAGGCATTCGCCTCCGCCCATTCGACGACTGTCTGGTTGCCCTTCGATTCGAAGATCCCGAAGGCGTGGTCGATCAGTCTTTGCTTTGGCGTCATTTCACGCCCTTCCTTTTCGAAATGTTTTCCCCCCGGCCCTCGACGATCTGCTCTTTCATTTCGTGGACGATTTCCCGAAGCGCTTCTTCCCCGAAGTCCGCGTCCTTAGGATTAACGCGAGCCGCGAATCTTTTCGGCATTGCTTCCAGGGTCCGGTTGATCGGTTCAAGGACTCGCGTGATCGCGTCCCGTGCTTCTTCGAAAGGAACGTAGCCGCCCTGCTCCCTTTCAAGTTTCAATTCCTTCAGCTTGCGCTCGATCTTTTCCCGTTGCGCCCGTTCGGAAAGCAAACGCCCTTTCAACTGAATGACTTCCTGGGCCGTCAGGATAGGGCCGCCCATGTGCATCTTATTCATCGACAAGAATTCTTTCCACGCTTCCAGGTTGAGGTCTTCAGGAGCGCCGGGCTTTTTCTTGTTCTTGTAATACGCAGTGGTGGACAAGCCAAGCAAAGCGCAAAGTTCCTTGACTGTAGTCGCTTGCTCCCGGTCTTCCGTTGCCTGTTGGACGATCGACCTCTCTCGCGTCGTCAAAGTTTTTCCAGAACTTACCTTTGCAACTATATTTTTGAGATCCGCATCAAGA
>TARA_R110000824_G_scaffold25838_6_pt1 | contig 14898 bp, 13 predicted proteins | sample TARA_R110000824 | Tara Oceans TARA_R110000824 (sample SAMEA4397747) | marine metagenome | biome: Polar Biome; feature: [MES] marine water layer (ENVO:01000295) within the mesopelagic zone...; material: water (ENVO:00002006), including particulate matter (ENVO:01000060) such as...... | reverse complement strand
GCGGATTCGCGGGCGCTGCAAGCCGATGCGCTGGATTTCTTTGGCGACAGTGCCAATTACGCCATCAGTCTGGTCGTCGCGGGAATGGCTCTGACCTGGCGCGCGCGCACGGCATTTCTAAAGGGATTGACGCTACTGGTCTTTGGACTTTGGGTGCTGGTCACGGCGATTTTTGCCTTCATCAACGGTACCGCACCGCAGGCCGAAATGATGGGCGTAGTCGGCGCGATGGCGCTTGTCGCCAATATCGGCGTTGCCTTGTTGCTATACCGCTTTCGTACCGGTGATGCGAATATGCGCTCGGTTTGGATCTGTTCGCGCAATGACGCGATCGGCAATGTAGCAGTGATGATTGCGGCATTTGGCGTTTTCCAGACAGGAAGCGCCTATCCCGATCTCGCGGTGGCCGGGCTGCTGGCGGCGCTGGCTATCAGCGGCGGCGGACAGATAGTCTGGCAAGCCCGTGATGAGATGCGTTCTGGTCGCTTGGCTTCGACCAAGGCACAGGACCGATAACTATTTTGAACTCTGTGCCACGCCGGATCAATGTCTGAACCAGCGTGCGAGAACGCATTCCGGTCAGCCTGGCAGGCTTATCCAGCTGCCGCCGACACAGAGCGCTGATTCAAGCGCCGGTATCCCGCCGCTGGCCGTGGCCGGGAAAAACTTGAAGTGAGTGAGGCCAAGATCCAGTGCGCGCATGATGGCGCCCGCAATCGCAATGCCCGGGAGAAAAGGAATATCCGCAGCAATGGCCGCTTTTCCAAAAATATCGGTCAACCCGGGAGACACGATAAACTCTGCTCCGGCATCGATGGCCGCGTCAAGCTGGTCCGGATTTGTTACCGTTCCGGCACCGACAATGGCACCCGCGACTTTGCGCATTTCGGCAATGGCTTCCAGCGCACATTCCGTCCGCAATGTCACTTCCAGAACAGGATATCCGTCTTTCACCAGTGCTTCGGCGATTGGCCTTACTCGCGCGAGATCGTCGATGACCAGCACGGAAATGATATCCGTACTGCGCATCATTTGTTTAAACTGATCTGCGTCGACAATGGCAACTGGACGCTTTGATTTTCTGACCTTATTCGCCGTCAATGCGGCGTTCGTCGAACCACTGGCGCATGATTGCGGACTGACATCCGGTAAACCCGAAGGTGCCGACTACCGAACAGCTATTGGGACGGCCCGATCTGGCGGCTTCGTCGTGGGAGGCAACGACCGAACTCCAACTCTGTTCTCCGCCTTCTTCTTCTTTCTCGGCTTCCCGAAGTTCCTTGGGAATGCGGTAACGTTCTGATTCCGGCCTCTGGGCACAAACCACAATTTCATCTGCTTCTGCCTCCGGGCATTGATCTTCACCATAAGTGACCAGAACCGAAAGCCTCTCCGGCTGGTCAGTCGCCAATGGTGTTTCGGCTGCCAGAACCGGGCTCCAGAAACAGAAGGTCAACCCGATTATAGCAGATTTTATAACGGGGTTGAGGTACATGACATTAACCTTTCAAAATCTTTGTCTTGTCGGCGTTATTCCCGACCTCGGACGCCATCGTGATAAATATGAGTTTGTTTCGACAGGCTGAATGGAAAGCGGTGCTCGCCTTCTGGTTATGTTTTTGCGGTCCTTATGCAACAGGACGCCGCGGCGTTCACAGGCCCGCACATCCCGCGCAAAAAAACGAATATTATCGAAAACTGCTTGGAATAGAGCGTTTTAAAGGTCGATTTTTGCCGACAATCTCAGGTTAAACGGCCGCAGCGGCACTTTTTGATCCTCGCGTCGAACCTGGAAGGGATTTCCGAAGGAAAAGCGATTGCCGCGCGTATTGGTAATATTATTCGCTTCTATGGCGATTTCCCAAACGGGTTTGCGCAACGTCAATGACATATCAACGCTGACAAAATTGCCTTGCCTGGCCTGTCGTAAAGCATCGATGTCGAGAACGGATTCTCCCGTATAACCAAGACTGGATGCAGCAAGAAGCTCGGAGCCGTCAACGAGGTCCAGGCTGTAGCGCAACGAAAGCCGCGCCCCATAAGGCGCGATATTCGGCAGCATCGTGCTGAACGTTTCATCTCGCGGGGTCGATCGCATCACGCGAGAATGATTTAAAAAGAACGAACTTGATAAACTTGCATTGGCATTGAGCGCTGTATCGGTCTGCATCGTCAATCCGAATATCTCCGCATCGCCGATATTGCGGGTGATGGTAAAGCCATTATCATCAATCAGATCGGCCTGTACATCGCGCCATTTCATATAGCTCGCGGCCAGGCTCAATTCGATCGGTACATCCGTGTCCAACCTGCCCTTCATGCCGGCTTCCACTGCGCCGACCTTGTCGGCATCAAATCTTGCTATTATCGGGTCTCCGTTATCCGCTCTTTCGACCGTGACGCCAGCGGTCCGATATCCTTCTTGATATCGCACATAAGCGGTAAGCTCATCCGAAACGCGCAGTGACAATGCTGCTACGGGCAAGAATCGCCGTGCGTCCGTTTTTGGCTCGGCGCTATCCGTCGCACCAAATGTCCGCCGCGTCTTGCCTTGCGTGTATAATAAGCGACCACCGAGAGTCGCTGAAATATTGTCGTTAAAAGCATATTGTGCCTCCCCGAAAAGCGCATATTCGGAACGGGTGTAGACAATATTTGCAAATGGCGGAGGATCATCACCGTTGGTGTTGGTGATCAGTTGCCGATAATCATCCTGATGTCGCAATGCACTGCCGCCAATCAGCCAGGAAACTGGATTGCCGCGGTTGTTGGAGAGGCGCGTTTCATGATTGAACATTTCAATATTGCGCGTTTCATCATAGGCTTGGCGCGGGCTAACGCCCGGCATTGCGCTGGAATCAAAACGCGTATCAAGATCATGATGGATAACGCCGGTACTGGATACAAGTCGCACATTGCCGATGGAGCCGTTGAGCGTCGCATTGGCTCCCCAAATCTCGGCGCTAAACGGCTGGGCGACCGAAATTTGCTGCGTCAATCCGGGCAGGCGTGCATCGATATATTGCCCGCCGCGTGCTTTTGTCATTTGACCGAAGCCGGCAAGGTCCAGCGACCAGTCCGGAGACAATGCCGATCGAAGCACCAGCCGGCCTCCAGTAATTTCTGTCCGGTTGATATTTTTGAGATCAAGCTGGCTGTCGTCGATATATCCGCCCGCCAGGCCTTGGTAGACAAGGCCGCGCAACGCGTTGCTTTCGGTTATCGGTATATTGGCCATCGCTGCGACATCATATCCGGGAGCGCCGCCACTGGTTGCGACGCCAGACGCCCATAGGGTTGCAGCGCTCTCCTCCAGAACAGGCGCAGCCGGAGATAGCCGGATCACACCGCCAATCGATCCCGCACCGTAAAGCGTTCCCTGCGGTCCCTCCAATAGTTCCAGGCGATCCATATCATATAGGCGCAAATCAGGATTGGACGCGCTGTACGTCAGGCGTTGCTCACCCAAATAGAGACCGATTGTCGACTGGGTGGGCCCGTTAAAGCTGCTGTCGGCGATGCCGCGGACAAATATTTTATTCCGTCCGGAGCCCAAAGCCGTGCCGCTGGTGACCGGCAATTTTGCCAGCATTTGATCCAGGCCGCTGGCAGCCTCTCCCGTGCTTATATCCCTTAGCGATATGCTTTGGGCAGAGCCGGGATAGTCGCGGAGATAATATCCCAGCTTGGTAGCGGTGACGATGATCGGCAACGGTTTGGGTGGTGGGGGCAGGGACGGGGGCCGTGCTGGCTTCTGCACCGGTTTTGACTTTGCCGTTCGACGTTCGATACGAAAAGAGCGGCGATTGATCTGCCGGGCTTGGTAGGGCGTATCGCGGAGCAGACGCCGCAACGCGGCTGCCGCCGTCATCTTCCCGCGTACATCCGGCGTACGAATGGTGGACAAGCGGCTGGCATTGCCAATGACCGTGACATTGGCCTGCTTGCTGAAAATCCGTAAAGCACTGCCAAGGCTGCCGGCGGAAAGATCGATTTCAACCCTGTTCTGCGCTTGTGCCTCCCCGGTCGGCACAGAAAGAGAGGCGAGCAACAGCATTATCGCTGCGCATATTTGCGGCATGGAATGTTGATGGCGGAACGGCATCATTGCGCGTGAAACAATATGATATCCAAGCCACCCGAGCAAGAATCAACTCGGACTCAGTCCCCGATGCGCCATCCGGTCTCGGTTTTGCGAGCCGAACTGCCCAGAACCGCCGCCACATCATTGATCACCGTTGCTTCGTCATTGGCCAGACTGATCACGCCGCTAATTTTCCGATCTCGCTGGCTTTCCGCAACCGATATCGTCGTTCCGAAATTGCGCTCAACATCGCCGATGACCGAAGCAATTGAGCGATCTTCAAATAGCAATTGCTTGCCTTGCCAAGCGAACACCGCTTCTGGCGAGACTCTGCTCCAAGTCACCGATCGGCTGCCCAGTTGCATCTCCATCTGCTGACCAGCCGATATCAATATTTTCCGTCCGTCCGGATCAACCATGACAGCGCCTTCGGTCACCGCCACTCTGAGCAGGTCTTTGTCTCGCACAACGTTGAATATAGTACCAAAGTCGACCAGCACTAGATCGTCAATTTCCACATGCAAAGCGCCTGGTTCGGAGCTGTTGATGCTGTACGTAGCCTCGCCGCGCAACATCCGGACTGTCGCATTTTCCTTGTTCAGATCCAGTTCGCTATTGCCGTTCAGGACCATGGAAACCGACGGGTTGATCGCAACTTCTCGTATTTCTCCCACTTCTGTTTGCAGCTTGGCAAATTGCGGATCCGGTGGATCCGGCCAGAAAATAAACGCAGCCAGAAGCAGGGCCGCTACCGCGCCGAAAGCCGGCCAACGCGAGAATATACCGCTACGCATATTGTCATTGTCCGGACCGCCATGGTCGTCGGAATTCTCTGCCTGTACCAATTTTTGACCGATAACCGCCAAATCATCATCGGCTTCCAATGCCAGATCATAAGCTTCCAGATGCCTGGGGTCTGCTTCCAGCCATTCTGTAAATGGGACCCAGTCTGCTGCTGGCATGTCCGCCTCCCGCTGGGCCAAAACCCAGTGGATCGCGCGCTCGCGGATCGCAGCGGAAAAGGCGGATTCTTCGTTCATATGTGAATCAGACGTCATGGCCGGTTAAACCCCGCATCATTTTTTTCGCGGTAGTCCATTATCACGCGATAGGCGCGCTGCAGATGCTTCTCTACCGCGCTGACACTGATGTCCAGATTTGCTGCAATTTCCTTTTGGCTAATTTCGTTCACACGGAAGTCGATAAAAACCTGCCTTGTCCTTTCGGGTAATTTTTGGAGTTCCAGAAGCATATGTTTTAACTGATCGCGTTCGATCGTGATTTTCTCAGGGGTTAACTGGTCGCTCCGTTCGGCAGTCAATCCCGACCCAGCTTCCAGCCACAATGTTTCGCGGGCCAATTTTCGTGCCGCCGATCTTTTGGCATCGCGAACCGTATTTTCACATATTTTAAAAAGATAGGCCAAAGGGTAGTCGATCGGACCGCAGGCCTCGTGAGTGTCGGTTTTTATCCAGACGTCCTGCAGCAAATCTTCAGCCAGAGAAGGGTCACGCGTACGCGCTGTCAGGAATCGCAGCAACGTCGAGCGCTTGTCTTCAAAGACTTGCAAAAGACCGCTTCTATTGGGCTGCAAAACTATCCTATCCGAAATTATAGCTGAAGCTCATACTATCACGGCGCACCAGATTTACCAATGGCGCCAGGCATCTGCTCGATAGGTCCTGGCTTCCCCGTTGGGCATATTCGAACCACTCGTTGAAGCGAAAGTTCTCCGTTTACGGGCGAGGACTTTGGCTTGATTGCGGAAATTAAATATTTTTATAAAACAGGTATTTATGCGATTTTTTGAGAAAATTTCCCAATGGATATGCGGGTTTTGCACATGGGTGTCGTTGTTTTGATAAACTGGGGAAAGATAATCCGTCGACCGGTTTGAGGGAGAAAATGCCTATGTCTCGGAATTTCGTTCAACGCTCAAAATTGGCAAGCGTGTCCCTTGCATCTTGCTTGCTGCTGCAAGCCTGCGGTGGCGGCGATGGTGACGGTACATCAACGGTAACTTTGCCGGTTGCCGTGACACCTGCGCCAACACCCACGCCAACACCCACGCCAACTCCGACCCCTCCCGCGACAACCCCGGCAGATATTGTTGCCCAGTTTACAACCATCGATCTCGACAATCTCTTGAACTACGCCGACCCCGACTTACCGGCTTATTATGACAATACAGTCGCCAATCTGGACAATGAGCCAGCCAATAATCAACTGGAAGACCGGATCGCCACGCTTGGCAGAGTGCTGTTTTACGACAGGCAACTCAGCTTAAACAACACGAAAAGCTGTGCTTCCTGTCACCAGCAGGCGTCCGGTTTTGATGATCCGGACCGATTCAGCACCGGGTTCGCCGGCGGTACTTTCACCGTCGCTCATGCTATGCGGCTTGGTAATGCGCGATATTATCAGCCAGGTTCTGCCTTTTGGGACAAGCGCGCCGATTCACTGGAAGAACAAGCGACCGATCCGATCAAGAACGCGGTCGAGATGGGCTGGGATGCAGCGGCTGGCGGGATCAATGCGCTGATAACGCGCATGGAGGGGCTGGCCTATTATCCCGCCCTGTTCGAATTTGCCTTTGGCAATGCCACTATAACCGAACCGCGTATGCAACAGGCCATGGCCCAGTTCGAGCGAGCGATGATCTCTTCCGACAGCCGTTGGGATCAGGCCTATGCACAGGTTTTCAATCCCACTGCCCAAAACCGCAATCTCAATGTCAATCTGCCCGGTTTTACGGCATCGGAAAACCGCGGACGCCAGTTGTTCATGACTGGACGCAACAATGGCGGTGCCGGTTGCTCCGCCTGTCACCAGCCGCCGACCTTTGCGCTTGCCGCCAACAGCAATAGCAACGGACTGGATGCGGGTGTGACCATCGAGTTCAAGTCACCTTCGCTAAAGAGTGTCGCGCTCTCCAGCTTCCTCATGCACGATGGTCGCTTCTCGTCGCTTGCCCAAGTCGTTGAACATTATAATAGCGGCATTCAGAACGGGCCTGCTCTCGACAATCGCTTGCGACAGGGAAATAATCCGCAGCGGCTCAACCTGAGCGATGCGGACAAGCAGGCTCTGGTAGATTTCATGGAAACTCTGACCGACAACAGCCTCGCTGCCGACATTCGCTTTACCAATCCGTTCCGCTAATCGCGGTGACCTTCGGGAGGAATATTCCCGATGCCCCCAAAGCATGGATCGCTGTCACTTTTTTGGTGAAATTCAAGTCGCCGATTTGATGACAAATCGAAATATCTGCCATATTTCTCGGTCAAATCAGTCTCGGGATTTGAAACGCAGATTCGAGTCCAGCTAGTTTTTGGAAAGCGTGACGCGCAATTCACCACAATCCTGCATTAAACTATTGATCTATAATGAAAATTTGTGGTGACCCCTACGGGATTCGAACCCGTATTTCAGCCGTGAAAGGGCCGCGTCCTAACCCTTAGACGAAGGGGCCATACCAATTGCTGGTCAGCGAGCCACGGCCATTAGGGGGGTGCTCGGCTTTGGTCAACCCTCTTTTCGCCGGATTTTCACGCCTAGTTACCGGCACTGTGGCAGACTACCTGCAGCCTGGTGACTTCTGCGTTGCTGACATAGGCGCAAATATCGTTGGGATGATAGATTAGGCGCGGTCGATCCGTGTCCTCAATCCATGCTCAATCGGCCCAGGCCGCATCTTCCAAGTGGATTTCCGCTGACGGGCGGCTACCCCAGTCATCGATTTTCGCGCGGCCCGCTATCCACAATTTTCGTCCTCTTGGCGCGCTGAGCAAAGACTGACCGAGATTGGTTTCAGCGGCGCGAAAGGCGATTGTCTTGATTGATGCGCCGTCATCGCCGGCGACGATCATCCGGACATGGTCGGTTCCGACAATATCGCATTTGATGATTCGCACCGGACCGGTGGCGATGCGTGGCGCTGGCCAGCCCATGCCATAAGGACCGGCACCGTCCATTGCTTCGACCATGGTCGGATTGACGCCCTTGGGCGACAGCACAGCGTCGAGCAGCAAAGCCTTGCCATCCTGGGCCTTGCCGACGCTGTCAGCGAGCCGGTCATTGAGAAATTCAGAGAAGGCGTCCACCTTGTCAGCCTCGATGGTGATGCCCGCGGCCATTGCATGGCCACCGCCAGCGATGAGCAGGCCGCTGTCCTTGGCAGCGATGATCGCGGCGCCGAGATCAATGCCGGAAATCGAGCGTCCCGAACCTTTGCCGATCCCATCCTCATCCAGCGCGATGATGATCGCCGGTCTGTTCAGCTTCTCCTTGATCCGCCCCGCAACAATACCGATGACGCCGGGATGCCAGCCCTTGGCGGATAGCACCGCCACTGCCTGGTTCTGTTGCGATGAACACATGGCATCCGCTTCTTCCAGCACATGGGCCTCGATCGCGCGGCGTTCCTGATTGAGATGATCGAGCTCGGCGGCGATGGCCTGGGCTTCTTCGGGATCTTGCGTGATCAGCAAGCGCACGCCGAGATCAGATTTGCCGACCCGTCCGCCAGCGTTGATCCGCGGGCCCAAAGCAAATCCGAGGTCCGAACATATCGGTGCGCGCTTGAGCCGGCTGGCATCGATCAGCGCCGACAGGCCCATATTCTGACGCCCGGCCAGAACCTTGATACCCTGCGCTACAAAGGCCCGGTTGAGGCCGCGCAGCTGGGCGACATCGGCGACCGTGCCCAGGGCGACAATATCCAGCAACTCAAGTAACTTGGGTTCCGCACGGTCCTTGAAAAATCCCTGCTTGCGAAGGGTTCTGACGAGTGCCGCACCCAGAAGAAACGCCATGCCGACGGCAGCGAGATGGCCATGTTCTGCACCGGCATCGCTTTCGTCCAGCCGGTTGGGATTGACCAAGGCCAGCGCCTTGGGCAATTCCACGGCGCATTTGTGATGGTCGACCACAATCACCTCGACACCGGCCTGATGGGCCATGTCCAGCGCTTCAAAGGCCATGGCTCCGCAATCGACGGTGACAACCAGATTGCTACCCTGTTCGCCAAGCTTGACCAAGGCTTCGCCCGACGGGCCATAGCCTTCCATCAGCCGGTCGGGGATATAATAGCCCGCTTCCAGTCCTAGGTCCCTCAACAAGCGGATCAACAAGGCTGCGCTGGTTGCTCCATCGACATCATAGTCGCCGAAGATCGTGACCTTTTCCTGATTCTTGATCGCGAGGGCCAGGCGATCTGCCGCCTTATCCATGTCCTGAAAGACCGAAGGATCGGGCATGAAGCCACGGATCGTCGGATCGCGGTTGACCTCTAGCGTTTCCCGGCTCGCACCGCGGGCTAGCAACAACTGGGTGACCAGATCATCCGGCTGGAATCCGGGATCGCGCGCGTCGGCACTGGTGCTGCGCCAGCGCCATGTCTGGCCGGACAGGGAATTTTCTACGTTCAATACTGCATTCATGGTCCGCGCTATGCGTCAAAGCTACGGCGCTGACAATCGGTCTGTTGCTTGCTAGGGAGATGGCGATGAAAAAGCTATTGATCGTCTATTACAGCTATACTGGCGGCACCGCCCAGATGGTCGAGGCTGCTGCCAAGGCCGGGCATGGCGAGGATGGCATGGATTTGCAGGTCATTCGTGCCGAAGACTGCCAACCAGAGGATATGTTGTCTGCCGATGGCTATATTTTTGCGACGCCGGAAAATCTGGCGGCGATTGCCGGTGTGATGAAGGCCTTTTTTGATCGCTGCTATTATCCCTTGCTCGGAAATATCGAGGGGCGCCCTTATGCAGCGATGATCTGCGCGGGGTCGGATGGCGAGAATGCAAAGAAACAAGTGGATCGCATTGCAACGGGCTGGCGGTTGAAAAAAGTCATCGATAGTCTGATAATCTGCACTCATGCACAGACCCAGCAAGAGATATTGGCGCCCAAGACCATTTCCAAAACCGATCGTCAGCGTTGCGCAGAGATCGGCGCTACGCTATCGGCAGGACTGGCGATGGGCATCTTCTAGATAAGCGCGTTCTAGACAAGCGTGCGCACCCGTTCCTGCAAGACCGGAATCACATCTTCCTCGAACCAGCTATTGGCCTTGAACCAGCGGATATTTCGCGGGCTGGGGTGGGGCAGGGGTAGAAGGTCCGGCCAGAACTCCTGCCAGCGTTTTACCGTTTCCGTTAGTGTCCGGGATTTCTTATCCTCAAGATGCCAGTCCAGAGCAAATTGGCCGAGCACGAGAGTGAGCTGGATTTTCGGCATTGCTGCCAGCAGCGGTTTGCGCCACGCCGGAACACATTCCTGACGGGGCGGCAAGTCACCGCTTTTGCTGGTTCCGGGATAACAGAAACCCATGGGCAGGATCGCAAAAATGGCGGGATCGTAAAATTGATCCTCGGTCACGCCCAGCCATTTTCTTAGCCGCTTACCGCTGGCGTCATCAAATGGCCGGCCTTTTTCGTGGGTCTTGCTGCCGGGGGCCTGGCTGGCAATCAGAATTCTCGCCGTTGAAGAGGCTTGCAACAGCGGGCTCGGGCCTAGAGGCAAATCGGCACAGATCGTACAGGTTCGGATCTCGGCCAGCAGGCCTGCCAGATCGCCGTCGTGATTCGCGCTCATTCCGTCCGGCGACAAATCGCCAAATGATCGGGTTTCTCGCCCTTGGGAATAGGTGGCAGGACAAAGACATGTGGAAGATGTGTTGCCTGACGTCCCTCCGTCTTCCGTTCGCCATTGACCACCGCGGCAAAATCCCGACAGACCGGTGCGCTTAGCAGATAGTTGCTGTGGCCGGTGCTGCCCCGGCTGATTGCGGTTGTATCAATGATGGTCAGAGCTGTCTTGTCGACAGCCTGCGCATATGTGGGATGCTTTGCATAGCATCGTTCGGGTAGGTTTCTGGCCTTGAGATCCGCCGCTTCAAAAGGATCGAAGCATCGGGGATAGCCTAGGCGGGGATAGCCATGGTAATCGTCGGACAGCGACAGTGCCCGATCATTGATGGACGCGTATACCGTAATGCGCCGGTCGTTACGAACACGCCGGTCGGATAATATCTCTTCTGCGATATCGCGTTCAAAATCCTGCGTGTCGACATCCGGGGAAACGAGAATGATGTTCGAAATGACACTCGAATCACCATTGGAAACATTCCGGTCGACATATTCCACCGATGGCAGAACCAGCCGTGCGCCGAGGGAATGAGAAATCAGGACAATTTCCTTCGTCGAATCCAGCTGCGCCAATTGCATCAGAAATTTACGAAAATTGCGCTCGTCCCAATACATATTGGTTTCATCGACCGGATATTTGAGCAGAGCGCCTTGCGAAGGCCAGCTATATTGAATGGCCGGTCCTGTGAAGTTGGTCAGTCGTGCAATCTGGTCCGTATCTCGCGAACTGGAGAAAAATGTTTCCCGATAGCCGTGGACATAAAGCAGAACCCGCCCGTCTGCGGCTTTCATTTTGCTGGCGAGATTCGTCCACCACTGCTGAGAATCGGAAAAGGCGAGCGGAATGGTACGGATGGTTTTACCCGGTTTCCGTTCGACATCCCGTGGCCCCGCAAACCGACCATAGCGTACTTTATCACCGCGATGGTTGAGCAAACTGATATTTTCGGTGAGGCAGTCCGGCAGTCGGCTGGTTACGAAGAAAAATGGCTTGTCGTTGGCATCGACCGTGTCGGTTGCCGTCGGATTGCAACGGTCGGCTGCGACATAGGCGGAATGTGGTATTTTACCATATTCCACCGGTGTCACACAGCCGGCGATCAGCCAGGGCAGGGCAAGAATTGTCCATCTCGCCTTGGACGCGAAATATTTCAGCATTTGCCGGCCTGCAATCCCCATATTCAGGTCTTGCGATGCTCGCTCTTCACCCAGCGCACGGTGCCGGAAGAAGCGCGCATGACGACGCTTTCCGTGGTCATCTTGCCGCCACGTAATTTCTTGACGCCTTCGAGCAGCGAACCATGGGTAACGCCGGTCGCAGCGAAAATCACATCGCCTTTGGCCAGCTCTTTCAAGTCATAGATTTTATCGAGATCTTCAATGCCCCATTTATAGGCGCGCTGGCGCTCATCATCGTTGCGGAACAACAGCCGTCCCTTGAACTGGCCGCCAACGCAGCGCAGCGCAGCTGCTGCAAGCACGCCTTCGGGCGCTCCGCCGCTGCCCATATACATATCAACCGTCGTGTCTTCGTCGGTCGTTGCGATAACGCCAGCGACATCGCCATCCGGGATCAGCATGATTCCGCAACCAATGCCGCGCAATTCAGCGATAATTTTGTCGTGCCGCGGCCGGTCCAGAACGCAGACGATGATTTCGGAAGGCTCAACGCCTTTTTCCTTGGCAACGGCTGACACATTTTCAGTGACCGACTTGTCGAGATCGATGATGTTGGGCGAATAGCCCGGCCCAACAGCAAGCTTGTCCATATAGACGTCAGGCGCATTCAACAGATTGCCCTTTTCCGCGATGGCGAGAACGGCCAATGCATTGGCGCCTGCCTTGGCAGTGATGGTTGTGCCTTCCAGCGGATCCAGCGCAATATCGATCGCCGGGGAATCGCCTTCACAGCCGCGTCCGACTTTTTCGCCGATAAACAGCATCGGAGCTTCGTCGCGCTCGCCTTCGCCGATAACCACCGTGCCGCATATGTCCAGTTCGTTCAGCGCTGCGCGCATCGCTTCGACAGCAGCAGCATCCGCTGCTTTTTCATCGCCACGGCCGATCAGATTGGCTGCCGATATGGCTGCTGCTTCGGTGACGCGTACCATTTCCATAACCAGTACGCGGTCCAATATGTCGCTTGCTTTTGGCATATTATCGATTAGTCCTTCTATAAGGGGAAGATTTTGACTCTCGATAGGGGAGCGATATTGCAATGTCGAGACAGGTTCTTCTTATCCTTTTCATGATCCCGTCTACAGCGACCGGGCAAACCGATTTGCCTCGCGACCGGACCACCCAAATGTTGGAAAATGCGAGACAGATGGTCGCGGTCGATGCCGATGGCTGCCTTCTCTATCGTCCCGATGAGGAGATTGTAGTTTGCGGCATTCCCGAAATTGACCGGCAGCAAAGACTGCCATTTCCTGAGTTAGCCAGACCCAATCGAAATGGTGGACCCCAGCGCGGAGAAATCCCAGCGGCGAATTCCTCCCGCGTAAATTCAGGAAGCTGCGGCGTTTCGCTACAGGATAGAAGCTGTTCTATCGAGCGGCTAAAATCTGTTGTTGGCAATGGTACAAGTGGTCGGATTCTAGATGGATTACAAAAGGTCGCTGGGCTTGAAACTGGTGAGGTCCCAACCGAAGATTATCAACAGCAATATCGTGACGGTGTTCTAACAGGCGACTGATTCAGTCCTGATCGCTGAGCAAATGCATCACCACGGGAGCAGCCTGCAAACTGGTGGAACTGGAAAGGGCCGCCAGGCTCTCCGAGACATTCCGCTCGCGACTGTCGTGCGTGACCATAGAGATCAGCACCGACCCTTCATCGGTCTTCGCGGTTTGAATAAGACTCTCGATCGACACATGGGCATCGCGCATCGCCGCCGTTATTTCCGCCAATACACCGGGTTTGTCGGTAACGATGAAACGAACGTAGCTTTTGCCGATCCGGTTGCCGCTCTCGGCCCGCTCGCAAGCTTCCATTTTGCTGGCTGGCGCGGCGAATACAGTGCCGGCATCGCCACGGGCGATATCGATCAGGTCGGCGACAACCGCAGAGGCGGTTGGGCCTTCTCCAGCGCCGGCGCCCTGAAACATCAGGCGACCCGAAAAATTGCCTTCGGCCACCACCGCATTGGTAGAGCCTTCGATATGGGCCAGGGGATGGCTTTCCGGAACGAGATAGGGGTTCACCCGCTGGAATAATTTCCCGTCATCGATTCGCGCCATGCCGAGCAAGCGGATGCGATAGCCCAATGCCTTGGCCTGCCCGATGTCCGCTGCCATGATATGGCGAATGCCGTCAATTTCGACTCCCTCGAAGTCGAGCGCCTTGCCAAAGGACAGTGCGGCCAGAATGGCGAGCTTGTGGGCTGCGTCCACTCCATCAATGTCAAAACTGGGATCAGCTTCGGCATAGCCGATCTCCTGTGCTTCCTTCAAAACGTCGTCAAAGGCACGCCCGTGCTTCTCCATCGCCGTAAGAATATAGTTACAGGTACCATTAAGTATGCCGTAAACGCGTTCGATCCGGTTCGCTGACGCACCGTCGCGCAGCCCCTTGATCACTGGTATCCCGCCCGCGACTGCCGCTTCATATCGCAGTGAGAGATTGGCCGTTTCGGCTGCTTTGGCGAGTTCCATTCCGTGATGAGCGATCATCGCCTTATTGGCGGTGACGAACGACTTGCCCGCTGCCAGGCTCTTGCGCGCTAGATCCAGCGCAGTGCCATTGGAGCCGCCAATCAGTTCCACGACACAATCAACATCATCATGCGTCGCGAGTTCTTCGGCATGGTCGCACCAGGAATAAGCGGACAGATCAATGCCACGGTCACGGTTCCGGTCACGGGCTGAAACGGCGGTCACAACAATGGGCCGACCGGCTCGTTGCGCGATCATTGCACCATTTTCTTCGATCAGCCGGATAACTCCGGTCCCGACGGTGCCTAGTCCAGCGAGCGCGATGCGTAGCGGAGCAGTCATGGTCATAAGCCTCTTTGCGTTTTGGGTGAGATTGTTGGCGCCTTATTAGCGCCGCCCTGAGCGATTGCCAGAACTAGTTCTGCGCAGTCAGGGTTGCCTTGATCTTGGGCAGTCGCCGAGATCTCCGAGCACCAGTTGATAATCGCTGCGTGCCTGCTGGGCATTG
>TARA_R110000824_G_scaffold73220_5_pt1 | contig 14912 bp, 23 predicted proteins | sample TARA_R110000824 | Tara Oceans TARA_R110000824 (sample SAMEA4397747) | marine metagenome | biome: Polar Biome; feature: [MES] marine water layer (ENVO:01000295) within the mesopelagic zone...; material: water (ENVO:00002006), including particulate matter (ENVO:01000060) such as...... | reverse complement strand
ATGTCTAAATTATCGATGAGTTTTTGTTTAGTCTCATCAAAGTTAAAAGTATCTTCTAATTCCATAATATCAAATATTGTTGTTTGTTCTCCCATAGTCTAAATTTAATCAAATATACTGATTATATCAAACATTAGACTAAATAATCCATAAACACATAAAAGAGTATAAATAACAATTAGAACTTTATATGATTTAGGTAATTTATCGTCTTTATCTTCTATTAAGTCTTCTATTTTCTTACTTTTACATCCTTTACAAGCCATTAGTAATAAAATTTTCTGATTTTGATAATTGTGTTAACAATTCTTTTTCGTGATTATTTAGCGTCAGTGGTTGGGTTGGGTTCATGTGGACATACAAGTCTCCACTATTACCTCTAGCGTCCTTAAATCCTTTTTGAGTGAATAATAATGCATTTTTAAAATTATGTAATGGTGGAGTACTTACTATCACATCTCCTTCAAAATGAGGAACAGTAATTTTTGCACCTAATAATATTTCTGCAAAACTAATATCTATTTCGTAAACCAAATCATTATTCATTTTTTTAAAAGTGTTATGGGGTTGGATATTAACTACTATAATTAAATCGCCCGGTATGCCAGCAAATACTTCATTTCCCTTTCCTTTCATTTTCATAAACTGTCCAGTTTCTATTCCTCTAGGTATTTCAAAATCTACATTTTCTTCTTTTGCAAACCCACCATTCATAAATCCACTTCCCTCACACGCCCCACAACCTTGTCTTGTAATATGTTTAAATGGGCCTACACCCATTATTTGTTCTATAGAACCATTTCCGTCACATATAGGACACTGAGAGTTGTTAGAGGTTCTTCTATTAATTAAAATAGATTTTTTTGAACCAAAATAACATTCTTCTAAAGTTAGTGATAAATTTATTTTTAAGTCTCTTCCTCTTCTAGCAGCAGTCCGTTGAGCGAAAGGATTTCTATTCCCACCACCAAACATTTGTTCAAATATATCAAAAGGATTAGCACCGCCACCACCACCAAATAAATCTTCCAAAGAAGTGCCTCCTCTATCATATCGTGATTTTTTGTCGACATCACTTAATACACTATATGCTTCAGAAATTTCTTTAAATTTTTCTTCACCTCTTGGGTTTTTGTCTGGATGATATTGTAGAGACAATTTACGATAAGATTTTTTAATTTCTTCCGGGCTACTGTCTTTACTTACTCCTAATATTTCGTAATAATTTTTCATATGCGTTTAAATACTTATCATATCATTATTTTTAATAACCGTCAAAAAAGAAAGGTCTTATCTACTTCTACTAACTATAGAAACATTAATAGAAAATATAAACAAATTTTAAAAAAATCAAATGTTATATTCCCTATTAAATTAAATAGAAAAAAAGAATGTATAGTAGAATTAGCTTTGGTGTGTCATGGTGATTGTGAAGATAAGACAATTGAGCGTAGAGATATGTTGGGTAGGCTAGAGACTGTGTCGTCAGATAACCCAGAGTTTAGTATCCTAGATATTTGTGATTTTGAGGTGGAGGAGAAAGTGTATGACCATAAACGTAAACAAAGACGACTTATATTAGATATAATTAATGAGTATGTCCCTCAAAAAAATATTATACAAATTTTTAAACTCAATAATAAAATAATAATACAAAATAATGACCAGTATTCTTTATTTAGTCTCAAGACTATAAAAGAAGCAGACCGTTTAATAGAATGTTTAAAGACTTATTTTAAGTCTATTAATAAATTTAATTGTTTATTTAGTAAGGATTTGTCCACTATACACAGAAAAGAATTATATAATACGTTGGAAAAGTATGGTTTTGATAGAAAATTATTATATAAACATTACACCTATTAGATTTTACTAAATATAAATTTAATGTCTGATATCACTAGCTCATATGCATCTGGTGTTTTTCCTAGTGTACCTTCTACCCCAGTTAGCAACTCAATTTCTCTATGAATTTTATGGTGTAAGTACTCTTCTACCTCTACTCTAATGGATATACCTTCTATTGGGAACGGAAAGTTGGCAAACTCCTCGGAAACATTAGCAAAATAAGAGAGATACTCTTCTAATTTATTCCCATTATCTTCTTTATTCTCTTCCATATACCTATTTTAGGTTTAACAGTATTCTTAATATTTGTTAAACTCGTCCCTTTTATATCTTTTATTAATGTACGTTTATACTTGTGAGTCTCCTTCTGGTCCTTCAATTGCTTCTTCTGTAACCACAGTACTTCCTTCGGTTCTATTTTCATCTATTTCTTCATTAAAGTTTTGTAATTGTTTTAAACCTAACTGAGTTTCTACATTAAAAGATATGTTCTTCAATTCATTCAAACTAAAATTATTAAACATATTTTCCAATTCTACCTTTTTTTGTAATAAAAGATTTCTTTTTTCCTCTACCTCTCTATTAACTTTAATTACTTCTTGTACTACCGTACTCATTAAATTAACGGACCCTTCATTCATAGTAGAAAAAAATGATATTAGTCTATGTGTATCATTTTCATTATTAATTTTATAGGCTAATTGCTTTTGGTGACTCATTAAAATTGGTTCGAATTCCCACGTTAATGGTATCTTTAAATCTATAACAAAATACTGTTCATGTTGTCTAATGCTATGAAATAACTCACCAAATATCTTTATTTCTTTAAATAAACTCATTTTTAATGTATTATATATGTAAAAAAGTAAGCTAAACCTAAGGTTAATTCTATCATTTCATTACGTTGCATCACCATTTTCTTAGGAGGGTTTGATAATAAATGTTGTAAAAATATAACAACATATTTCCCTACTGTAAAAATAGAAAATAAAAATAAGAATAATAACCCCATTTCTAACATATTACTTTTTACTTTCTTCTAAAATTTCTTTTCTTAGGGTTTGGCATAATGTTTTTATGTCCTGAGCTGCTTTTCTTGCTCTAATTCCAGCACTTTTATTATTGCTGTCGAAAAATTTTGTCGTATCTACTGACATTATTTCTGCTAATTCTTTAATTTTACTTAATGTTTCCATCTTTATTTTGTTTTAAATCTTTATTTATTTTTTGAAGTGATTCCCATAAATTAATTGTTTGGACAACTTCGTTTAACTCTTTTAATGTTTTTATGCTCATATCTAATCTTTCAGTATGCGTTATATTTGGATGATTTAGTGTTTCTTCTAGTTCTCCTTCTAGTCTAAACTTATCTACCAATAATGTGTTGCTAATTAACTCTATAATTTTCATAACATAAACTTTTTACCGTTAATATAAGCAGGAAAGGGAAAAAAGTCAACTTTTAATGTTAGAATATAATAATTTATATATTTCTGTGTAAATATCTAACTCTGATTTAGTCTTCCTTCTACCAAATTTAAATAAACTTGTAAAAAATCCATCTACTTTTTGGATATCGAATGGAGAATCTTCTCTATAAAATGCGTCATCAAAAAAATGCCAAAAATAATCATTATGTTCTCCTTTCTTATTAAATAGGATATTTTCCTTTTTAAAATCGTCTATGACTTTATTCCAACACCATTGAAAGTGGTTTGATTTGTCCTTATCTGTTTTTATTACATCTGCTCCCAAATAGGTTTTATCCACTAAATAATATAGATAAGATATGAAATCGAAAAATAGTTCTGAGGTTTCTGTTTGAATATTGTTGGCACGAAACCATAGTCTAACATCTCTGTTGGGTATGGGTTCTCCTATATATCGTAAAAATTCGTAAGGGGTATATTTTCTCTTTGCCATGTGGGCAAATCTAATATAAGATTAACAATAATAAAGAATTATTGTGTATTCTTAGTGTAACCTATTAAATGTCGCATAGATTTCATGTCTCTTTTAACATTCTCACTTAAAGATAATTTGTCTTCTGTCTCTACATCATTAAAGCTTTTATTGCCAACGTCATCAAAATATACATCATCAGCAAATTCATTATCTATTGTTTCATCATCTGAAAATTCATCACCTGCAAATTCTTCATCTGCAAATTCTTCATCTGAAAATTCTTCATCTGAAAATTCATCGGATTCTTCATCTCTAAATTCACCTTTTTTCCATTCATAATCTTCTCCATCTTCACCATCATCATAGACCTCACCATCTACTACATTTACATCACTTGCTCCACCATGACCAAAATTTAACATTTCTGGGTTTAGGGCTGGATTTGATGTTAGCTGCATATTTGCTAATGGATTATCTCCATGGTGTTGCATACTCACATCTCTTAGTTGGGAGAAGGGTAAATTAATCTCCCATTCCTCTAAGTCTGCTTCGTCCTCATGACCTTCTACATGACCTTCATCCATGTCTCTTTGTTTATTTATATTAGAATAAACACCAACAACCTTACCTGGTCTTCCATCATAAGTGTCACGTTTTTCTACTTGACTTGGTGCTCCCATATATGCTTCTTCCTCTTCCATGTCTATCGCTGCATCAATATCATCTTCATATGCTTCTGCTAATTTAGGTATGTGTCCCGCATTAGGATGTTGTGTCCAATCATTAGGAATTGCAAATCCATCATTTCCTTTTAATTTTTTATGTTTTCTTTGTAGAGTTTTTTGAATTCTATCACCTACTTTATTAGACACTACATTTCCTAAATCACCATCTTTATTACTTTGAGCGTTACCGGTTTCTGAAGACCCGTCAAGATATTTTTTAAACCTTTTACCAAAATCATCTCCTGGGTCTGTGTCATATTCTAAGTCAGCTAATCCTCCCCCTCTCCAATCATCAATATATTCTTCTTGGTCAGTACTATTTCTATACATAGGTGAATTGTAATCTGTTTTAGAGTTATTTTGGTGTGGAAACTCAGCATGACTATTATTTTTCATATTTAAATAATCTTTAAGTTTAGTGGCTACAAGTTTCAAGGCGTCCTTATTTTGTTTTCCTCCATCTTTTAAAACTTTATTTGTAATATTAATTCCGGGAGTTGATTCAGCTCCTTTTAATTGTTCATTAAGTCTATTTTTTAACTGTGAGATTTGTTGTGCTCTCCTAACCTTAGGTTTTGCTACAGACTCTAGAATCTTATCTAATTCTGCTGAAGCTAGTTTTTTACTTAATTTTTTCATTTTTCTTTTTTTATATAAATATACCGTAATTACGCTTCGTACTTCGGTTTATTACCTTTCATTGTATAAAGTTTACCAATAGGCAAATTCATTTTAGCGTTCCCAACTAAGGATGTAATTGGGGATTTGTAAAAACCTCTCCTAATCATTTCATCAATCTCTTTTTTACTATATTTTTTAACTCTTGCTTTTGTCTGTTTTCTTAGTTGTTTACCAGTAGCACTATCCTCCATTTCTTTAAGGACTATATTCTTTAAATAACTAACTGACTTACCTGTTTTAAGAGAAATGGATTTAATAGCCTCATTTAAAGTTTTTTGTTCGTAAAATTCTAATGCATTAATATCTCCTTGGTTACAATATGGAAATTTACTACATTTCTTCTTAACTTTTACAAATGTAGACCCTGGACCACCGTACTTAGGAAAATTAGGGTCACTAACTGCTCTCCAATTTTTTTTATTCTTTGCCCAAATTGCTGGTCCTTCAAATGCACCGGAAGATGATGCACCTGTTACCTCATCTAATTCTTCTTCGGAATTAATTGTTTCTTCATCTTCATCTTCTATACTGGTCTCTAATTCATCTGACTCATAAAGATTAAGATATTCCTGAAGATAATCTTTTGCTAAATCTTCTAGTGTAGTATTTTTACGTGTTTTCATCTTTTTTGTATTTGTTTTTTGTTTACCAGCACCAAAAAGTCCTACATATGCTCCTGATGAGGATGCCCCCGTAACTTCTTCCATATCCTCTTCTTCAGTCTCGTCTAACTCCATGCCTTTCATATATGAAGAGTAATCCTTTCCTTTTAACCCTACAGCTAAATCTTTAGCCACATCTTCTACTCCTTTCTTAGCTTGCTTTTTATACTTTTCAGCTTGATTTAGTCCAGTGTCCATATTATGTTACTCTTTTTACTTGGTTTTCCCAGAAACTTCTTCTCAACCAAAAGGTTCTATATAGTTCCACAATAGCTTTAGTTGCAACATCTGCCATCATTTCTCTGTTAAGTCTAGTTAAATTACCACCTTTCTTTTTAAACTCTTTTTCAATAATATCTACTACAGATTTTTCTGCTTGGGTTTTATTAAGAAATGTCTTCATCTCTTTTCTTATTAAAACCTCAATTTGTTTTTTATCTGTAGCGGTTAAAGCCATAATACAAGTGTTTTACTATAAATATAAGAGAGGTGGAGAATCTACTTTATTTTATCTAGGACAATTGCTGCAGTAGTTATAGTCGCAGCTCCTAGAAAAAAATGTATAACTGGTTTGTTATACCATTTAGGTTCCAATTCTTTAGTGAGGTCCATATATAAATCTATACGTTGGGTTAGGAGGTTAGTTTTTTCTCCCATAAATGCAAGATGTAGACTATCTTGTGTGTGTAATTTCTGATAGTTAAATAATTGGTTATTAAGTAAATTAATTTCTAATTTTTGTAGGCTATCATTTTGTTCATAAACTTGAAATAGGGAATCCATCTCCACTACTTCTTTATCGGTAAAAGTATGTGTTTGTGTAAAAGCCCATACTGGGGTTAACAATAATAAAATTATAATTAATTTTTTCATTTTTTCTTTAATCTTTTTCTAATAGATAATTTTGCTTCTTTTCCTGTTCTCTTTTTGACAACAGGTTTTTTGTTTTTTAAAGATTTGATTTTTTTGTTTGTGGTTTTTATTTCTTTTTTAGTGGTTTTTTTATCCTCTTTAATATGTTTAATCTTTTTATCTACTTCTTTAGTATTTTTTTCATTAGTTTTTATATCTTTCTTTATTCTTTTTACTTTTCGTGTAGTGTTTTTACCCATAAACCACACTAATCCTATAAAGAACCCTATAGTCCCTAAAATATATTTCCAAAACTTTTTAATAAATTTCATGTGTAATAATTTTATCTTATGCTTCTAATTCTTCTTCTTCACCTTCATCGGTCTTCTTTCTTTGTGATAAGATTGTTGCCCATTTTTTAGTAAAAATTCCATAATATCGCTTTAACTTATCTAACAACTCAGTTAGTTCATCATCTATTTTTACCATATTAGCTCCTCCAATATAAACACCATTAACTTCACCTATGGTATAGTAATATGATAAATCAAATTTAACTAACTTACCAGACCACTCTACGTTGGTCTTGTAGAGGTTTAGGGGACCGTAGTCCACCATATCCGACACTTGTTCTACAAAGTCATCCATAGTTTCTTGAAATGCACCTTTTTCGTCATCAGTTAACTCTAAATCTAATTCGTCTACTCCGTGTGTTATAATTATCCCACCACTTACATTATATTCTTTTGTTTTTTCTTCAACTTCTTTTTCTGGTTTAGTTTCTACAGTTGCTGTTTCATACTCAGAATATTCCTCTTGTTCTGTGATAACCTTATTATATTTTCTGGATATCTCCAATAAGTTACGTATGTCATCGTATGATGTGTCCATATACTTTTGGTCCGTATGTCGTCTATTAATCTTTGTTTTTTTCATATTTTTTTAAATGTTCTTTTAATTTTTCAAATTCAAAAGCTGGACTTAAATCTGTCCAATAATCAGTGTAATTGCTTCTAGAACATACACCATTAAATCTCTTAATTCCATCTACCTTAACATTGTGTCCAACTAAAATTTTTTCAATGTCTAACTTATCACAGAGTTTAGTGATTAACTCACTCAAAACTACAATCTGTTCATCTGTATAAATAGTCCAAAAATTATGGTCCCTCCATTGTTTTTGATATACCTTACCTTTATAAATATCCCCTGCCCAGTTAGTGTACTCACCACTTAAGGGATTTAATTTTAACCAACCTAAATTTTCTAACATCACCACCACACTTTGATTGTCTATGGTGTCATCTCCAAAAAATTCTGAGCTATTGTTAGGTGGGAAATTATTAATTATGTCACCTTTTTTACTTATTAAGTAATGTGGAGATTTTTTATATTCTCCACCCATTCTAGTTTTTATACCAGTCAAATAATCTTTTAAGTGGCGACTAGTATGACATAATATTATTTGTGTCTTAACATGTTCCTCCTCATGATAAAATAGATTATGTTTTTTTTCTTCCTTTGCCTGTTTTATCATACCTTAAAACTCTTTCTTTTTTTGGGTCGTCATTATCTTCCACTATTAATGTTTTGGTGGTGTCTGTTAGTCTTTCTAAATCAGTGTCTTCTAATTCACTCATTAATTCTTTTTCACTTTTGAGTTTGTATTTTTTCTCTTCCTTTTTCACATACTCAACATTAGTAAGATAATTCTCTATATCCTTTAAGTCAATATCCTTTTGTGTTTCTAAGTATAGCTCTTTTTCAACTGTGGGTTTAGGGTAATGTTTGTCCACAAATTTTGGATATGTTATGTCCTCGACCGGTTCCTCTTTACTAAATTCAATATAATCTTTTAAATCAGAAAAATACTTATCGTCTATTTCTTCTTCCTTCAATTTATCCTGATTTTCTTTTACTCGTTGTTTAAGTAATTGAGATGGTTCAGTTGTGTTATCTTCTATGTCTTTTATTTGTGCTTCAGTAGGTTCAACTGTAACTTCTATCTCTCCACCATCAAGTGTTATTTCTTCTATGTGTTTATTTCTAGCTACAAAATAATCTTCTTCAGGGTCTTCGGGTTTTCTTATTTGAGCGAATGCCATATTAGCTGCTACTACTAATGCTATTGCTAATGGGTCAAACACAAACACAATTAATAATAAGAAATAATTAACAACCTTATCCATCGGCCAACCAGTTGTTGATGCTAGGTATTTAAGTGGACCTAATTCTCTTTGGTCTTCATTAGATATTTCCTTATTTAATAAGGCCATATCTGTTTTACCAATTGAATCTAGTACAGCTTCTAATTTTATATTAAGATTATCTCTATCGAAAATTGCAGTTTTTAATTCTGCTTGTAGTGCTCTTCTTGCTGAACTAGATGATGATGTAATCACTGTTTCAGAATTTTTATCATACCACGATACTGAATGTGGATTAGATAATGATGTTCTTAAATCTGAAATTGATTGGTTTATTTGAGTTTTCTCAATTGTTAAATCACTTTTAGATTCTTCAAACCTAATTTGTTTCTGTTCAAGAATCATTAATGACTTATCTAATAATTCCGATTGGGTTGCAGTTGATTGGTATGCTCCGGATAAGAATCCGTATATGCCGCCAGATGTGATTACCATTAAAACAAAACATGCTATCATAAAATATGTTCTAAGAAATTTGTTTATAGTGCCCCAGTATTGATATAGTAGAGACGCTACAACTAATTTAGCAAATTCCAGACTCCCTGCCATTATTATTACTTGGCTAGCAGCGCCTGCAAATAATTTACTCAACCCAAAGACTGAATAAAAGGCAGCACTACCTGAAACAGCTAGGGCTGATAAAGCTATCAGGAGTGGAAATAATCGTTTTTTCATAGTTGTTTTTATTATAAATATCTATTACATAATATAATCAAGAAGGTCTTTACTCTCATTTCTAAGTTTTCTTAAAGATTTTTCTTTAATTTGTCTTACTCTTTCTTTAGTGAGATTAAAATCTTTTCCTATGTCTGCTAATGTTTTTGGTGTATTAAATAACCCAAAGTAATCTTCAACAATTATTCTTTCTCTTTCGTCTAATACTGACATTATCTTCCTTAATTCTAAATTCAATTGTGCTTTCCCATCCATAGCTTCCATAGGGTCCAGTGAATTTTCATTCTTAATTAATTCTATAAGTGTGTCCCCTTCTTCGTTAATTGGTTTATCTAAGTTAACCATGCTTGGTAGATTAGCTAATTTACTATTAAGTTCACCACCATTACCTTTTCTAATTTGTTTTTTTGCTTTCTGTAATTCTTGAACTACATTAGCAGGAAGACGAATAGTTCTAGAATGTTCATTTAAACATTGTAAAATAGATTGTTTAACCCACCAGACAGCATAGGATATAAATCTATACCCCTTCGACCAGTCAAAATGATTTATTGCCTTTAAGAGTCCGTGATTACCTTCAGCAATTAAGTCTGGTAAAGATACTCCTTGGTTCTGATAGTCCTTTGCTACACTAATAACAAACCTTAAATTACCTTCTACCAATTCTTTTTCTATACATTCTAGTTGGTCTTTATTGGCTTTTCCACTAAGGATGATAGCTGCCAATTCTTTTTCTCTGTCAGGAGTTAAAACTTTTAACTTTCTAACATCTTTGAGATAATGTTGTATCTCATCTTGATTTATGTACGGTCCATTTTTCTTCATAACTTTTTATTTTTAATTAATACAAATACTATACCATGGTGATATAACTGACATTATGTCATATCATACAAAACTACAAAAAAAAACTTAATTGTGAGTTATTTAGGGATATTTTTTAAAAAATGTTTTTCATCGGGTGTTAATGACTCTAAACCCTTTGCACTAATCTTATCTAATACTTCATCCAAATCAAAATTAGTTCTTCTATTCTTTTTTCTTATAGCTTGTTGGAAGTGGTCAACAAATCCCTCCATTAGTTCTTTTATACGTGGAATTTCCTTAGATTGTTTCTTATCTGGTGGTGTATTCTTAGGATTAAAGAATAAATGTTTTTCTAACTCTTCATCTAGTCTAAGTCCCATTCTTCTTGGCCTGAGTATTAGAAAATACGATTCAAAAACCTCAGTTAGGGTGTCATCAAAGAACCCATCAATTTCTTCTAGGGGAGCAGTACTTTCAAAATTACATATAATTAAGTTGTCATGGTGGATATAGCGAAGATGTTGACTATCCATGACTATTGCTATTACATTAGTTATTTCTTCCAATATTTCTTCTATATCATTAAAGTTCCCCATTAAGAAGAGCATGTATTTCTTTTTGCGTTGTTTACTCATAGTATAAATTTTATTAACAAAGGTAAGTATATTTATATAAATAAACAAATATTTATATTAAAACATGGCAATGAGAAAAAATAAAAAAATAGTTACATTAACTGAGTCCGATTTATATAAAATAGTAAATAAAATAATCTCTGAGAAAAAAGATTGGATTAAAAAAGCCTTAACAGATTCTAAAGCAGGTAAATTAAAAAATTATTGTAATGGTGATATTACTTGTAAATGTATTAGGAAAGCTCTTGATGACAAAAAAATGGAAAAAGGTGCACAAATGTATCTTAACATGAACCCTAAAAAATGTAAGACTTTACAATAACTTTACATTATGAGTAAAAATATCTTAATTAATTTAGTGGATAGGTTGGTGGCTAACTCACCTATAATTAAAGAACAATTTTCAGATGACCCTAATACGTTTAGCACTCAAGTTGATGATGTGGATTTTTCTGGGTTACAACAATATTTTCCAGAATATCAAGATAGAGACATGGATGTATCATATCTAGATTGTGTTGTAAATTGGAGATATGACTTAGATGTTAGAAGTTGGGGTATCAAAGATATAAGTGTTTATACTACTAGTGTGGTAATAAGAGGAACAATCGAGATTTACGATGAAGACTATACTGGAGTAGAAGTGGAAAAAGAGATTGAGTTGTATGTTGATGATATGGGTGGTTTTCAGAGTGATACCCCGGACACTTGGCATTATGAAGATGAAAAAGATAATGAAAGGTATCATACTATTCTACCTACAAACTTACAAATTGATTTAGAGGATAAATCTATAATCGTTGGGTGGAATTAATTTAACTGGGAGACATTATTAACTTTCTTGACTGTGATAGTTTGGTCACACCACTCTTTTATTAAAGGATTATGGGATATAACAAATATTCTTTCAAAATAATCTTTTATTTTTATAAAAAATCTTCCCATTAGTTCTAAATTCTCATCACTTACCTTACCAAAAGCTTCATCAAAACATACGACATTTGGTTGTGGTAACGCACATACTTTAGCCAATACTGCTCTTAATGCAAGAGACGCTAAAGTTTTTTCATATCCACTACCTGATGACATTAACTTCTCAATTTGGGTGTCATTATCAATCATCCAAAACTCTAATTCATTTCTCTCATTTATTCTCAAATTTAATGTAAATTCACAACTATCAGATAATAGTCGGTTCAATTCATTATTTAAATAGGGTATTGTATTTCTTAAAACTAACTTGGATATACCATTCTTTCCAAATGCTATAAGATATGCTTTAAATATTTTATCTACTTCCTCTTCTTTTATTATTTCCCCTATTCTGTCCACATTTTCTTTTACCTTCCTAGTGTTATCCTCTATTTTTATTTTATTAGTTTGTATAATATAAGTTAAATTATTTTTATTAGCACTTGTAGTGTCGATAGTTGTTTTTAAACTTAAGAGTTTCTCTTCTATTACTTTATTTTCTTCTAATTTATTTTTATTGTCTTTCCAATCACTTAAACTTTGTTTTTTTATTTTAATATCTAATTTAAAATGGTCCGCTTCTAATTGACTTTTAGCTTTTCTAAGTTTATTTACCTCAAATACTTCCCACTCTTTTTTGGTGGCTTCTTTTTCTTTTATACAAACATCACTCACATCAATACTTTCTTTTAGTGCCTCTAAAATATTTTTATCCTCTTTTACTTTTTTAATATTCTCTTCAATCTCGTTGGTGTGGTCTATATCCTCCAGCTTACGTTTACAGGTGGGGCACACCTCACTTTCTTCTAATGTCTTAATTAATTTCTCAAGAGTCTGTGTCTTATTTATATTAACTTGGTAGGTTATTTGTTGAAGGTTGAGTTGGGTCTGGTCTTCCCTATATTTTATATCGTCAAATTCTTTTTTAGGTTCTAATATTTCTATTTCATTAATTTTATTTGTAATAGAGTTAACCTTATTTTCTAACAATTTTATTTCTTCTTCTAGGGTAGTTGGATTTAGTATAATTAATTCAGGATTTATCTTATGTCTTTTAACTAGAAGTTTTTCCCTATCTTCATCTAAGTCTTTTATCTTTTTATCTATATCTTTAACCTCTTCTAGTTTTTCTTTTATGCCTGTAGTGAAGTCTTTGTTATTTTCTTCTAATTGTAGATTAACCTCATTTAAAGTAGTAATATCATAAACATTAGATATTAATCTTTTAGACCAGTCGGAATATATTTCTTTACAAGTTTCTTCTTTTTTTCTTAAATGTTCTAAACCTATAAATCTAGTAAGAATTTGTCCTCTTTGTGTCGGTTTGGCTTCTATTAAATCTTCTAAATTATTAGAGGTAGTTAATATTGTTAAAAGAAAGTCATCCATTGTGCCTATAGAATTTTTTATAAATTCCTCTGTCTCCCTACGTTGTTCCCCCTGAAGATTTTGTAATGAACCATCTGAAAGTCTTTTACTAAAATTTAATTCGGTTCTAACTGACCAATCTCCTTTTTTGGTTAATCTTCTTATTACTCCTCTTTCTATTATGTAGTCTTCCCCATCTATCTCAACTTCACCCACCACTAATACTCTATTGTTATCAGTGAATCTATTAAATACATCTACCGCTTTGGCTGACTTAGTTGTGGTATTAAAAAATAAAAATAATAATAAATCTACAGTTAAAGTGGTCTTTCCTCCAAAGTTTGATGGTTGTGAATCAATGCCTGTTAATCCATTATATTTAGTAAAATCAATTTTATTGTTTTCTCCAAATGATAAGAAATTATTAAATTCAATCCATTTAATAAACCATTTTTTATTTCTTCCTAAATCATTAGATTCTATTTTTTCTTCAACTTTATTATCTAATCTCATTAACTTTTCCCATTCTACATTAACCCCTTGTTCTTCTAAGAATTCTTTTATTAATTTTCTCTGGTACACTGGGTCCACTACATTCTCAGTCGTGATATTATTATTTTCTTTACTATCAAAACCTAATATATTCGTTACCAAATTAACTCTTTCTGAATTATATTTCTTTCTAAAATAGTTCTTTACTCTTTTTATTTTCTCTTGTGTGAAGTTTTCGGGACTATCTTCCCAAGTCACTTTTATATGTGGATTTTTATATTTCATCCTTTTTCTTTGGTCTATTTTCTTCATGCCATTCAACAATTGCATTTATCGTCCATACTCCCCCACTTGCTACCATCCCATCAAAGAAAATATTAGTATAAGGAATAGTAATTAACTCTAAGGTGGGGGAAAAAAATGCTATAGAGAAAAAGAACCCAACCCATGTAGAGGTGCACATCATACATTCTAGTAAGTCACCAAAGAATGTAGAGTGTTTAGTTATCCATTTTCTAGGTTTATTAAATATACTCCCAAATACCACTATCTGAGACATTCCATATGCTGCTATAATCCAAATTATAAATTCCATTTTATTCGTTATAATATTCATCATCTAATCTAGATGATTTTAGATGAGTTGTTGTAGGACTACTAAATCTTCTAAAGTGTTCTAAAACTTCCTCATATTCTTTTATTTTATTTTTTAATTCTACCATCTGTTTTTTCATAGAAGAACTATCTTCACTATGAGTCTCTAAATTCTCAACTGTAGTATTAAGAATGGTTATTGTTTGATTTAACCTTTCGTTTTCTATTTTTAATTCATTAGCCTGGTGTGAGTATTCTTCTATTTTACTATTGTCCGTAATAGTTTTTTCTACTTCTATTATTTTTTCTACCTGCACTTCAATTATTTTTTCTACTATCTTTTCTACTGGTACTTCTACTATTTTTTCTACTTCTCTTTCTACCTCCTTAATTACTTCTTTTTCTATAATTTCTTTTCCTGCACTTACTGGGGTTCTACCAAATTTTTCAATAGCAAACCCTCCTCGAAGACACCCTAATAGAAATGTA
>TARA_R110000824_G_scaffold78220_6_pt1 | contig 14921 bp, 11 predicted proteins | sample TARA_R110000824 | Tara Oceans TARA_R110000824 (sample SAMEA4397747) | marine metagenome | biome: Polar Biome; feature: [MES] marine water layer (ENVO:01000295) within the mesopelagic zone...; material: water (ENVO:00002006), including particulate matter (ENVO:01000060) such as...... | reverse complement strand
AGTCCATACCTGTCCATCGCACTCCGAGCGGCGTAGCCCGCCACTGCTATGCTAACCGTTTCAGTGCCCCCATCAGCCTAGCAAACCGACGTGCAGCAGGGCCCAGTCGCGATGTTTCTTGCCGTCGAAGAAATAAACAAAACTGGTAGGATTCTCGGTAAAAAAGTCGAACTGGTTATTCGCAATACAGCCGGATCGTCTGAACGTGGTGCCGCTAACACCGAAGAGCTCATCAAACAGGAAAAGGTGGACATGGTGTTTGGTGGTGCCACGCTGTAAGGCCCACCTCCACCGCAGCGACGGCGTATGGGATTATATATCAGTACAAGGATGCGGTGGAGCGCGCCGCAGCCAATAAGCCGCCGCATTTGTGAGACCGGACTTCAGGCCCAGCCAGTGTAACTGCATAGCAGTTAACAAGCGTCGTCTCTGCCCATACAAATAAGAAACAAAGAATTACATATTTTTACGGTTCGGTGTTGAATATGTCCTAAGCTATGAGCCAGTATTCTGGCTGTGAATAACCCTGTGTCCAAACACTCTACATGTCTAGCATCCATACCTGAGCCATTTTAAGAACCAACCCGATATCCGTCGTACGAGGTTCTGAGCGCCGTTTGAAGATTCCGATGCTAAAGATGCGCCCCGCCTTGGTTGGAATGCGATATTCGGACTCCAATTCCAGGGCGCCCTATCAAAAAATCCAACGTTTATAACAGCTAGATTGAGCGCTATGAAAACAGGAATTGTTGTATCGCAATCACATGGCTCTGCACACTCAGGATCGGAGATAATGGGGCAGACTGGCCGTCTTGACCTGCCGCTAGAGTCCCAACTTAAGGTGATTGCGACACTTGCACAACGTTCTTTTGGTGTGGATACCGTCTTTTTATCAGTGTCAGGCCCAAAAGGCCTACGGATCAATTTGGAGCCGGAACCGCCTATCGAGTGCTTCACCGACCGTGACCTTAACAAGCATGGACACTCCTCCCACTTTGACCGTGTTTTCGTTGTAGAAGATACATCAAATGATCCGGAGTTTTCGGATCACCTGTTCGTTACTGGCTATTCCGACATCCGATTTTACGCAGAACTATCCATCAGGGAGTCGAATGACGTCCAGATAGCATTATTCCGCATCATGCATTCCCAGCCGAAACACTTTGGCGAACCCGAACGGGAAATGTTTCGACTTTTCGGCAACATTATCAGGAATGCACTTGAGGACCAGGCCCGGCGCCACCAATCATTGATTGAAACACCCGGCCTTGTTCAGTCGATTTCACAAACTCAAGACCTTTTTTTAAATAACATCGATTGCAAACCGGCCTGCAACCACTTGCTCAAAAGCCTACTGTCTCTGACCAACAGTCGGATGGGTTTTATTGGTGAAGTGTGTCATGACTCCATGGGTGAACCCTCTCTCAAGCTTTTGGCTTTGTCCGGAGAGTCAAAATGTCCGCACGGCATTGCCCTCCTCCGAGGAATTCAGAATGAGGGAATGGTTTTTGAGCACCTGGACAATTTGCTAGGGGCAGCGATTTCACAGGGAAAAGTGGTTCTTTCGAAGAATGTCGCAATGGACTCAAAACAAGGTGGACTGCCCAAAGGTCACCCCGCAATCGAGACTTATATGGGGATTCCCGTGTTTTCCGGTGAATCCGTGATCGGTCTTATTGGCCTGGCTGACCGTCCAGAAGGCTACACAGAAAAACTTGCGGAGGAGCTCAAGCCGCTCAGTCAAACGGTCAGCATGATCGTTGAACGGCATCGATTGCACGTCGAAAAAGTCCGCAGCGATCGTAGAGTGGAAAGAGCACGCAACTACGATCACTTAACGTGCCTGCCGAGTGGGCCCATGCTCACCAAACTCTTCAGACGAGAGGTTCGGGAAACGATTAAGTGGAGGCGCACCCTCTCCGTCTGTATCATTGACATCGACGATTTTAAACACATCAATGATCAATACGGTCATGCAATTGGCGACGATGTCCTTAAAACGATCGCCGTGCGGTTGAAACGCGCCGTCCGCTCAAAAGATTTGGTGGCGAAACTTCGTGGCGATGAATTTCTCGTTACGCTTCGGGGTGTAGATTCTCCATCAATTTATCGAAGACTCCTGGATGCCATCTCCGAGCCTATTGCCAGCTCAGATAAGACGTTCGTACTTTCAGCCAGTATGGGTGTGACGGTTTACCCGCAGGACCAAAGTGAACCCGACATACTCCTTCGTCACGCCAGTCATGCGCTGTATGATGCGAAGGATTCCGGCAAAGGTCGATTTGTGACGTTTGATGTTGGCGTTCACCAGGCGCGCCAAGAGCGTCTCCGCATTCTTGAAGACATTGAATCCAGCCTTGAACTTTCCCAATTCCAGCTTTTCTATCAACCAAAAATCAATTTCCGGAACGGTATTGTAGAAGGGTTCGAGGCACTTATTCGCTGGAACCATCCGAAGCATGGCCTACTGATGCCTAATGAGTTTTTGGGCGCGACAGAGTTGACGAAATATGAGTCCATCCTCGGGGACTTTGTCATCCAAACGGCATTGTCAACGCTTCAGCAATTTGAGGCCAGCCATCAAAACTATACAGTCAGCATCAACATCAGTCCTCATCATTTCCTGGATAACAACTTTATTCCCGCCTTACAGGCTCATCTAAGAGGTTGTAGCACTCAGTTGCGACGGCGTCTCGTTCTTGAGGTCCTGGAGAGCACTGCAATTGAAGATGTTGGTACGGCGACAAATACAGTTAAAGCGTGTCACGCGCTGGGCGTTACGGTGTCATTGGATGATTTTGGTACTGGTTTTTCTTCGCTTACGTATTTCAGGGATCTGCCAGTCGATGAAATAAAAATTGATAAGTCGTTTGTCATCGGCATGCTGGACAACCCCAGTGACAGGGTTATTGTTGAATCCATTATCAGCTTATCAAAGCGCTTCAACCGTCGCGTTGTTGCCGAAGGCGTTGAGACAAAGGCGCTTGCTCAAGAACTACGCGGACTAAACTGCGATTTCGGTCAAGGGTATTATTTCAGTGTGCCCCAGCCACTGGAACAAGCCGTCGCGTGGGCTGGCCGTTTTTCCAAGCACTTGTTCAAAAGTGATATACAGTGATGGTTTTCCGTCCTAATACGTTGTCATCTGGAGAATCAGAGGGCGCTCAACCTATCAGGACGACTCAATGGACACGTACAAATTGGTGATTCTGTCCATTTTCTTAAGCATGGACTCGGTAGTCACCTGAATAACGAAAGGTACATAGCGTCCGCTTTCGCCCAGCTCAAACCCCGATCGTGAGAATTCCCATTGGGCCGCCACTTCGTTCAGGGCTTGGTTTATCTCGGCAGTGTTAAGGGAAGATTCAGTCAGGAGCTTCAGTGCCTGATCAAAGTCGCTGAGCGCCTGCTCAAACGCTTTGTCCAGCGACTCACTGGTGACTCGCCAACTCTTCGCCACATATAGCATACCAATACGTTGTGACAACATACGCTGGCGCCCGGAGATATTAATCAGTTCGCCCTTCTCTTCGCCTGAATATGTCTCGAACAACTGAACATTTTTTTCACACAACTCAAGCAAACGGGAGCCGCCTTCGATCACGGAAAGCGCTTGGCGATGCTCTGGATTTCCAATCGCCAACTGACGGAATTTATTCCATTCACGGCGAATGTTCTGCAGAGATGCGGTAATTTCTGGCGTAGGCGAGAAGCCTTCGAGCTCTCCGAGGTGCTCCTCGAAAAGAGCCACACTGGCGTCCAGCTGTTTCTGGGCCTTGTCGGCAGCGACGTCCTGACCAGCCAATAGATAGGACTTGGCAATACGCTGTGTCAACATCCGTTGCATGCCAGCCTTGTTGATCGCAGTGTCAATAGTCAGTACTTCTGCCGTAACGCTCGTCGGTAAAATAGATGAGAGCATGATCATCAGTATCGCTATCATTACCAAGGGCGGAATCACCGCTTGCGCAAGGTGTCCAGTAAACTGGTCACGCCTGAGCATCCTGAAACTGGGTCGCATCAAATATTCCTCTGTCAATGGTGTAGCCGAAAAGAGTCCGAAGAAGCATCGTCTGCACCAAGATCATGAAGTTGTGAAGCTACACTTCTTGCCGGAAAACATCTTTGACGATAGTCATTGGCCACTTTGCAGCTGACGACACATCTCTAGAATTTACTCCAGGTTTGTGCGCAGTGATTTTTTAATGGCAGGCTGAGCGCGCTGCAGCCAATAAACCACCGCACTTGTGAGACCGTACTTCAGACCCAAGTCGGGCGAGTAGACTCGTTTCTGCTCGTCTTGACCTTGCCTTCTTTGTAAGCCCGCTACAGTTGTTCAGGACAGGAATCAAACAACTTGAATGGTTGCTCAAAAGGTGCTTGAATAATTGCTCAAAAATACTGGAGAGACCCATGATCAAATTGTTTTTTCACCCTACGCCCAACTCTTTGAAAGTTGCGCTCTACCTGGAAGAAGCGAGCCAGCCCTATGAGCTGGTGCCGGTCGATACGCTGAAAGGCGAGCAACATTTAGCTGCGTTTCGAAGTATCAACCCCAACGGGAAAGTGCCAGCCATTGACGATAATGGTGTACGAGTGTTCGATTCCACAGCCATTTTGCTCTATCTGGCCGAAAAAACCGGACAATTGGCCGGCACCCCCCAGGATCGCGCGGAACTGCTGTCATGGATGATGTTCATCGCCAGTGGCGTCGGCCCTTATTCCGGCCAGGCGGTTCATTTCAAGCACATGGCGCCAGAAAAACTCCCTTATGCAATCAATCGCTACGAGCGCGAAACCCAGCGGCATTATGAGGTGCTGGATGCACATCTGGAAAACCGCCAGTACCTCGTTGGCGACAGCTTTAGCATTGCCGATATCTCTGCCTGGGGATGGATCGATAAGGGGCCTTTCATATTGGGTGAGGATGCCATGGCGAGCTACCCGAACCTGCAGCGCTGGTTCGATGGTATTAACAGCCGTCCTGCCGTGGCACGTGTTCGGGAACTGGGCAAGGATCTTAACTTCAAGACCGAGCGTGACGAAGCTGCCAGGCGAGAGCTTTTCCCGCAGAATTACCCGAAAACATAAGGTACGATTACCCGTCATCCCTTAGTACATCCGATGGCGGAACAACCAACCGGCCAGGGCCAATGTCACCACACCAATGAGTGCCATTGGCCAATACTGGTTGATCAGCAGCGCATAGCTATTACCTTCCAGCGTGACGCCACGAACGATCACCAGGAAATAACGCAGCGGATCAAGATAGGTCAGCCACTGCACCGCTTCCGGCATATTGGCAATCGGCGTGGAAAACCCGGAAAGGATGACGGCAGGAACCAGAAACAAAAAGGCACCGAGCACAGCCTGCTGCTGAGTAACCGAAATGGCCGAAATCATCAAACCCACTCCCACCGCAGATAGCAGGAACAACGCAATACCGAGATACAGTGCGCCCAGGCTCCCGCGCAGCGGAATATCGAAAAGGGTGACCATCAGTACGATGATCAGCGTGGCCTCCAGCAAGCCGATGATAATACCGGGAATGGCCTTGCCGATTAGAATTTCCACCGGCCTGAAAGGCGTCACCAGTAACTGGTCGAAGGTGCCGCTCTCGCGCTCACGAGCCACCGACAGCGCCGTCACCAGCAGTGTTACGACCAGTGTCAGCAGGCCGACAATGCCGGGTACGATAAACCAGCGTGACTGCAAATTTTCGTTATACCAGGCTCGCGTTTGCAAGGTTACCAGCAGGCCACTTTCACCCTGTGATGCCAGCCAGCTAAGGTTGTAATCCTGCACGATATTACGCAGGTAGTTCATGGCGATCATTGCGGTGTTGGAATTGCGGCCATCCAGTATGGCTTGCAAGGGTGTCGTCGTACCCTGTATCAGATCGGAACTGAAATTCTGGCCAATGTGCACCACTATTAGCACGTCCCGGTTATTGATGAGCGGTGCAACTTCGCTATCACGGTCGATGTAAGCAACAACCTCAAAATTTGGCGAGCCCTCAATGCGGCTGACCAATTCCCGCGCCGCACCGCCGCGATCCTCGTTGTAGATTGCCACCGCTACATTATTAAGGTCGTAGGTCGCGGCAAAACCAAACACCAGCAATTGCGCCAGAGGCGGACCGATGATGACTAAGCGGCTGCGTTTGTCGCGTAAAAGTGCCAGAAACTCCTTGATGGCCAGAGCAAAGATCTGTCTGAAATACATCCTCTACTCCAGCCGCTTGCGAAAATTTCGCCACACCAGCGCGAAAAAGAACAACGACATAATGAGCAATGCGCCCATGTTGGCCAGCACCACCGGCCACACATCGCCTGCGAGAAACAGGGTTTGCAGGATGGCAACGAAATAGCGTGCCGGCACTAAATGGGTGATGAGCTGTATCCAGTCGGGCATTGTATTAATGTCAAACAGGAAGCCAGACAGGATAAAGGCAGGCAGAAAAGTGACGATTATGGCCAACTGCCCTGCTACAAACTGATTTTTCGAGACGATGGAAATCAGCAGGCCGATCGCCAGTGCCACCAGCATGAACAGCGCCGAGCTGAGCATAAGCACCCAGAAGGAACCAAGCAGGGGCACATCGAACTGCCACACGGCCAAGGCCACGCTGAATAGCATTCCACCCATGCCCAGCACAAAATACGGGATCAACTTTCCCGCCAGTATCTCGCTCCGGTGTAGCGGGGTCACCATTAGTGCCTCCATGGTGCCACGCTCCCATTCACGTGCTACCACCATGGCTGTAAGCAGAGAACCAATCAGGGTCATGATGATGGCGATCAAGCCCGGCACCAGAAACATACGGCTGGATAAGGCAGCATTGAACCACACTCGCTGTTCCAGGCTCACTGGCATAAGCAGTGTCTGGCCGCGGCTTTCTGCATAATGGCTGAGCCATGCCTGCCAGGTCCCCTGGATGTAACTCTGGGTGATATTGGCCTGATTGGAGTCCACGCCGTTGACGATGACGCCGATGGGCGCTTCATCGCCAGACAATAGCTGGGCGGAAAAGTTATTGCGCAGCCATACGATGCCGTCGATCTTGCGCTCCTTCAGTGCCTGCTGAGCTGTTTGAATGACAGCAAAGTACTGCGGGCGAAAAAACTCGGAACGCTCAAAAGCCCCGGCCAGGGACTGGGTCGTCGTATCCGGCTGTTCAATAACGATACCCACCGGTATATGTTTTGCGTCCAGTGAGACTCCATAGCCAAAAAGAAACAGTAATACCACCGGCATAATGAAGGCGATCGCGATGCTCGACGGATCACGCAGGACCTGCAGGCTCTCCTTACGAATCATCGCCCACAGACGCATTCCGGCAAGCGATGTCATGTTGCTATCCCCGGATTTTGCTGGCGCTGTTCGATCAACTGAATGAAGGCATCCTCCATACTCGGGTCGGGGTTTTCCACCGTTCGTGCCTGGGTTTTCATCGCCAGAGGTGTACCTGCGGCCAGCACTTCACCTTCGGCCATGATCACCAACCGGTCGCAATAATTGGCTTCTTCCATAAAATGTGTGGTGACCAGCACAGTGACACCGGCTTCTGCCAGCGCGTTGGTGCGCGCCCAGAATTCCCGCCGTGCGAGCGGATCAACCCCGGAAGTGGGTTCGTCGAGAAACAGAATCTCGGGTTCGTGCATCAGCGCCGCAGCAAAGGACAGGCGCTGTTTATAGCCCAGCGGTAAATCCCCGGCGTTGGCATCATGGAACGGCTCCAACTCGAATGTAGTCAGTGCCCAGTCAATACGTGCCTTTTGCTGTTTCCCTCGCAGTCCATAGGCGCTGGAGAAAAAGCGCAGGTTCTGCGCCACCGACAGGTTGGTATAAAGCGAAAATTTCTGTGCCATATAACCAATGCGGCTCCGTGCTCTGGCGGCTGCGCGGCGTAGGTCGTGCCCGGCTACTGCCAGTTCGCCGCCACTGGCAGGCAATAGCCCACAGAGCATGCGGAAGGTGGTGGATTTGCCGGCGCCGTTAGCTCCCAACAGGCCGAAAATTTCACCCCGGCGAACGCTGAAGCTGACATTATTTACCGCCATAAAATCACCAAAACGACGTTGCAGCTTATTTACCCGAATAACCTCATCCCCATCGCCGGCGTGTATTTGCAGCTTTAGCGAGAGTGCTTCCTCAGACTCAGGCCGACGGGTTTTCAACTGGGCAATAAAAGCATCTTCAAAACGCGGTTCCACTGGGGCGATGTGAACACCTGCCTGCCCTGGCAACAGTGCTTCCGGCGTGGGTGCCTGAGCGTTGGTCATTACCAGACGCACTGCCTGGCCATCAATCAACGCATCCAGCACGCCGGGCGCCCGGCTCAACTGCTCCTGTAAGCGGCGGTGTTTCAATCCCTTGGCTGTCACTTCAAAGGTACGTCCGGTTACTGCGTGGCTGAATTCTTTTGGTTCACCCTGTCCTAACAGCTTGCCCTCGTGAATCAATATTATTTCGTCGCAGCGTTCGGCTTCGTCCAGATAGGCGGTACTCAGTAACACGCTCATGCCTGCCTCCTGCACCTGACGATACACAATCTGCCATAGCTCACGGCGCGACACCGGGTCAACGCCCACGGTGGGCTCGTCCAGTAACAGCAATCGCGGCGAACGTACGAGTGTGCAGGCCAAACCCAGCTTTTGTTTCATTCCCCCGGAAAGTTGACCCGCCAAACGCCGGGTGAATGGGCTCAGACCGGTCATCTGCATCAAGTCTGTGTAACGTGCCAGGCGCTCAGCCTTTGGGACACCTTGTAAATCGGCGTAGAGGTCAAGGTTTTCCTGCACACTGAGATCTTCATAGAGGCCGAAGCGTTGCGGCATATAACCGACGCTGGACTGAACCGACAGCGGTTCGGTGAGTGCATCGATACCCAGTACTCGAATTTCCCCCGTCTCCGGCACTAGCAGACCTGCGGCGAGACGCATGAGAGTGGTCTTGCCCGCCCCATCCGGCCCCATCAAACCTGATACCCGACCGGGTTTGATACTGAAACTCATGTTCTCCAGTACCTGTACCTGCCGCCCACCGCTGGAGAAGGTTTTGCTAACGGATGAAAACGTGAGTGCGACGACGCTCACCGCTATGGCTCGCAGTGGTTAGTGGTGGCGTCAGGCAGCGTCTGGTCGAGTTCAATCGTAACGGTTGCCGGCATCCCCAGACGCATCTCTTCTTGCGGATTACAGGCATAGATCCTCACTGAGTAGACCAACCGGGTACGCAGTTCCGGTGTCTGTACACTCTTGGGCGTGAATTCGGCGCTGGGGGAAATATAGCCGACCCAACCTTCGTAGGTTTTGTCGGGATAGCTATCGGTGGAAATAAGTGCTTTTGCCCCTAAAGCCACCCGTCCCATCATCGGTTCTGGCAGATAAGCACGTACCCAAACCGGGTCTATGAAAGCCAGTGTCAGCACGGGCGTTTGTGGGAAGGCCATATCTCCAGGCTCAAGAATACGTTTGCGGATGATACCGTCGGCAGGTGCATAGAGGTTGGAGTTTTCCAGTTGCTGCTGTGCCAGCTCCAACCGTGCCTCCGTCGCAGCCAGTTGAGCGCGTGCTACGGCGATGTCTTCTTTGCGGGGGCCTGCCTGCAACAATGCCAGTGCCTGTTTTGATGCCTCCATCTGGGCCTTGGCTACATCCGCCAGGGAATAGGCTTTCTCCACATCTTCGGGTGAGGCCATCTTTTTCTCAAGTAAGCGCGCTATGCGATTGTAACTGTCGCTGGTTGACTTTGCCGTCGCGCGGGTGGCATTAAACTCGGCTTGCCCCTTGCGAATTTCTTCCGGTCGACTCCCCGCCTCCAGTTTGGCCAGGGTCTGTTGTTGAGCGCGCAGAGCCGCTTCTGCCTCGGCTAATTGTGCGTCGAGTAATTCGGTGTGCAGACGGGCCAGCAGCTGCCCCTTGGTAACGCGATCCCCTTCCTGAACCCGGATCTCGAAAACGTGTTCACTGCTGTTGAAAGCCAGTTGCGCCTCACGGATGTCGACGTTGCCGTAGAGATGCAACGTCGACTCATCACTCCCATTGCGGTCGCTTTGCCACCAGAACGCCGCGATGATGGCTATGAAAACCAGCGGCACGATCGCCGTAATGATTTTTTTCTTCTGCATCTTCGCCACCCATCACTGTTTCTGAGCCTGAACAGGCAGTATGTATTCTGTTGGCCTGGTGAGAAAGGGAATACCGCTTCCATGCACCTGTGCTGATCATCGATACTGTGGCGAGCTGAACAAGCATCTGGTTATACAAGGTATCCCGGAACCTGGGAGATAAAAGAGGGAGAGTTTGTCAGGGTTTGAAAACCACAACGCGGGGAACGATATTATTCCTGCTCCCCCCGCCTCTGAGTGTGAACCCGGACGCGACCCAGTAGGTTGTGCGCCGTGGGTCAGCTTGTATATCGAGATAGTCGCCCCAGGCCTGAGCAGCAGGAGGGTGGGTTGAAGCAGCACCCAGCGTCATGGTCCATAGCCCCGTCGATGGATCGAGACATCCCACGCCCAAAGTGGGGTGTCGTCCCCCTGCTCCGCAAAATGCCGCTATGCCTACGTCACCTCTCTGGTTTGGACTGATTGCCGGATAGGCCCATGCCAGGTCAGAGTTCCACAAATCCGGCTCGTTGATACGTTCATTGGTCGTTTCATTAATGCGCACTACTCGCACGTAGGGAAAAGGATGCAGAGCATCGGCAGAGGCTGTCCATGCAAATCCGAGAATGCCATCGGAACTCCAGCCGCCGGTTATTCTGTCATCTAATCGGTTCATCCAGGCGCTTGTAGCGTCTGAGCTTGAGGCGTATGGGCCGTTACTCCAGGGCGTTACCGGTACTGAAACCTGCGAAACGTCGCTCTCCGAGTCCGGCCACCGGAATATTTCAAGCGACGGTCTGCTGGTGCTAAGGCTTGCGAAAATGGCGGTACCGCCCTCACCTCGCGCAAAACGCAGAGACCCGAATTGGGTCGTCGACCAGGCTTTGCGAATGAGTTGTTGGCGAGCCTTGAGCTGGTCCAGAGACAGCCGCAAAACCACGGCTTTTTGCCAGCGGTTCGAGGTTGTTGAATACACGTTGAATGAGAGCAGAAGATGCGAGTCTGATTCGGCCATGTCCGGATAATCCAGCCACACCTGAGTCCAGTTTTCATCTATGTCCTGAGGGCGTGTGTCCCACCAGGTCCAGGTACCCGGCTTGCCCGATGAACTGACGGCTACACGAATCATATTGCCGCTGCTGTTTGCGGAAAATTGTAGCAACCAGATCCACAGGCGGCGCGATTTGCAGTAGTGCACGAGTTGATCGCAGCAGAACCCGGCGCCCGCCGGGGGCAACTCGGTATAGGGGTCGATGAACGTCCAGGTTTTACCTCCTGTTGTTGAGCGTGAGCAAAACCAGTTTCCGGTCACCATTATCCGTTTACCCGAACATGCCAGACTGGGTTCGGTTATGGTTCCGGCCTGGCCGCCGGTTGCTGCGAGGTCGAGCTCGAAGCGGTCTACGATGGCTGTCATTATCAGCGCTCGGGCTCAGGGGGCAGATCATCCTTGATCTTTGCTTCAGGAGGCCTGGCCTTTTCCGGGGCTTGCTCTGATGGGCTGCCCTCTGGGTCAGCTGATCGGTTAAGGGTTCTCAGGTTTGGCCCCGCCGCTTTCCGACTTGGTGAGATATTGGAATCTTTCTCGTCAAAATCAGGTTTGCAGGCCTCATGCTCATCCGTGTGATGCCCTTTCTCATGCTGGCATTCCGGCTCCTGTGCGCTGGTGGTATGAACTTTCCCGACGCCTTGCTGCTTGTTGTCCGCCATTTACGCCACCATCAAACGGGTCAGATATCCGCCCATTACGGCCCAGAACAATATGCTGTGCCACTTCTCCCCTATTTCCCGATTGATCTTTCTGCCCAGTAGGGTGCAGCCGGCCATTACCGGGACCAGCACGCCGGCCAGTAATAGATGGCTCGCCGTAATCAGGCCCGATTGACTGAATACCAGAGCCTTGGTCGTGTCGCCAACCATCGAGACCAGCGAAGCCGCCCCAACGAAGTAGAAGCGCTCCAACTGAAGGCTGCGGATAGCAACTCCCTTTAAGGGGCCGGATGTACCGGAGAAGCCGGAAGTGCCACCGGAAAGGAATGCCAGAAAAACCGCCCAGATTTTACGAACAGACCCCTGGGCAACAAAATCCCCGGCAAGGGTAAGCAGCAGCATGGTTGCAACCGCATAGCGAACCCAGGCCTCTGGCATTTGCAGCATCAGCGTGGCACCGAGGGCGCTCCCAACCATCACGGCAGCGGCAATCAATGCAGACGAGGCCCAGGGAAGAGTCTTCCTGTAAACGACCACCTTGGCGATGTTGTTACAGGCCAGAAGCAATGCGGCCACGGCAATTCCCTCACGGGTTCCGATGGAGAGCATCAGGCCTGGAACAAGGATCAGTGATCCGCCAAGCCCCGCCGCTGCAGACAGGGTGAATGACGCCGGGATAACCAGCGCCAGTAGAACGAGAGTTAAGGCATCAAATTCCATGGGTGGCGTCCTTCTTTAGGGGAAAAGTTGAATTCCGGGCCTGCGCCAGACACTGATTAGCCGCGTTGCTGCGTGCGGCCAGTACCGAACGAGATTTTCCACCTGGTCCAGTGTGCCGTCGGGATCCGCCGAAAACGGGTCTGCTGTTGACCCAGCGAGCGCGACAAGCAGAACACGGTGCCCGGTCGGTACCGCTGAAAAATCAATGTTGATAGAGACGGCCCGTGGCATGCGCGCGGCCAGCGGAACCGGCAACTTATGCAGAGGCGCGCCATCTGCTGCAAGCGGCACGTTCCAGCCTGCCGGTGGTGGCTGTGGTGCGCCGCCTGTCAGGCTTCTGGCAAAGGGAACCAGGTTGGTGCAATCGGTTGCCAACAAGGTGTTCTGGGAGGCATCGGAACGCCACAAAAGAACAACGAACGCGCCGTTGGCAGCCACTGGGCGTGTGTCACGGTGATGCAGTAACACGTCCACAGTGCTTCGCTCTCGGTAAGCCTGCCAAACATTATTGATATTCCGCCGCGGCACCACCGTTTCCATCAGGTCAATTTCAGAACCGGGAAGGCTGGGCACTGCCGCGTTTTGCCACGGTGCCCGATAGACGCCGGGAGCACCGTTTTCATCCTGAGCGGAGCCCATCACGGCTGTCCATAACGCAGCATCTACCCGTCGAGAGCCTGCTGCTGGCAGCGCCAGCAATCGACGGTGCCGCTCTATGAGGTCACCAAACTGGTCGCTCCATTGGCCATCAGGAATAACACTGGGATAGATCCAGCGAAAAGCCGTCTGAAAGGTCCAAAGTTGGTAGCGAAGATTGCCGCTCCAGAGATTCGCACCACGAAATGACGGCGGATTGGTAACCGGTGCCTCAGGTCGAATACAGATGTCGGGGCTGGCGAAAAACGGTTCCGCTGGTGCGGCCGGTCGTCGCCTCGGATTCTGCATCGGCGTCGGAAACATCCGGCGGTCATCCCGGGCGTGCACCCGCAAATAGGTTCGGATCGGTTCGGCGGTCGCCAGGTTGACTTCCCACACTCCACGGGATTGCAGCGCCGCCCGCAGCAGGCGTGGTGAGCCTGCTGCCCCGGCTGGATCGGTCCATACGGTCAGGTCCTGAACGGTAGACTCTGGGAGACCATTAACAAACGACTGCCATGGATTGTGAGCGTTACCAGCGACTTTGTTTGTACGCCAAACGGCTGATGCGGTACCTACATACACGGTGTTCACGTTAGCCGGGTCGATAACAACCGAATAGGCCGGGTCAATGGGGCTGTTCAGGAACGGCGGGACTGGCGGCAGGACCTGCCCTAGACCGGTCAGGCGAAATCCGCCTGCGGCACTGTCAAAATAGTAGCATGTGTCCTGAGCTGCAGCCGGTGGGACCGCTGCCACGGCGGCATTGGGTGGCGAGGCAGGGATTGCAGGTGTCCACTGGCTGGTCTGGCCGGTTCCTGTCAGATAGAAATCGCTCGTTCCGGGAACCGGTTCAATATCCGTAAAGAACGTTGCCTGCGGTACCACCAGTGGAGCTGCAGGAGCCACCATAGCCGGGGACAGAAGGGTCGTCGATGTCCAGCGACCAGGGTTGGCTGCACTCTCCTGATATCGAACGACACCTTGGTTGAACAATGCGAGAAGGGTTCTTTCATCCGCCCATTTCACCGTAACAATTGGCCCAAGCCCGCCGCCAGGAACTCCAAAGGCCAAATTGGCAGCTGTGCTAGGGCCTCGTCCGCCCGGGCGGGGGTCTCGGGCCTGCACAAACACGCCGGCCGCTGTGGTTGGCAGAACCCTCCAGGTGTTAGGGTCGCGGGTTCCCAGGTTGTCCGTGATCCAGACCCGGTTGGTCCCCAGGGCAATTCGGCCAAGGTTTCCAGCAGCACGGCGGATAGAGGCGATTCCTGAATAGAAACCACTGGCGGCGGACTCTGCATCGTTCGCTACTACATTGCACGGTTGCACATAGCGGGAGGAAGGGTCACAGGCCCAGTTTGCCCTCGTAAACTGCCCCATCACATAATGTGACTGCACCGGATGGAAAACGACACCGCCGCCATCCCCCTGCATAGTGGTTTTCATTTCCCAAACTGTGCTGCCCACCCTCACCTGTCGGCCATTGTCCTGGCATCCCAACATAGCGAAGTGGCTGGAGGTCGGGTGATTCGCGCAAAACACCGACTCGATGGAGGCAAGTCCGACGTTCTTTGCGGCGAACGTATTGCTTTGCCCGTTAAGCAGGGAAACGAATACGCCTCCGTCGCACCCCACCCAGATCTGGCTTGATCCGTCCGGGTTAGTGGCTTTTCGCAAGCTGTGAACGTCTGGGTGAACCGCATTCCCTATGAGGCCAGGTGCGTTCGCACCGTGAGTGGTGCCC
>TARA_R110000824_G_scaffold196128_2_pt1 | contig 14953 bp, 16 predicted proteins | sample TARA_R110000824 | Tara Oceans TARA_R110000824 (sample SAMEA4397747) | marine metagenome | biome: Polar Biome; feature: [MES] marine water layer (ENVO:01000295) within the mesopelagic zone...; material: water (ENVO:00002006), including particulate matter (ENVO:01000060) such... | reverse complement strand
TATTAATTTTTCTATCTAATAACCACAATTCCATTCGGTCATTCATAGCCAAATCAAAGAAGGCTTTAATTCCCATGATTCCACCAATCGTTAATAACGAAAAGAGAACCGCATGAGATATATGTGACCACGGTAAATCTGCGCCATAATTAGCGTAAAAATACACATTCATTCCACTTACTGCACCGACAAATAAAATTGTCATAACTAATCTTGTATCTTTTCCTAAACTTGCCATTTTAATCACCTAAACGAATTCCACGGTAAAACCTGATAATGCCGTACCTGCACCCGCAATTGCAGCATCAACCGTAACTAAAGCCACTAATCCTCTTCTACACATAACTCCATGCATATCATATTCTAATGAATGTCCTGTTGTATTTGCGGGATGGGCTGAATCTTGAACAATCATTTGGGCTACAATATCACCTGTTGCGGCAGTAGCATGGTCAAACAATTGAATGGTAATTGAACCAATTCCCGGTCCACCACCTGTTCCACCAAAATTGCAACCATGAATACTGACTAATTTACATTTATGTGCTGCTAAAACCGTAGTTCCAGCAACAAGATTTCCACTACTTCTACAACCTGTAACCATATTTTTCACCTAATTGACATTAAGGGGTTCTCCCCAATAGGGGGAGAGGTACTTCACCATATAAAGGTAGTGAATCATTCGGATTCATCGGCTAAAACAGCCTCTTCCGAAGATTCTTCTAAAGGAGTTTCTTCAACGATTTCTTCAACCGTTTCTTTTACTACTTTAGTCCTTTTTGGCATAATTGGGGATATTACCCTTTCAACAAGGGTTGCCTTTGAAGGTGCAAATGTTTTTCTAATTTCATCTGCATTTGATTCATTTAATGTTTCAAGAAGTGTTCCAAATCTTGAATCATCAACTTCATCTAATTCTCCTTCCCCAAATTCAACTTTATATTCACCAGAACCAATAAATAATAATCCTGTATCTGCTGAAACTTCTTGAGAAATACCTCTAATTAATGTAAGACCTGCTACTTCGGTTCTATCCAAAGGTAGACCCTCTCTAATTAGCGTTAATGTTGCCAATTAAATCACCTTACAATTGACCCCAAACTCGGACATTAAATTGCTGCCCTGAATGAGTTAAGTTTGTATTTTCTGCTGAAGTAGCAAGTAATACGTTAATTACTACCATTTTCACCGAACTGCTACTCAAATATGCTCCTGCTTCAGAAGTCTGAAGAAAGGGGTAAAACGCCATATTAGCGATACCTGTTATAGTTGCGGCAGTAATTGTTGATAATCCAAATTCTGAAGCAAGAAGAGTATTTCCACCTGCAACATATGTTGAAATATCCACTACTGCATCAACGACATATTCATCGCCTACAACACTTGGTCGTGCCACGCCTTTATGGTCTGCTAAAATTGTTACTGTATGTGCCATTTTAATCACCTATTTTTATTTTTAGTGACTCCAAACTCACTGTATGTTAGTAATCTTGCCTTGTCCCTTAAAGAACGTACATCCAACTTCGCCCATTGTTCGGAATAATCCTCGATTACCGAGAACACCGACACCGAATGGGTTTCCATGATTAATACCATCCTCAAAGTATTGAGTCGGCTTCATAACAGAAAGCCACATATGGTCAGTATCAAGCATTAGAATGTCACTAATCTGTGTTGCACCATTACCTGTTTTTGGCATATCTTTGCAAGGAATTAGCGGAATATCGAAATATGTCGCTACTCGGAATCCGACTTCTCGGCCCGATACACCCTTTACACCATTATGTGTAGGCATAACTTCCTTTCTTTCTAAGAAACGCTCTTGGCTTTGTAATAAGTCACCAATAGCCTGAATTGTGTCATATCCCGTAAGCATGACAGTAGGCGTTCCACCGACAGTTCGCAAGTTCTGAATCATATTGTTCAAAAGCGTTAATGTCAAAGGACGAACATTGGCTGCTAAATAACCAGTTCCGAAATCAATTGTTGAATCCATAAATGACGTTTGAGCCGCACCACCAGATAATTGTCTTGCGGTACTTCCGTAAATAGTGGACCATTGAGTAGGTACTGTTGCTACACCCGCAGCAGTAATAGTACCGAATAATGCCTGTGCATCAGCCATCTTCTCAATTTCATACGAAGAAGAAACAATCTTCAATAATGAAGTATAGTTACGCTCAATATCAGCATAAGCGGTCTTATCATACTCTTGAAGGGGCATAACAAGCATTTTAGACTGAACTTCAGCGTGTAATTTACCCATATCTTCACGAATTAATGCTCTTAAGTCACCAATACCATCATCAATTTTTGCCATTTCTGCTGCTAATTCCGAATAATCGAACATATGTGCAACCGTCTTTGGACTCATATTGAGTGTAGTATATTCTGGTGCAATTGCCTGTAATCCTGTTGAGGCTAAACTGTGGTTTTCATCAACACCACCAATTTCATCGGCATTTGGCGCATCAAGCGCAGAACCGGCTGAATATGCCGTTGTTCCAATTCCAAATGCTGCTGTATCGCCACCAATAGGTCGCTTTGTCATTACTCGCCAACCACTACTTGTATAGGGTCTTTTTGGGAGAATACTAAGAGGGTTAATTTCCTGATTTAGCATTGACCAAACTTTTTGACCATAAACCATGTTATACAGTGCTGTAAGATTTGGAGAAGAACCCGCTAAAGTTCCACTTCCACCATCGTGTCGGAATCCTGAACCAATTCCACCAACAACTCCTGCACCCTTTAAAATTTCATTTCCACCGAAACCACCGGCACGGCCATATGTAGCCATTTCTAAGTCTTTTAATGTATTAATATATTTTACCATTTTCATCACCTTTTATTTTTTTTAAGTTTTCACTTATTCAGAAATTTTCCTCCAATCGCTGAATAGTCAAGTGAATATCGTTCCAATCCATCTTTGAAATCTCATCATAAGTTGGAATATTTAAATTGGCAATTGCTTGCTCTTGCTTCTTAATAGTCATTTCTGCATCACCCTTAAGAGTATCTAATAAATCACCGAATTGCTTCTTTAATTCATTAACTTCTGTTCGCGGGTCATAAGAAGCCTTTGCAATTGCGTCAGTCTTTACCGACACTTCAGAATTAAAGCGGTCTTGGAAACCACGCTTAATATCTTCATAAGCGAGTTTTTCCATCTGTTCTGCCTTAAATTCAGCATAAGCCTTTTCAATGTTCTCAACACTTAAATCAAGTGTTGGTGTATCATTACCCCAAACTTGTTTTGTAACTCTTAGTTTACCTGTGCCCAAATCAGGCTTACCTGATGTATCTACCCATTTCATGTCTTTGTTCTGTTCATTTAGGTTGTCATCTTCTTCAAGAGGCTTTCCTGCTTCTGCGGTAATATCACCTGTTGCAGGGTTTACCTGTTTATAGGTTGTTTCTAAATCACTTTCAAGTGATTCTTCATCGTCCACATCATCTTCTTCTTTGTTTACATTTGTCATGTTCTCACCTTTATTAGTTAAATCCATTCCTTCTAAATCCTCTGGAACTGGGTCCCCTGCTTCTAAAGAATCATAAAAATCAGCATCTTCAAGAACTTCTTGTTCTCTTTCATCATCTGCTATTTCTTCTTCAGTAAGTTCTTGTTCTCTTGGATTACGAGGACTTGGATTTGGTTCTTCATCATATTTTTCAATACCTTTTAATAGAGTATTTAATTCACTAATTGCTTCGCTAATTTCTGTCATCTTATTTACGTCCTGTTTTAATATATCAAATTTTGCTTCGGGATTAATACCTTTTTCACAAATTGTTACTTCATGTAATTCTAATTTACTAATTTCATTATAGTCACCGAGTTCATCATTATTTCGCTTTCGCTTCTCTAATGCTTGTCCTCCAATACTAAATGAGCGCATTGTTCCTTTTCTAATTTCTCGGCCTACTTCTTTAGCCTTTTCAATATCATCTCTTAACTTAATAACAACAAAAAAGCCAACATCATCCACATCTGTTTTCCAAAGTTTTCCTGATGTATCTCTATAATCTTTAACCACTTCGCCTACTTGAACATTTGAATGGTTTGTCATTACATTTCTGTATTTAGGGTCTGTCATATACTTTTTAACTGCATCAGATAATGCTTCTAAAGTAATCAAATCATTTTGTTTATCCACTACTTCAATAGACGCATATCCACCAATATACAATTCATCAGATTTTAATATAGAAAAATCCTGTATTCTATTATTGATGGTCTTTAGCATTGTAGCCTGTGACACTGATACCACATCCTTGATTCACTATATGAAGGAATCCCTATTCCAATGATGTGAAGGACAAATCTTTATTCTTATCCTCTCTTATATTCCATATTCCGTCATCTGAAGAAGGTTCAACGGCTTCTTTTACAAAACTTGAAAATGCTATCCATTGTTTTTGCTCCTTTAATGGGACAACTCTTAAATGGAGTTTAGTATCAAATTTCTTACCTTTTAAGAAATACTCATGATAACCATGCCTTTGAACACCTAATTCAATATCACCTTCATCAATGAGTTTTTCCTTAGAAACTGTTGTTTGAACTTGAGCCGGATATTTACCTGCTTTACCAAACAAATCAAAAATGTTATCATCTGAATCTATTTGAATTTCCCAACCTAATTTAACATCATTTAAAAGAAACGTTAAAGATAAGTTTTCATCCTTTCTTTTATATAATTTAAATTCGCCCTTTCTATATTCTTCTGGGGTTTTATATTCTGTTTTTTCTAATATATCAGAATCTGCGGACCAATTATTCTTTCCTTCATAAATTAAATCTTCTTGACTTCTTAAATATCTTCTAAACTTTTCAACATTTTTACCAAAAACTTCATTATACCTTTCCGATAATTTTTTATCTTTATTTATCATTGCCAAAATTTCTTTTTCAGATTTAGGCCTACCTTGTTCTTGAAGCCAATTTTTAATTCCAACTCTAATAATACTTCTTCGTTCTTTATACAAATTTTCTGCTTGTTCTTTCCAAACATCTATATCTAATAAAGCATTTTTAGTCATTAAATTGTCATTTTTAAAACCATAAACAGTAAATCCTTGCAAATCTTCTTTAAGAATAATTTCAGTTTCTCCATGAATATCATCAGTAATAATAATTGATTTTTCTAAAGCCTTTGCTTTATATTTTTTAGCCTCTTTTTCTCCAGCCAATAATTGTAAAGTAATTACTTTATCAGGCTCAGTTACTTCAGGAATTTCCACAATTTTAGCAGAATAAATTCTATATTGACCCTTAGAATTACGCTTAACTTCATCAACCTTCACTCTAACAATAGAACCAACATCAACATCTATTTTAGTATTAAGTGCCTTACCAACATTAAGATAATATCTATCATTAACCTTTTCTGAATCTAATTTTCTAGCCTCTTCTAATTGCATTGGCCCTGCACCTAAAGTATAAGAATGCAAATTAGATTTAGTTGATTTCTTATCTAATACTAAAAGGTCTAAATCTACAAATTTCTTCCATTTAATCCATTTTGGGTTTTTTCTTGCACCTTTAATATAAGTAGACTCAATATCTTTAATTACTACACCTTCTGCTGTTGGAATTTTCATAATTTCTTTAGCATAAGTTTCAACATCCTTTAAACTATCCGCAATACGAGTATCTTTCTTAGAAGGGAAGGCTAATAATTCATCTGAATGCATCGCGTAATTCTGAAATAACATTTGTATTCTTTCTTTAAGTGCTTCTTCTGCCATATCTCTTTCATTATGACGCATAATATCAAAAACATGAATTTTTAATTCACCATCAGTTTTCTTATCTTTGAATACATGAGCAACAACTTGCGCTCTATGAAGTGGTTTATCATTCTCAAAAAGCATCAATTCTGCATCTAATATACATTCACCAAATTTCTTTTCTTTAAGAATTTTAACTTGTTTAGGGCACTTATCTGTAATATCCTTTTCATTGAAAGAATAAATTTTAACTTTACCATCAATTTTATGAATTTGAATACGCATACCATCATATTTTTCTTGAACAACCCATTCTCCTGTAAAGCCCCTAAGTTCATTGATATCATCAATATCAAAGATACGATACATGGGTTTATTAGGTATTAAGAAATCTATTTCAGCCTTTTCTGCCTTTGCAATATCTAATCCAAGCAAGTCTTTCCATTCAGTTTCTGAATAGTGTTCTAAATATAATGATTCTAATAATTTCATTGCAGCCTTAACTTTACCTTTAACTGATTGTGTATTTTTCTCATCACCATAATGCTCAGTAATATATGAAGAAATGTCCTTACTATGTAGGTCAAGTCCCTCATATCCATTGGTTATTTCGTCACCTTTAGGAAGATACTTTTCCCAAACTTGAATTGGAAGGGCTTTTTTGCTACTTCTAATAATCCAATGAATAAATACAGCAAGTAAATCTTTATCTTCTAATAATTTTTCTAAAACTTGGTCGCCAAATTTTTTACTAAATGGGTCTTTTACATTTTTTGAAGAATATCTTATTTCTTTAATTGCTCTATAAATGTTAGATGCTGTATGAGATTCTGCATTTTTTGCTTCAGTAGATTCTAAATCCTTTTCTGAAATAGATTCTTTCAAATCACTAGATAATGCGCCTACTTCTTCATATGCATCAATTATAGATTCAAGAGCCTTTTGCCAATCTTTACTGTATTGTTTAGGGTCTTGTCTAGCAGAAAGATACGCTGCCCTTGTTTCTTCAAAAAGGCGAAGAATTTGCTGAGAAAGAGGGTTAGTTTCCTTCTCAAACATTAGACCACTATGGGGCATTTAATCATTCCCTTAGAGTAAACCCATCTTCTTTAGCAAATCTAATTAATTCTGACCATAGGTAGTTTTCATTTGCTTCTACTAATTCTTCAGGGGCTTCATTAAACATCTTTTCATATAATCTTTGACCTTCATATTGCATTTTTTCAAATGTATCTAACCATTTAGCATGTTCTGGACTATTAACAGCCCTTTCCAAATAATTATCTATTTGAAATTCTATATCGTGTTTTGTCCCCTGTTTTTCTCTATAACTCATCATCTGATTATATTTTTCTTCACCAAACAATTCACGTAACTTATCATCATCAGAAGATTTATCTCGTTCTACATTCTTTTTTAAATCTTCTAATTTAGACCAAATTTCTTCACTTGTTGGTGCTTTTAAAGTAGCATCATTAACATAAATATCCTCTTTAGCACGAGTTTTTCCATCCATAGGAGTAGTTCGACTTAATGTTTTATATTCCTTTACATTTTCTGCTTTAGGTCTATCAGGTTTTACTTCTTCACCTGCTGCATCTTCTTCAAGAGGAAATTCTGTCGAACTTTCTAATTGAAGTTCACTTTCATCTTCACCGCTAGTTAAATTATTATAAGCGTCTACTTTAATTTCTTTTAATTTCTTCATTACTTCTTCAATTTCCATGTTTAAGCCCCCATTTTAGCCATCATATCATTAATGTCATCCCAACTCATTTTAGAAATAGTTTCGGCATCAGGTACTCCGCCGCCACTTTTATCCATAATTGGTTTAGGTGTTTCTGCTCTAACAAATCCTGATTTCATCAAGATATTATTATCATTGAATACCGTTTCTTCTAACTTGCTTACTTTCTCAACTAATAATTTGAGAATCTCTAGTGTTTCATCTTTTACTTCTTCTTCTGTCATTTCTTTCTCAACCCCTTGCTTTTAGGATAGACAATCTCTCGCAATTGTCTATAAGACTCTTCATAATCTTTTCTAAGTTTTGCAGCAGTAGCAATAATATCTAAGTTCTTTTCAGAAATAGTTTTCATTCGCTTTACCATCTTTTTGTCACCCTTAATCAAATCTAATCCCTTCATTAAATCAACAAGTTCACCAAGTTTTGTAAAGTCTTGTCCAAAATATTCTGAAGGTTCTGCTGCTGCTAATACCTTCTTAAGTTTCTTTTTCTCTTTACCTGACATTGAAGATAATACTTCACTATCAGTCTTAATTACATCAAACCATTCATTCATGATAATCACCACCTATTGCGCCACCTACATCATCATCTACATATTCATCTTCTTCAGGTTCTTCATCTTCTTCCATAACCGCTTCTTTTTCTCTAGGTATTTTTCTCTTAGGTACAATCCAAAGTAAATCCTTTCGATAAATAGAATCCCCATCAACAATTTTTTGAATAGTTTCTTCTCTTTCTTCTAATGCGTCATTATACTTATCTTCATCAAAACCTTTAATTTTACCCCTACTACCTTTAACTTCTTGAATCATCATATAATTTGCTCTATCAATTGTAGGTAATCTAGCACTAACATATTGTTTTAATTTTGATTTTGTCATACCTTCATCACCTTGTAAATGCTCTAATCCTTCAATACTTATTCCTGAATCTTTAAGAGCATCTTTTATGTTTTTATTACTTTCTGCAAAACCTTGTGCATCTTCAGCAATACGTTTTACCCATGATACTTTATCCATTGGTGTTTTAAGTTTAACTTCTACATTATACTCCTCAAATGCATCATTAAATACTTCAATTGAATTAGCCAAATCTTCTTGTAATTCTTCTGGAATAACAGGTTTCCCTTTTTTATTTTTCTTACCTTTAATAGATTCAAACATATTATTTAATGATGTAAATTCAATAGTCATTGATTCAAGGACATTTTTTGGATTTGAACCGGCTTCATTAAGTCTTTGGAAAGTTTTAAAATTTCGTTGTAATGAACCCAATAAATCTTGAGCCTGTTTAAATACAGTCTTATATGGTTTTGATTTTTGAGAACTTAATTTATAACCAGCATTTTCAATTAAATCATACATGGATTCTTTAAATAATTTTAAATCTTCATCTTCAAGAGGTTCTTCAGGTTCTTCTTTCCAAGCACGTTGAATATGTTTAAGTAAACTTGCATCAGAAACAGTTTCAGATAATATATTTTTAAACCATTCTTTAGATTCTTCTCTAATATCATATTCTTTTGCATAACCTTGAGAAATCTTAATTATATCAGCAAGTTGTAGCCCCTCATCTTTAAGATGATTTACTAATTTAATAAAATTATGTGGATATTTACCCTTTCTATATCTGCGTAAAGCATTCATCATTTGTCTAAAAGTTTGAAATAATAATTTTTCAGAATCACTTTTTTTAGTAGATGCAGTTTCACGTTCTTTTTCTGCACTCATTTGAATATCAATTGCATCAATAATTTTATTAATTGAAACTTCATTATTTTCTGATTCAACAGATTCAAATAATTCTTTTAATCTCTTTAAGTTTTCTAATCTAACTGATGGTCTAGCAATCTTCCCACCTTTAAATTGAATTTTTCCTTTTACTCTATCATAACTAGCCATACCTGATGGGATATCTTTTTTTTGTTTCACATCAGAAGTTACTCTCTCATCAAGTGCTTCTTTAATTTCAGGTTCTTGTAATAATTGAGCAAGTAATTTTTTAAATTGATGCTTATCTTTTATAGTTTTAGAACTCTCCACAAAAATACTCATCCATCTTTCAGAATTAAATTTACTTTCAGTAACATCTGTTCTTGGAGATGGTGGGGCGAGTTGTGATTCTAATTTAGACCAAAATGAAGAAAAATCTGATTTTCTATCCCCTACATATTTTCTCCATAATCCATTTGCATAATCAGGGTCAAAGCCACCTTTAGACCTTTTTATTTGCTTAGCAAGAGATTTAGATTTTTGTAATCTATGTGTAAGAGTCTTAATTTTATCATCTAAAGTTTCTTTTTCCTTTTTTCTTGCTCTATTAAGAGTTGTACTTTTTTCTTGAAGAACTCTCATTTTTTCTGTATTTTCTGCTGAAGGATTATCTTGCATTTCTTCTAATGCTGCTTTCATCCCTTCTACTAAATCGCCATCAATTTCAGAAATACTTTTTCTAGATTCTGTTAAAAATTTAATTTCTTCTTCTAAAAAAGTAATACCTAATAGGCCTAAATTATAATCAATCATTTCTCCATCTTCATTTAAATCTAACTCTTCATTAGAATAAATTTCTTTAATCATATTATGACGCGATATTTTGTAATACTGAAGTGCTTCTTTTGCTTCTTTCCATTCTTCTTTTAATTCTTTTAATTGTTTCGAAGTTTTTGGTAAATCAACAGGATGCTTCTCTTTTTGCATCACTTTTATTGTGGCTTCAGTATCTATTATTTTACTTCTAACATTATCTATCTCTTCTTTCCAAAATTGCACAGCATCATCAAAAGGCCTTCCTAAACTTTCTGAAAGAATTTTTTCTGCACGTTCTTCAACAGCCTTAACATCTTTTAAAAGCATATCATCTAAAAAGGCTTTCGCCAAAATGAATGGGTCATTAGACCCAATTAGATATGCTTTAAGTAAAGTCAATTAATCACCACTTATTTTCTGTTCTCTTTTCTTTCTTAGGTAAAGCAATATATCCGGGAATATCTCCTGTATTAGGTTCAATATTTTTCTTGTCTGGTAAACCAATAGGTGTTAAGTTTTTCTCAACTCTATCCTTTGCTTTTTCTTGCATACCTAAAGCCTTTTCTGCGGCTTGTAATTCTCTTCTAATTTTTACTATTTCTTCTCTTGTCATGTTATCATCTCATTGTTCTTATTAATTCATTCATTTTTGGAAGGAATTTCTTTCTATTTTGTTCATCTACTGCTGCTAATGTAGTTAATTCTAAAAGCCTTGCAACTTTTGATGAATTATTTCCTTGAATTGGGCGCATTAATCTATTTCTCATTATGGTTAATGCTTCATTTGTGTTATAAACATCTGAACCTGCATCTGTACCTGAATCATCATCACTTAAAGCGGTTTCAGTTGCAGTTTGTTTTTCTTTTGGTAAAACATCTAACGTATGCTGTACTGACTCTTTAGGTTTTTTATAATAAGGTTCTTTTAATCCTTCAACTGCCGGTAAAGTTTTTTTACCATATTCCACACTAGCGTATGGGCTAATTGGGTGTTCTTCTTCATTTCCTAAATTTTCAGAAGGTGATGTAATTTTTTCTTCTTCTTCTTCTGATATAGGATTACCATATATGTCGCGTTGTAGTTTCAAAACACCAAACCAACCCACTAAAACCACTTCACAATGGAACTTCGGGAATACCTGCTTGTTTAATTAACCATCTAATATTTCCTAATAAGTTTTTTTGATTAACTGTATCAGTTCTTGCTTGAACGGCCAAACCTGCTATTTGGTCTGCAATTTCTTTATATTGACCTCTTCCCATTTTTCCTGCTGATGCGCGAGTTTGTGTTGCATCAAAGGCTGTTGCTTCTTCTCCAACATCTGACGCTACATCTGCTGTATCATCTGTTTGTTTAATTATTTCTTTCCATGTCATTTAATCACCTTGTTTCTGTTCTTCTATCCACGTTGTTATTGGCGGCTTCCTCCGGTAATCCGGTATTTCTTTTTGGTGGCCCCGTACTCATGCTCGGTTTATTCCTATTTGAACCCGCGCCTTCAGGAGAAGGTTTTCCTCCCGCTAACGCTTGTTCTTGTAATTGGCCCATTTGACTCGCATCAATGTTTGTTCCAGCATAAGGGTCTTTTTCTGCTTGACCTTCTTCTTGAGGTTGTTCAGGCTGTTCAACTATTTTCTTAAATGTAAATTCACCATCTTCATTCATATCAATATCAAATCCAAGATTCTTAATAGATGCTGCGATATTAACTTCAATTTCTCTCTTTCGCATTACTGCAATCTCATCTTCTTCTTCAGATGGGGGCAATACTAATTTCCAATCAGTAATTCCAAATTGTTTTGATAACCAAACAAATACATATTTATTATAAACATTCTGAGCCATTTCCACAGCACGATTTGTAACAAGAATTTGCATACCTTCATTATTTAATCCACCACTAGCAGAATTATCAGCCATAAAGATTTTACTTACACCATAGAAAGCCGCAATTCTATCTCGCAAATCTTCCTTAACTGCAACGTAATCCATCTCTTTAAGTGAATCCATAAACTTAATCCATTCAATAGAACCTTTACCATTATCTGCTTCAATACCCATAACAGGAATGAAATGCTTATCTTCTTCCATCTTTTCTTTAACTGCTCGCCAAAAAGTTCGCATAGATTCCATATTTCTAGTTTGAACTGCTAGTAATCCTTTAGGCATACGGCTCTTTGTATAAGACGTATTAACATAATTTTCCATAGCAATAAGAGTAGTAATATGACTAAATAATGTCATTACAGGGGATTGACCATATAATCTACTAGGAGAATATTTACTAAAATGTAATACTTCATCTTCAATAAAATATTGTTCCTCACCATTTGCCCTATTCACATAATGAACAGGATAAAGAGTTTCATGAGATTCAGGGTGACATTCTGTTGGGTCATCAGATAAGAAATTTCTATCATTTAATGAAGTAAAACCTTTTGTTCCTTGCTCACCATCTTCATCAGAATAAATGGCCATAGTTACAGGGTCACCTCTAAAAATTTCTTTAATTCTATGAACCTTAATTTCACCATTACCATCTAAGAAATACTCCTTAACTAAAATCAAATAAGCATCATCAACAATATTTAAATCATCTTCAAGTTCTTTAAGAACATCAACAAATAACTGATTAGATGAATTTACATTCCCATCAACAAAATTTTCTGCATATTCTAATTGCTTTCTATTAGGTTTAATTAAATTAAAGGAATCACAATCAGAACATTGTGGAATAGGATTTTCGTGTTCTTTACCACAATCTTTACATTTAAGAGAAAAATCCTTTCTCCATTCATATCCTCTTCTAAACACTTCATTTTTTAATTGTGTTGTACAAGTCCTAGTAATAACAGACTGTCTAGCAATATCATATAATAAAGCAGTTGAAAGAAATAAACCTGATTCTTTCTCTTGTATTCCCATTTGAAATACTTTTCTATCTGCGGGTTTAGGAGTTTTCCTTTTCAGGAAATTCCTTATTGAAAATCTTCTTTTTTCTGCCATCATTCTCCACCCCAATACCATTCATAAATTGAATCTATTATTTCTTTATGTTCGTTCTTATGGTCCCGCCAAATTTTCTTTTTCTTTTCAAGTGTTTTATATCCTTCAATTTGTGCGTTCCAATAATCCCAATCAATACTTAAACTCATTACTCTTCCTCTTCATCTAAAACTTTATGTTCAAATAAATAATCACTAGCATCATCAACACTTGACCAATCATCATCTGATAAATCAAATTCTTCTGCTACTTCTTCTAATTCATCAATTGCATCATCTACATTACCTTCTTTAACAATTGCTTCTAAATCATTCATAATATCCATTTTACAATTGTTATGTAATTTTGCAACAGTTTCAAAATCAATATCATATTTCCCAAAATCATAATTCACATGGTCTTTATGATTTTCATATTTCATTAATTTAAAAATTTCTTCACAACGTCCCTTGTACCAATCAGCCTTTTTATATCCTTGCTTCATTTTAATCAATTCAAGAAGAAGGTCAGCATTTGTACCTTTCATTCTAAAATGTGAGCGACATTTTGTAAGTAATTCATGACAATCAGCCTGAGAATAAAAATTTAAACGATTAACGGGTCTAGTATTTTGTGGAGATTTTTGGTCAAGATGTAATTTTCCAATACCTAATTCTTTTTGAATTTGAATCATAAATGCTTTTCCTCTATCACCTGTTGCTACTAATCCTATTCTTGGGTTATGATTTTTATCAATTGTAATATAACCATCTGAATCAATAAAAGAAGCAGTATAAGAATAAAGGTCTTTTTTAATTTCATTTGTTATTTTATAATAAGCACCATCAATATTAGTCACCCCAATCTTATCTATTGATTTTGCAATAATTTGAGGAGATGCCCTTTTATATAATTTAGAAGGCATTCTATCATGTAATTCTCTAGCAGAAATTCCGGGATAAGAGCATACATTATCTATAATAAATTCTTGTAATTGGTCATTAATATTTTTACGTATAGATTGATGAGAAACACCTTTAATAAAAGTTCTATATTCTTTCTTAGCCTTAGACATTTGTTTAGAAAGTTTAGCATAATCTACTGAATAGGAAGTATCTTTAATATCTAAATCTGCCTCCCAATATTTACAAAGAATATCTACTAATTGATTTCTTCTATCATAATCTTTAATAGAATATATTTTCTTTAAATCTTGCTCATTATAATTCATTTTACGAAGAGGTGTTTCATATTTAGATAACCAATAAATAGATTTAATACAACCATCTAAGTGAGAAGAATAGGCTTTAATTAATGATTCAATACCACTAGTTAATTTTATTTTTTCCTCCCCTTTAAGAGTCCTTCTATATTTTCTAAGGCTCTTTACTACTGAAGGAATATCTTTGTCACCAATAATATATTCTTGAGGAAACTCCTCAAACATCTTTTTAGTATCAGTTAAGTTAATTTTAAATTCAGATGCCATTAATTTAATTGTATCATGTTCATCTGCAATAGGTTGGTCATTTAACCAAAGTTCTATTTTAGTATCATCCTCTAATTCTTCAGGGTCCATTCCTGCTTCTTCTAATTTATCTTCAATAGCATTCTCATCTTCTTCTATATCTTCTATAACTTCATCTGTATCAGCCTGAATTGCGTCAGCAATCTGCCCTTTAGAAATTGAGACCAAGTATTCCACCTCCTACAATATTGTTCTGTGGTTCATTATTACCAAAAACATCTAAATCATCCAATAATATGAAATTATCAAGCATTTGATGAGTAGCGGCATTTGCAAGGGCAAGCCCCATTACTAAATCATCGTGAGCGCCTACCCCTTCAAACCTTCCGCTATCAGTAATGGCAAACATTGATAATTCATCTAAAATCGTATCTGTAACCCTTCTTGACTCTTCATTCCCTCTAGGGAAAACTATCTTATGATTCTCT
>TARA_R110000824_G_scaffold43880_4_pt1 | contig 14955 bp, 20 predicted proteins | sample TARA_R110000824 | Tara Oceans TARA_R110000824 (sample SAMEA4397747) | marine metagenome | biome: Polar Biome; feature: [MES] marine water layer (ENVO:01000295) within the mesopelagic zone...; material: water (ENVO:00002006), including particulate matter (ENVO:01000060) such as...... | reverse complement strand
GAATCCTCCACTAATTATTATGGAAAACACCATAATTATAACTGGGGACAAAACGCAGAGACTACGAATTGTTCGTGGGGCAGAAGCACACCCAACCGCTATCCAAACATTTACAGGAGTTTAATATGAGTGAAATAATTAGTTTACTAAGTAATCATCCTGAAGTTGTTCTTCCGTTCTTCTTGAACGCTTTGGTGTCTGCTGTGAAGAAATCAGTGGGTGTTAAAAGCCTGAAAGATATCGGCCTCAACAGGTGGGTTGTCCCTGCCACCATGGTACTCGGTGTCATCCTTGTGTACGCCCCGTACAATGGAGAGAACTTCTTCTTTCAGGATGTTCCGAGGGGCGTGCTGTGGATCTACGGTGCCTGCATGGGCTTCGTATCCAACGGACTGTACTCGTTTCACAAGAAGACTTTGCTTGGTAGATAGCCAACTATATCGTATTTAATATCGAGGATATTATGGGTAGCTGGGAAGAAGAAAAAGATGTTTTAAAAGGGTTTTCGATTAAAAAAAGAAATCCGGAACCCAAGGATACTGAAGACCAATCCGTACATCCTGAAAAGTCCTCCAGTGTGAGGAACGAAAGAAGAAAAACAGTTCCAAATCAGATTGAAAAATTCTGATTGAGAGATTTTTTAGAGGCTGAAATGTCAAACTGGTCAGACGCAGAAGACATCTGCAAATCCATATCTGCGGAAGACCTCTCTAAAGGTCCCCAGCCGATGAAGGGGTCACTATCAACAAATCAGTAGCTAAGAAAACACACCCCGAAAAGTGGCAACAAGCCAAATCGGATGCAAAGGCTCAGATGGGAGGGAAACACTCCGCTCGTGCCATGCAGCTTGCCGTAAAGCTTTATAAGAAAAGGGGTGGCGGGTACGAGGGTGGAAAAGGAAAATCCCTCTCCAAGTGGGGCAAGCAGGACTGGAATTGGTCCGGGGGTAAAAAGGACAAAGGCGTTTATTTACCGAAAGAAAAAATTAAACGTCTGAAATCCAGCGAAGAAGGAAAAGAAAAACTGGCGTCTGCTGGCAGAAAGAAGTCTGAAGCTACAAAAGAAGGCAGACAATACTCAAGCCACGGATTGGCAGAAGGGACATCCATGAAAAAATCTTACAACCCCTGGTCAGACGCAGAAGACATCTGCAAATCCGTTGAAGGTAAAGACTCACGACTAGCCAGTGCTGGTGTAGATGGCTACAACAAACCTAAAAGAACGCCAAATCACCCTACCAAAAGCCACGTCGTAGTGGCAAAAGTGGGGGATAAAGTCAAAACAATACGGTTTGGGCAACAGGGAGTCAGTGGGGCGGGAAAAGATCCCAAAAGCAAAAAAGACAAGGCACGTAAAAAATCATATTACGCGAGGCACAATGCCCAGGATTCAAATCCAAGCAAGCTGTCCGCAAGATACTGGTCACACAAGGTAAAGTGGTAGATATGAAATCATGGACGGACGCATTAGACATACTAAAAGCCGTGAAAACAGGCTCCTGCCCGGTTGCAACGCAGGACCTGGAAATGAACACTAGAAATCGAGACAAGGCTATCAAAGCGGCGTATATACAATATGGACCATTAAATGTGAGTCAGCCTGGAGATTATTGGAAAAGCATCGCGGACTTTTGGAATACAGACGAGTCTGCAGCCCAGAAGTCTCTTTGCGGAAACTGTGTTGCCTTTGACATAAGCTCCAGAATGGATGAATGCATGCCAGGTACTACATCCGATAAGGATGGTCGTCTGGGGTATTGCTGGATGCATCACTTCAAATGTCACTCGGCCCGGTCTTGTAGAACCTGGGCAAAAGGTGGACCCATTAAATCAGATAAAATTTCTTATGACTGGCAAAAAAGAGGCGGAAGCAATAAAAAATAATTATATTTTTATTGTTTTATAAACCCACTAGATAAAGACTGGTCCAAACATGCGAGTATTGAGTATTTTAGCTAAATTTTTTACTGGTTTATGGAAATTTTTAAGAAGTACATTGCTTTCCAAAAAATGGTGGGACAAGTATTACTGGATGCCTGTCGCTTTCTTGGTTGGATTGATCACGTGGATACTGTCTGGCGGAACAAAAAGCCCATCAAAAAAAATAATAGACAAGATAAACGGAATCAAAAAATCAGAGCGAGAAAAGATTGCGAAGATTACGAAAGAATCGAAAAAAAGAAACTCTAAAGATGAAAGTGAAGCTGAAGAACAAAAAGAACGTATTCAGAAAGAAACTGCCAGAAAGCTTGAAGACGCAAGAGACAAGATAGAAAAGGAAAATAAAAAGTTGGAAAGTGACAGCGATACTGTCAATGACATGCTCAACGACCTACTGGACTAAATCATGCTTAAATTCATCGCTACGCTCCTCCTGGTATGCTTCCCTACCTCTGCCCTTGCAGAAGGTCCAGTAAAGCTAGTAAAGGCAAATACGGCTGTTAAATTCGATATTGACATGCAGTGCATGAGTAACGAAACCGCTTTGAGCTTGTACGGAAAGATAAAATTGTGTGAAGAGACTTGTGAGATCAAGTTAGAAGAGATTTTAGATCTAAGAAAGGTTGATTTAGAGCTTTTTGACAATAAATTATCAAATCAAGAAATCATGTATCTAAGTATCCTAAATGAAAAGGATAATTCTATAGAACTTCTACAGAGCGAAGTTTTATCAAGTTTAGAAAGGGATGATTTCTCTTGGTGGAAGGCTACTTTGGTGCTAGTTGGGGGTGTAGTCGTGGGGTCAGTAACCACGGTACTTGTCCTTCATTACGCGGATTAAATGGGGGCACCAACCACACCAAGGGGATTGGGTGAAGTTAGCTATCTACATTCTTTGTTTGTTGGCTTATGCATTGGGGTACTTAATATGTTCTAGTCATTCTGGGGAGAAAAGACTGGGAAAATGATTTGCCCTTCATGTAAAGCTCACGGGGGGAAGCACAAAAAGTGGTGTAGACGACATAACCGCCGCAAATATTTGTAAACAAATTGCATATTCAGGGGTGGTGTCTTTCGACGTGAAGCACTACCCTTATTTTTATTATGTTTGAAGTAAGTGTTTTAAAAGGTCAGTCCGGAAAGCAAAGTATGATCATCTACTTGGATGATCTATTTCCGGAATGCAAAGAACTCACCAAAGATACCAATTTATCTCGACTAAGCTGTTGGACGATTCCTGGTAGTTGCCATAAGGGCAACTACGTTACCTGTATGGGGATTCTCGTAGAGCGTGCATATCGAATTTTTGACGCAATACCCGATTTAGACCTGATGGTACTGCATTGGTTAGCACCACACCCAGGCGCTCCTGGAAATGAGAGGAGTTGGGGTTTGATAATCGAGCGGGATGAAAACAAACAAATGTCCGTCAGTCCATTGAACAAATGGGCGGTCAGGGGTATAAAAAAGCGAATTGGAAAGCGGTTTGAGATCAAGATGGAACTATGACTTGACTTGGTAGTCTTTTGGTGGTATATTTAAGTACCTTTTAAATGGATTTAAATAAAAATGAAATTAGATATTTACCCAAACTATACGGCAATCAGCGGCGAATATGACGCCGATTTAATTGACCAATACACTCGATTCAGAAAGAGCGGATACCGACATGTCGCGTCGTTCAAGAGTCGTCAGTGGGACGGGTATACTCGACTCTTCAGTAAGGCGAAGGGTTTATTCCCCACAGGTTTGAAAGATCGAGTCCTTCGACAATACAAGAAAGAATATCCTGAACAGGAGGTCACGATAACTGACCACCGGGATTTCAAGACCGACAAAGAGGTGCCAAAGGTAGAGGATATCCCTCTTGATGGCGTTACTCTCAGAGCACACCAGGTCCGTGCTGGGAATGCCATGCTCAAGAAGAAGCATGGGGTGCTGTGGGCGGCTACCAACTCCGGGAAGACAGAGACCGCAATCGCAGTCATCAAGGCGCTGGAGCTACCCACGCTGTTCCTTGTGAAGGGTAAGGACCTTGTCACCCAGACCTACAAGCGTTTCCAGACGCGGTTGGGAGATGAGGACATCGGACTTATCATGGCCAATCAGTGGGACGTGCGTAAGTTCACTGTTGCCTCTGCGGATACGCTTGCTAGGCGTTTGATGCCTCACAAGATTGCGGGTAACACCCGGTCCCGACAGCAGATGGTAAAGGACCTTCTCACGAGTGTTCAGGTGGTCATTGTGGACGAGTGTCACACGGCAGCATCAAAAGGTCTTTGGAATGTAGTTCGATTTTGTGAGGCCCCCTATCGGTATGGTCTTAGCGGAACCCCTTTTAAACGCGGGGACAAGCAAGATTTGAAGCTCATCGCCCTTACAGGTGAAGTTTGCTGCAAGATTACCAACAAGGAGATGATTGAAGACGGTGTCAGCGTCCCCACCGAAATCAAATTTATCGATATTAAGTCCCCCGACCTTACGCACCTCAGGGACTACCACCAGGCGTACGACCTTGGTATCGTAAATAATGCTGATAGAAATAGAATTATCTGTGAGCTTGCTGAGCAGCATTATATGAACGGGAAATGTGTACTCATTATCGTAAAAAAGATCGATCACGGACATCGCCTCGACCATCTTCTGTATGAGTTCAGAGACCGTGCATTTGTTCCTCACTACTTTATCCATGGCGACACCCCCCTTGATGAACGCACTGAAAGAATCGAAGGTTTTTCTAACGGAATCACACGAGTGCTTATCACCAGTAGTATTCTCGATCAGGGGATTGATATTCCTAATATCGATGTCCTCATATTCGCAGCCGGAGGTAACAGCTACATTCGGGCGATCCAGCGAGTAGGTCGCGGTTTACGGATGCATGAAGGTAAAGATAAATTAACAGTCATAGATTTTTGCGATGGAATCAATAAATATCTCGCTAAGCACAGTTTGGACCGAATTGAGAGCTATAAAAATGAAAATTGCTTCGATATTGAAATAATTAACGATTTGAGCACACCATGAACATAACAGACCTAGAAAATGGAAGCGATATTGTAATAACGATGCTGCGCTCCCGACCAGCAAACGAAGTCTATGTGAACGGTAATGTTATACACCGTACACAAGGGCACTACAAGCGCACCCCCCGCTCGTTTACTGGGGGAGAAGCAATCGTAATGGCAAATGCCAATAAGTTACTCACAGTTCGGTTTACAAGCAATACAAACTCCAACTTCGAAGGTGTTGCAGAACTGGAGTATGACGCCATACGAGACATATACATATGGGAGGGAGAAACAAACGCAGACACTGTCGTAATGAAAAGAAAACTGGATTTTAAATTGGAAATACCAGTCGAGTTCCCACACACAATGCCTGCGTTAAAGATCTACAAAAAGAAAGTGAACTTGTTTTGGACGGATTAAAGGTAAACCCAAACTACAAAAAACGTTCCGTGGTTCCCAGGTACGTCTGGCTTACGGGAGGCGTTGGTAGCTATACGAATGAAAAGTCCGCAGAATTCATCGCCAAAAAGAATGCTGGAGTGGAAGGGCTGTACTATGACTCCGTTTCAAGGGTTGAAAAGACACCATTCACCATCTGCACGAAAGACGAATTTCTAAGGCACGCCCAAGGAAACAAACTGTATATGTACGGCACTACGGACTTTGGAAAGAAAGGGGATATAATATCTGGGTGCATATCAGGAATATCGATGCCAGATTGGGGGATTGTGAGCTATGGGATGTCTCATAAAATATCTACGGATAGGGTCAAAAGATCTGTCTTGAAGGAGATGTGCTATGAATATGAAATCGACAGAGGAGAAATACTCCCCAACCCAACAGAACGGACAGAACACGTCTCCTGTGATGAAGAAAAAAGCTACTGCATAGTCGTCGCAGCAATGATAATAGAGTAAATATGGCATACGGATTACCTATCAATATAAATGACATAACGCCCCCTGAGACCGTTGAGGTGATCTTGCACCACAACTACCCACTCAGGCACACAAGAATGGCTGATGGGAGCCATGTGTGGGTGATCAACAAGAGTACGACAGTTACGAAGTCACATGACGTGACCCACATTGTCGGGAGGCTGTCCAGCATCAATTCGGACACTAAAACCATAAGCGTGTATGGAGGTCCGCAATCTGGGGCGGGATTGAGCTTATCTCTCACCGGAAGAGGTATAAAAGAAGAGGCTTCTGCAGAAATTCCGTGGAACTATATCGTACAACTTTGGATGTTAAAACAGATTGAAATACCAGTTATATCAGTCAAACACGGAAGGCTTAGCACGCAGAGAGTGAGGGTTCTGCTTTGAGTAAACTTACATTATATTACAATGATGCAAATGAAACTATAGAGCTTATGTTTAAAAACGAGGAATTGAAGAATTTTCTATCAACTTCTATACAACAATCAAATAGAACATGGTTTTCGAAAAAATCTTGCTGGGTGATTGTCCCAGATGTCTTGCCTGATGTGATCTCTTTTTCAAGACATCTTTTTAACCATATTGAATCAGGTTCCTTACCTATAAACTATCAAAAAGTTATACAGGATGTTTTACAGGGGAATTGGAATAAAAGTAAAAACAAGGTCCAAAACTCTCCAAAATCTGATGGTGATTATGCAAGCCTTTTTCTTTTAGACTCCGCACCAGAATTCCTAATTAAGGCAGTATATCGGGCACTTGCGAAGAATTACCACCCGGATGGTGATAGCCCCGACGAAGAGCGGTTTAGAAAGGTCAAGGATGCTTATGAGCGTATCGTAAAGAGCTTAATTTAATAGTTTTTGTAGTCTTTGAGATTAAACTCTTGACGAGAAGAAATATTCAAGCTAGAATTAGTAAGTAAGTTTTGATTTGCCCTTTCAAATCAGCTTGTTACAAAAAAGCCCCGACACCTAAAGGGGGGGGAAGGTGACGGGGCACAGTATCAACTGTTCATCGACAAGGTCTGGGGGATCAATGTCAACAATTACAGCACGCATTGAAGCCGAAGCAACAACCTGCGTAGGATTATCAGACGACCTTCGTGGGACTGTCAAGAATTATTTCCTAGAGGGTCTGACTCGAATCCAAAATACTGGTAGACATTTTCTTTTTGACCCTATATACGAAGTATATAGGGGTTTTTCTTTTTGTGTTCTGTTCCTTTGTTCTAATACTTTATTCTTATATATTGTTGTTATTATCCAACAAATCCTTACTCTCATCAAACACTACGTGTTTGCTTCGTTGCAGGCTATGTTGGATAAATGTCGATTTTCGCTGCGCCCTCCGGGCTTACGCTCAATCAACTCCTTTCAAGACGAATGGTCTGGATTATTGAAAGGGTCTTTTATTTCTCGTAGCGGTGTTGTAGATTCAAAATCATCGGCTTCAAGCAATAGCAATTCAAACAGTAGAGTCAGCGATTCAATGAGCAATCTGAAGAATACACTAGTATCTCCTGGCCCAGACGATGGAGATGGTGAAAAACGTCAAAATTCTGAACCAGAAGAATTCACATCGCACAAAAAGCCGAAATACGAAAGTAAAGAACAGTTCACAGCGTTTACATCCAGAACCCGAAAAAGCAGTCATAATCCCAATGATATTGTGCAGAAAGATGATGAATTTATTGCTACCATCCACACATCGAAGATAACTGTGACTGGGTCTGAAGTGCTTTCGTTTACGTTGGCACACGAGCGGAAAATACGGGATTACAACGACAAGCCGTACTACAAACTCCTTTCAAATGGTGTCATGTCGAAGAAGCGGCGAACGTTTGAAAAGTATGTTCTGGGTGCTGCTATCTGCAAGCGGTATAGCTTGGATGTCAGACGTTTCATTGAGGCGCAGTATTACTACCACGACAACTGGCAAGGAGAAGCTCCGAGCATTTCCTATGTGGTATCTCTGGATTCGTCTTGGAATTCAGTCGGCAGGTACAAAAGTTATTGTGAAAAGTTTAAAACTGAATTGAATTATTTTGATGCCGGTGTAGACAACGTAGATCAGGCGTACCATTCCAAGCCAAAAGAGGTGAAGATTGATACTCCGAATTCGCAGATGGTGCAGATATACGAAGAGATGATTGAGCACCAGATGTTAGTCACGGGGTTGTCTAGAAAGCAGGTCCTCTGGGTTCTGGGGCATCCAGAGACGGGGTACATCCCGTGGCAGTATCTGAAAAGCCTTCCGCTGTATCAGGAGCTTGTTGAAGAGCAGGCTTGGGGGATGGAAGGTAAAAAAATGGGTTTTTATAAAAAAATTAAATCATATAGAGAATAATACATATGCAATCGGAAATTCTGGGGAATTTAAAAGAAGAATTTGATAGAGACTTTCAAACAGGGATCTTATCCTTGATGTACAGAGACGTTCGGTTTCTGGCATACGCAAGTGACAACCTGTCTCCAAAGTACTTTTCGGACAAGGACTTGGCGTGGATGTACGCGACGATGCGGACGCATTTTCGCAACACCCGGTCAATCATAACGAAAAGGTCTTTGATTGACCGCATCAAGATTTCCATCAAGAAAGGCGATGTTGATCAGGCGCGAGTGAAGTTCTTTCAGGAACTGTACAACTTCATGCGTGACGATGAGTTGACCGACGCTGGGTACATCGAGTCCAGGGTTGTCACCTTCGTAAAGAAAAATCTGATGAAGGAAGCGTTCGTCAAAGCTCAGGCTGTTTATCAGAAGGGTGATTACGAAGACATCCCGAAGGTTTTCATCGAAGCCTTTCAGCAGTCTGACATTCAGTTCAAGACGGGGCAGACCTATCCAGACGTTGAAGGGTATGATGCACGGATAAAAAGGCGATCTGTGACACGTAGAATCGTTCCTACGGGCATCTTGGAGTTGGACAGCTTCCTGAGGGGAGGGGGTCTTGGTGAGAAGGAGCTAGGCGTGATTCTGGCACCTACGAACCGTGGGAAGTCTATGTTCCTGAAACACATATCCGAGTTCAACATGCTCAAGGGTCTCAAGGGTGTTATTTTCACGTTGGAGATGAGCGAAGATCGCTACTTGGATCGCTTCGACATGAGCGTATCGAACATGACCAGTACGGAAACTCAGGAACGACCTGAACTGGTTGAGAAGCGCCTTGTGGAGATGATGAACGATGAGGCAGTGGGTAATGTTCACATAAAGGAGTATGCAACCAATTCGGTGACTGTGGATAATTTGAGGACGTATACGGACAATCTCAAGAGGATGGGATTCTTTCCTGACTTCGTCGTCGTTGATTACGCAGACCTGTTGAAGTCAGGGCAGACGTTCACCGAGGAGCGGCATAACCAGTCGCACATATACAAGTCGCTCCGTGGTTGGGCTGTGGACGATCAGATACCTGTTTGGACTGCATCACAGGCCAATAGAGCGTCTCTGAGCAAGTCTCAGGTGACGGTAGCGGACATATCAGAGGATTTTGGGAAGGCAATGATTGCCGATGTTATCGTTGGTCTTTGCCAGAACAAGAAGGAAAAAGAACAGCAGGAGATGCGGCTGTTCCTAGCCAAGAACCGGGACGGGACTTCCGGTACGGAGGTGACCATAAGCACTAACTTTGCTCATGGTAAATTTTATGATGCTTTATAAAGGATATTATTATTATGAAACTTGTATTTCCATGCGAAGAGAACCACCTCAAATATGAACTTCATCGGCTCTGCGAAATGTTTGTTCCAGAGTATGACCCTTCTGAATTGAATGTCCGGGTTGGGAAGGGGAAGTACAGCTACGCAGCACTTGCTTTTTTGGACACCAAGGAACTTGTGATTTACCCAGCGTACCATTACCGGCACCCCGATGATCTGAAGTCCACACTTCTCCATGAGGTCGGGCATTTTGCGTACTGTGACGACCCAGACCACGGTCCTGGGTTTAAGATGTATTATGATCTTCTTTCGGAGAGGCAGAAGGAGATCGATGAGGAAGTGGTCCCAAGCAGCTATAAAGATTTTCTGTATGCGAGACCTGTCAGAGCCAATCGTTACGAGTACATATGCTCGTTCTGTGATGAGATATTTTTTAGAAAGAAGCGTGTGAGTCTGAAGTGTAGCAAATGCCATCTAGAAATGGACGAGAAGGCGATTGTATCGTGAACAGACAGGAATTTCTCTTAAATTTTGATTTCCCAGCATACGTGTTTCGTAAGTTTAACGATACTTACTCTACTTCTGATGAAGATCGTGTGCGCGTCCACTGCCCTTTTTGCGGCGACGAGAAGGGTCACTTGTACATCCTCCTCTCTGCGGGTCTTCCGTATTGCCAGAGATGTAAGTACGACCCCAAGTCCCCACTGAAATTCATCTCCGATTTGGAGGGGGTGTCTATGGGTGAAGTGTTGGCAATGGCTTCGGATGGGGGCTTTGTGTCTGCATCCGACCTGGATGTAGAAGCTATTGTTGATGAACTGTTCGAGGAGTATGAGGAGCAAGTCTTTACGTATAAGGATGTTGACTTGGGTACGGAGTTTGTCCCTGTGCTTGAGAGCGTGGGCATACCGCATGTGGATAACATGTTGAGAATTTCCAAGGGGTACCTCAACTCAAGGGGGATAGAAGATTCCACAATAGAAGAGTTTGATATCCGTTTTTGCTATCAGGGTCAGTACTCCGGGAGGATTGTGATCCCATGCTACTACAAGGGTTCACTAGTCACTTTTGTTGCTAGAGACTTGTTTGGTACTAGTGACAGGAAATATCTGAATCCTACAGGGAACAAACAGTCTGACTTTCTTTTCAACTTTGATTCGATTACAGGGGATACGATTGTGTTGACGGAGGGCGTGTTTGACGCTATCAAGTCGTCCGAGATAGCACCATCCGTGGCTTCTTTTGGGAAGTCCTTGTCGAACCGCCAGATTGGTATGCTCAACGGGTTCAAGAAAGTCATCTTCTACTGGGATGCGGATGCTTATCCACAGGTAGAGAAATATGTGCAAAGAATTCAAGCCGAATGCTACGTAGTACTTCATTTTGATGGTAAGGATGCTGGTGCGCGGACAAACAGTGAAAACGAAGTACTTCTAAAAAATTCTGTACCTTTGGATAGTGTGATATATCAGATGTTCAAGATGGAACATTTGTCTTGACTTAGGAATCCCTCTAGACTACACTGGGGGTTCATTAGTCGTATCGTAGTTATTGGAGAGAAAATTGAGATTGTTAAAAAGCCGATCAGCGGAAACAAAAAAAGTTAAGATACAGATTTACGTGTCGCCAGTTGACCACAAGCATCTTGTTGAAGACAGTGAAAAGTGTGGAATTACGATTTCAGAACTTGTAAGAAGTCTGATCCGAAAACATTATGACGAGAAGCTTGATAGGACTTAATGCGACCTGAATGTTTTGGTATCGAGTTTTATGATGAAGATGGGACTGAATGCCCCCACCAAGAGTGCCTCCTACGTAAGGAGTGTGTACAGACTCATATGTCTGCGTTGGGGTTAATAATAGAGAAACGAAATAAAGAGAAGGATAAGGAAAAGCAGGAGAAGAGGTTCCAGAAGGCTGTTAAGAAGCAGAGGGACGCTTTTTTTGATGGGGTTATAAAAAGGGGAAGTCAGTATCCTACACAGAAAAAGGGGTATAGAAGACCTGCTCGTTTGTTGTATAGGGACGAGGGCTACCCCAAGGATGCATACGTATCTGAGTTGACGGAAATTTTGAACCTTAACGGGTACAAGCTGAATGCAACCAAATTCCTCCACTCCTTCTCAAAAGACAATGAGTTTGTAATAAAGGTCGATCTTAGAAGAAAGAATTCGATTCTTGTGTATGTCAGGGATGACTTGGCAAACCTTTTAAGCGATATTGGAGTTGATTGCAGGTCTCTTTATGATTCAGAACTTCCCAACTTTCCTGAGTACTTGTGTTGGGCTGTTAAATTATCTACTCATAAGGGTGTAGATAGATTCATCGAGTGCCTGCGACGTTGCTATGGATTGAAATAATGGTTTTAAACAATTTTTTATGTGATGAATGTGGCGAGACAAAAGAATACAAATACCGCAATGCTGAGATAGATGACCTCAGATGCTCGGCGTGTGGTAGTGAGAAATTGAAACTAAGAATATCAGCAGCAGCAGTTTTTACTTTGAATACAAAAGAACGATTAAACAGCGCACTAAAGAAACGATCACTAAACGACCACAAAAAGAATTTCGATGACAGACTTGATGCAGCAAAAACTAAGTACGATAACAAACTTATCTAAAGAACAAATTCTGGCAAAGGTATTTGCCTCAATAGATCTCCCGAAAGATACAGACAGTCGTTATAAATTTACGCTCCTGGATAACTTGATTGATATCCAAAGGATTGCGGACAAGTTTGCTTCGGACAATCCACAGGTTCTTGCTGTGGACACAGAGACCCAAGGTCTCAAGTGGTCAGACAAGATGATTGGGGTCTCATTCTCATGGTCTGACAACGACAATTACTACATTCCATTTAGGCACGAGTGTGACGAGCACCAGATGGATGTGGAGGACTGTAGAGACATCCTTAATGACATGTTTGGGAGCGAGTCAACGAAGTATGTGTTTCACAACTTCAAGTTCGACTACCACAAGCTGAGGATGGACGGGATTCATATCGGAGGTGAGGCACACGACACGATGCTCATGCATTATGTTATTGATGAAAATGAATCCCACTCACTAAAGAACCTTGCTGCTCGATTTGTGGATGAGAAGGCTCACGAATACGAGAAGGTGATTGCAGATATACGGAGGAAGCTCTCCCGGTCTTTGAAGATAAAGATGAAGGACTTTGGGTTCGAGCATATCCCTATTGACATCATGGTTGAGTATGCCTGTCGGGATACTCTGTACACCTTGAAGCTGTTTGATGTTCTTCTTCGTAAGGTTGTAGAAGATTCGCGCATTTACGATGTGTACACGAGAGAGCTTGATTTGCTCCCCGTCCTTTGTTCTATGGAGGAGATGGGAGTGTATGTTGATCAGAGTATACTTGTGGAGAAGTCGATAAATCTAGGCGAGCGGTTAGATGTTCTTAAGGCCGAAGTGTTGGATCTTGCGGGCGTTGCGTTCGATTTGAACAGCCCTACCCAGATAGCTTCTGTTCTTCAGCAGAAGGGAATACACACTTTCCAGTACACCCCAAAGGGGAAGATGTCCACGGATGCTAAAGCACTGAAAGGTATCGCAGGAAAGTTCCCGTTTGTGAAAAAGCTTTTGGAGTATCGTGATGGATACAAAACGAAGTACACGTACACGGACCCTCTCAGAGGCCACTGTGACGAAAACTCGAACATACACTGCAGCTATATGCAGGCTGTCGCTGTCACGGGGCGTTTAACGTGCAAGAATCCGAGCCTTCAGGTGATACCTAGAAGCACAGGAATCAGGAATGCGTTCGTTCCTCCGGGGGATGACTATATCATCGTACCCATAGACTTGAGCCAGGTAGAACTACGCATGACGGCGCACTACTCTCAGGATAAGATTTTGATGCATGCCTACACGCATGAAGAAGACATACACACACGTACAGCGGCAGAGATTTTTGACTTGAGGTTGGATGAGGTAACGAAAGATCAGCGGACGATTGCAAAGCCAATTAACTTCGGGATCATCTACGGCATTGGTCCTGCACGACTTGCTGAGACGTTGGACATCTCTGTTAGAGATGCAAAGCATTATATTGAACGCTATTTGGAGCGTTACTCAGGCGTGGCAAAATTCATTGATAAGTACAAGAAGATTGCCAAGAAAGAAGGGTATGTCAGGAATTACTTTGGTCGTGTGAGACACCTGGAGCATTTGAAAGACGCTGAAATCGAAGAGTGGCGGCGTGAAAGGGGATACAGACAGGCAGTTAACTTTGTTATTCAGAGTTCTTCTGCCGACATGTTCAAAATAATATTGATACGTTGTCATAATCTCTTGATAGGAAAGCTGTCCAAGATGGTCATGAATATCCACGATGAGTGCGTGTTCTACATCCACAAGGATGAGATCCCAATTATTTTGGAGATTAAGAAGGCGTTTGAGGACTGGAACTTTAGCGTTCCAATCCTAGCAGAGGTTAGTTGGAGTGATGTATCTTGGGGGGATAAAATCCCATTGGAGTTATAAATGAGTGAAGTAGATCAACATTCAATGAATGTTAATGGTAACGAATTTAGTTTAACAGATTTATATATGAAATTGAATCCTGTTACGGATGTAAAAATAGACTACTCAAATTTGCAGGAGGAGTTCTTTCGACAATCAGAGCTTGTTGCTGCGTATGGGTATCTTTGTGCGGTGGCAGAAAGCCAGGAAAAACAGGTTGAATACCAGTTAGAAAGGGTGTACGCCGTGTTGGATCACCAGACCCGGTCTGATTTTGAGGCCTCTGGTGTGAAAAGCACTGAGACAAAGCTTAGGAATACGATTGTCACGACTCCAGATTATCAGGAGTTGAGGTTAGAATTGATTGAGTCCAGGAAGCAAAAACAACTTTTTAAAGCAACCTGCAATGCGTTGAACCACAAGCTACAGGCTTTGATAAACGCAGGTGCAGATCAACGAAAAACAACAGTAGAACCACGAGTGTTCGAGCAAAAAGGGGATTAGAAATGGGTAAGTATGATGATTTTATTAGTCTTGATCTAGGAGAAATGCAGAGCGATGAGCGGCAATTTGGTAAGCGAAAGCGTATTGAACGGTTGAAGGTTCCCGCAGGGGAAGCAAAGGTCATCCGGTTTTTGCGTGGTCCACGGGACCCCAAGTTCTACATCGTTCGCAAGCAGCACTGGGGAATCCCAATCGGGATGGGTAATACTCCTCCGTTGCCATGCAACTACAGCCACTTTGAGGAGCCTTGTTACTTCTGTCAGGAGGTGAACGATTACTACAACTCTGGAGACCCCAGAAAGCAGGATCTGGCTCGCCGTATGAAGGCTAGTGCGTCCGTGATGTCGAATGTCATTGATTCGGATGATCCTTACAACGAGGATGGAACTCCCAAGGTTCAGATTTATCA
>TARA_R110000824_G_scaffold22240_6_pt1 | contig 14972 bp, 24 predicted proteins | sample TARA_R110000824 | Tara Oceans TARA_R110000824 (sample SAMEA4397747) | marine metagenome | biome: Polar Biome; feature: [MES] marine water layer (ENVO:01000295) within the mesopelagic zone...; material: water (ENVO:00002006), including particulate matter (ENVO:01000060) such as...... | reverse complement strand
ATCGCTAGGCAAGATTGAAAATTTTGAGATTTACGATTTCAATTATAATCGTGATTGCAAAAAGTTATGGACGAAATTGGTCATTGAAATTGGTCAAGGGCGATCCGTAAAAACTTTGAATGAATGGGAAAGTATGCTTATCAAAAAGTTCGGTAAACTAATATATAAGGCGTAATAATTACGCCTTATTTTTTAATCGTTAGGAATATTTTATGGCATTATTAAATGTTAAGAATAAAAGATTTGCTGATTTTATTTTAAGACAGGTTAAAAATATGACTTTTCTAGGAATGAATGAAAGTAATATTATCACTATGACTTCAAATTTAATTGAGGATATAGTGCAAATTAATGACATTAAACCAAGTCAGCAAGTGGCTTTGTCGGTTTATGTAAAAAGCTATGGAAGGGACAGCAATGGCAAAATTTAAAGCAAAATATCAAAAAAGATTTAAAAAGTCTTTTAAGTCTTTTAACCCCATTTTTAGTTCAAATGAATTTTTGAAATTAAAACTTAATTTGAGCCATGATATAAGCAAGAAAATTGATTTATGTATAGATAGGGAATTTGACGATTTGCCAACTGATGAGCAGTTACAAATTAACAAAGAATTAAGGGGTAGATTTAGTGGGTAATTCTATAATCATAATAGCTTTTATTATTTATATACTGATAAACTTATCCACAACTTTTTGATAGGTTGTGGATAACTATTGAAATTAACTATTGATTTATATTTTGATTAATATATTTATAGAGTTATGACAATCTTTGAGTATAACCTTTAGAGGTTATATTCAAGTATTGAAAAAATATGTCGCTAATACTTTTTAGTATTCAGTTTATTATTCTTTGATATATTTGAATGGCAAATTTGCATGGTTGTGAATTGCTTTAATGAGTGGGTAGCTAATGCCTTTTTTAAATTGTTGATAAGACGGAATTATTTTTAGTACTCTTATCAAATTTTATGACTTTTAATTTTGGTATTGCTATCACCACTTGATTATAACTTATGAGGATTTTATGACTTTATTAAGTTTTTTAAGAAAAGACAATGACTTTTCTCGTTCTGACATAATTCGTATGTTACGAGAAAGACGATTAATTTCTGAATGGACAGCTCAACAATGTTTTGATTTTATTAGACGTTTAACTAATAATTTTGGAGAATATTCTGATGGAGCATTTAACACTAAAATTAGAGATTTAGCCGAAGACCTTAAAAGTACGGAACAAATAACCACCTGCCACGATTGTGATAGATGGGAATTTGAGGACACTATGATTATGTGTTATGAGGGTGACTATACAATATGTCAAAGTTGCTGTAATAATGATTATGTTTATTCAGATTATCGTGACACCTATGTTTTACATGATGATGGTGACGAGGAAGACGATTATTATGATGACAATGAACATGATGATGGATCTGGTGCATTAGATTATTCTCATAGAGTGGAAGACGATTTAGGTTTTCTTTCCCTTCCACATGAAAAGCATAGTAAAGATACCATTTATTATGGGGTAGAATTGGAAGTTGAAAGAAGAAATAATTGCCCACATGATATGCCTTATCACATTACAGATAATGTTCTATCTGGTTTTGCTCAATGTAAAAGTGATGGCTCATTAGATAATGGTTTTGAAATTACGACAGCTCCTGCCACATTTGGCAAACATAAAAAAGAATGGGAGAAATTTTTTAAAGATAAAAGCTGTATGTCAAAATTAAAAGGTTGGGGTACAGATACGGCAGGACTTCATATACATATAAGCCGTTCAGCTTTAAGTCCTACCTCAATAGGTAAAATATTGGTATTCATTAATGATGATACCAATTCACCATTTATTGATGGAATTGCTGGGAGAAATTCAAAATCTTGGGCAAAGAAAAGTCCTAAAAAGATTTCAGATTTTTCACAGCGTACTGATAAGTATGAAGCTGTAAACTTATCACATAGAAATACTATTGAATTAAGAATATTCAAAAGTAACATATCTAAACATGGGTTTTATCGAGTGCTAGAATTTACTGACGCTCTCGTACACTTTACTAAAAATTATACAGGCTTAACGGGTTTAAGTTTGCATTATAAAACTTTTCTACGATTTATGGACAGACAGCATATCAAAGCTCAATATCCAAATCTTACTGCTTGGTTAATTCGCAAGGGGTATGTAAGTGGAAAGCCCTCTCGTCAAGTTAGTTGGCAAGGGGAATTAAACGACACAGCTACTAACTAAAGGGGGTACTTATGTGTTTAATAATTAAAACGGACAATCCTAAACAATTACATTTAGGGTTATTAGAAACTGCCTATCTCAATAATTCTGATGGGTTTGGTGTGATGTTTTACAATCAAGGTAAACTACATACACAAAAAATTGCACCAAAATCTTTCAAAGATATTGAAAAGTTATGGTCAAAGTATAAAGATTTAAATGTACCTATGGGGTTACACTTTAGATTTAATACTATGGGCGATACAAGTAGAGCTATGAGCCACCCATTTGAAGTACTATCTAAATCTAAAGGTGACGATAGGGACTTATGGGTTATGCACAATGGTCCACAGCTTCCGACACCATTAATAGATAATAATAAATCTGATACACACCAATTTATTAAATGGGTATTAAGACCACAGTTATCAGCTAATCCAAAACTATTATATAATGCTGAATGGCAAGAAATGATTGAGGAATTAATTGGTACGGATAAGCTTCTATTTTTAGATGGCAAGACTAAAGAGTTTGTTATCTATAATGAATCTGAAGGTAAAGACGTGGATAATATTGGGTGGTTATCTAATACCTATTCCATACAGCCTACTTATTCTAGTGTAAGAGATTATGAATATGATTTTGAAAATCAAACCATGAAGAAAGTAGATAAATGGGGGGACTATGACGATTACGAAAATTATAATGGCTCTTATGGTGGTAGCTATGCTTCTGGTAACTATGGGGGTTACGGATTTAATAGGGTAAAACAAATAGAAAATAATGGCAATCTTACCAATGTCATTAATGAAAATGTAATTGCTCAAGAGAATAAACTTGACCAAGATTATACAGCCATTACTCATTACGATAGGGAAGGCAAGTATACTCATACAGATTTCAAGCCAACAGCTAGTGGTACAAAAAGAGAGCTCGTACCTTATACTCAAATAAGTCCAGACATGAAAGGCAAAATCAAACCTAAAGATTCTTACATTGAAGACGCTATGTTCAATGGTAAAGAACTTGAATGGTCAGACGTTTGCTATCGTGATCTAGATGAGCTTGAAGATTTATGTGAAGAAAATCCAAAAGGGATAGCTCACTACATTTATGATCTAATATTAGGGGGAAATTATGACGACAAATAAAGAAAAAATTCCTTCCATCTTGCCCAATTTGTCGTGGCAGATGGAGAAGGAGTATAAATTTCGTGTACCATTTAATATGAATGGCATGAAGGCATTACAAATCCATACAACTAGACCTAATAGTGATGAATTGATATGGGCAAACACAAGGGGGCATAAATATTCTAGGCTACCATATACAATTCATTTGAAAGATGTTACCTTTGGCGTCTTGCCTAAAAATTCAAAGAACATTATATGGTTGGGTAAAACAAAAACTTTAGATAGTAATTTAATACAAGCATTTTGTTTTAAAGGTACGTCAATTGATATAGATGTCTATGAAAAAACCTATGATCCATACACTAAATACACCCCATTTCAATTAAATAAATTAGTTATTGATAGGCATATTCAAGCTTCATTATGGCGATTGGTTGCATCATATAAACAAAGTGGCAAATGGGACGAAATGCGTAACATAATTAAATATATTCAGGACGTTCGTTCACGTACAACTATGAATAGTATGTGGAAAATACTAACTTGTGGTTTGCACTATCGTGATTTCTGTGTACCAAATCCTGCATTGTCCTTACGTTTAACTGTACCACATAAACATGAAACGGAAGAACATCTATTTGATTTTCTATTCACAAATTCTATCCAAACGGAAAGACAAACCTTAACTAAGTGGGTTAATAAATCTAAAAAAAGTAATATAATAAATGTAATTGATAGATCGCTTGATGAAAGATGGTCGGAAGACATGGAAGCCGAAGCTTCTGGATTCTTTCAAGACAATAGGTCGGCATCAGCTATGGCTGATGATATGGCTGAGAGATTAAATCATGGATCATTTTAATCTATCGAATAACTCCGAGAAACACCCGAAAGATTCCGAGGGTTACTGTAATTGAGGTAAGGGGGGCAAGTGGCGAGTTGTATGTTGCTATCCCTCTTACCTACTACATATAGTATATATATATAATATATATATCGTATGTATATAAGGGATAATGACAGAAATATAGGGGGTGTTTCTCAAAAGCAGACACCTTCGGAGTCTATCGATACTCTTTCGGAACGTATCGAGAGAAATACCTTGACAAATTTCCTATCCATGTTAGTATGACTAGGACTTAACCTTTAACAAAGGAGTGGTAGATGATGTTAAATAAATTTCAAGAGCAAGACCTAATGGGTAGTGTTGAGCATTTAGAATCAGCTTTAGAATGTATTGATGATGAAAATTTACCTAAAGTAATTAAACATATAAATAAAGCTATTGTCGATATCAAAAATATAAACCCTACCTTATTTAACTATCCACGAGTGGCGAAATATATAAACAGAAAGGAGTGATGGGATATGCAGATACTTAATTGGTTACCTCAACATGCCCAACAGATACGATATATACACCCTTACTATGAACATGAAACAGATGAAGAAGGAGATGTAGTAAACGAGTGGTTGGCAAATGAAGATACTTGTACAGATGTATGGGAAGATGTTGTTTTAGAAGTGAAGAAAACTAAAAGACCTATCTATTTTCGTAGACGAACTGTAAACATGGCGAAGGATATGGTATCGGATCTTTCATTTCAAATACTTGATAGAAATCTAGACAAAGATGAATGGAAACCAGAAAGTTCATGGGGGTGCTACCCTGTTCGTGTTAAGAGATTAGGCAGAAGGGTGGTGTTTATTTATGATGAGGAGTATACCTTTATGATGTGGAATAAAACAAAAAAGATGAGAGAAATCAGAAAAAAAGTAAGTAACCTCAAAGAAAAGAAACTGTTTAAAGAACAGCCACCTGTTGGAGAGCGTATTCTGAATGGTATTAATAGACAAACTTATATTTTAAGGAGATGAAATGGGGTATAAATTAAACGAATTAAAAATGGTACAAGTCGATTGGTCTGACGCTATGTCGGACGATAACACTTGGCAAGAGCTTGGCGAATTATCAAAACAAACATTGAAACCTGTCACTTGTGTCGGTTGGATTTTGGCAGAAAATAAGGATAATATAATACTTATATCGTCCTTTGATGAGGACGCACAGATGGGTGGTGGTGGTTGCACGATACCTAAATCCTGCGTCAAAAGAATAGTGCAATTAAAGGAAAATTTATTTCCAGAAAGAGATGTATATGAAAGCTGATAAAAGTAATCTGTTTGTGTACGGTACTCTCAAAAAAGAGGGCAACTTACACAGCGTGTTGGGAAATTCATCAGAATTTTTAGGAACTTTTAAAACTGTTAAAAATAAATTTGATATGCACGATTATGGCTGTCCCATAATGGTGATGAGAGATGGTGGTTTTAAAATTAAAGGAGAATTGTATTCAGTAACTCCTGAATGCATGGCAAGAGTGACAACCATAGAATGTGGAGCAGGATATGTGCCGTTTATTGTGGAGACGGAACAAGACCAAGATACTGAAGTGACAAAAGCAATAGCATTTGTATATCCTTCTGCTGATATATATGCGGGAGCATCTGCTACATATGTAGGTGGATCACTTCATATTAAAGAAAATAATAGAACAAAGGAGTGGGTAAAATGATTGATTTAATTGCTAGAGTCACAGTGTTTTTAGCCTTGACTTGTGTGCCATTAACTATTATGGTGGCATTTATTACTGATAAGGAATACAGAAATCCGTTTGTGTTTCTTGTGTTATTATTTTTTACATACATAGGAGTAGACATATGGAGAAAATCAAAAAGAAAAAAGTAAAGAAAACTTCACCAACAAAGGAAGAAATTTTTCCATTGGTTGAGGAAGCAAGAGACATTGAAGGACAAGAAGAAGCCGACCATGTAATAGATGGGTATCATGTGTGGGGAAACAATCAACGTAACAATTTCAATGATGATTTAAATTTAGATGATAATGATTATGAAATAGAACAGGAGAAATATGCCATTCAATCCGAAGACACACAACCTATTGCAGTCGACAGATATTTCGAACGCTTTGGAAAAAGCCGTAGAACACCTAGATAATAGTATATCTGAAAAGCCAGAAGTATTTGTTAAAAATGATACACCCTTCGCTTTACGTATGCGCATGCACAAATACATCAAAGCATTTAATATGCAGATGAAAAACAATCCAGATGTAGATGAGAATAAATATAATCATTTAGTTTTGACTAGTAATACAGATGAACTTGTGATAACATCTTCATTGGAAAATAAATCCTTAATCCTAACAACTGAAGGAGGAGAAGAACTATGAAAAAAGAAACCAGAGAAAGCCAAGACCTAATGTTCAAGGAATGTATTGACACTATGCGAGAGCCGATAGCCAAGCTATCAGAAAAATATCCATTGCATATAATTAATTCAGCTCTTATTGAATTGGGATTACGTATGTCAATGATTGAAGGGGGCAGTTACCATACCATCAGAATATTTGCTGGTGTTATGCATAACATATCTACCTTTGGGCAGTTGATTGAAAAAGATATTAACGAAACCATAAGGGCAGGGCAAAAGCCAGATCCTTTTGTGGATTGGGAATACTCACCGACAAAGAAAACTTTACATTAAAAAATTGTTGACAGGTGTCAGCAATTAATGTATGATATAATTTTATTAAGGAGAAGTGTGTGATGAAAAAATATGATGTGACTACTTCGCATTGCTATACACAGCATTGGGAAGTTACAGCCAAAGATAAAACTGAAGCGGCGAAAAAAGTTATGGAAGGGGATATGAAATTTGACAAACCCTCTCGAACTTATGTGTCAAATAAATTAACTAGAACATTAATAACAATTCCAGATGCAAAAATTCTAGCAGTAGAACCTGTAGTCTCTGAAGCTCCCGAAGATAATTGGGACAGCATTAGCTATGGTGGAACGGATCCAAATTGACAACTATATTTTCTAAAAAAGATAAAGAAGATATCCGTAAGAAAGTAGACAAAGCATTAGAGATAACAGAAAGACGAGGAAAGTTTATGGAATTTTTCCAAGACTATGGATTAATATTACTAGTCATATGTATGGTGGGTATAACTATGGTTATGTGGCATAAGTGATAGTTGAAGTATGGCAATGGTGGTTGCTGACTATGGTTACTACCAATACAATCGTTAACTTAATTGTATTTTTTGTAGGTAGAAAATTCAAGAGAGTTACAAAACCGAAGGATAAATAGTGCCAAAGAAAAAAGAAACAGTAGAAGAATTAGTTATACCAACAGAGTTATTAGAAAAAGATCCTGTTGAATTAGCAAAGAGTGATAAGGATATTAAAACTATCATTACTTATTTAAAAAAGACAAGGGAAAACATAAGGTCAGCTGAAAAAGCAGGGAAAGTTCCCTCTAAAAAATCCGCTAGAATAAAAACACCCGAACCTGTTGGTGATAATATATTAGATGTGCTAGTGGGTGATGTATAAGTGGAACAGCCAGAAAAATTAAAAAAATATTTAATAACTAACGACAACCCTCATCAAATTATTTGGGACGCGTCAAGTTTATCCTCATTTCTAGCGTGTCCTAGACTGTACAAATTTACAAACTTAACAGGATATAAATTAAAAATGTTTGCATCTGTTACAGGATTTGGGTCAGCGATTCATGATGGGTTTGAAATATTAGATAGGTATAAGTTTGAGAATAAAACTAAAGACAAAGCTGTGCTTGAGGCAACAACTCATATCATAAAAGAATACGGCGAAGGTCTTAACAAATGTGAAGATAGGGTGCGCAATCTTGAAGCCGCCCTCCGAATTATAGTATGGAGAGCTGAAGAATTTTGGGAAGATAATTTAAAAATTGCAACCATGCCTAACGGCTCCCCCTGTTTAGAGCAAAGATTTGAAGTTCCGTTTGGTGAACAAGGTCATAGATTATCTGGGCGCATAGATAAGATAGTAGAAATGGATAACCGTTTATATTTATGTGACACCAAGACAACTAAGGCTACACTTACTGATTTTTATTTCAAAAATTTTGAGCCTAGCAATCAAATCTATGCCTACATGTGGGCGGCGAAACATATGTTGGGTTTAAATATTGCAGGTTTTATTATTGATGCAGTACAAACAGCGGCAAACTTCTGTCGTTTTAATAGAAACATATTCAATGTATCAAACAGCGCCATCAAAGAATGGTATCATGATAGCCAGTACGCTGTATCTTTAGCTGACGCGTATAGTCTTAACCAATATTACCCTGCTAATTTTACATCATGTGGCAACTATGGTGGGTGCAAATTTAGAGGGGTATGTTCTGAATCACCAGACCATCGCGAAGCTATATTGCAAGAAGATTTTAATAAAGAACCTCACCCCGATTTAGTGGTGGATAATGTAATAAATTTGGCAGAGGTAAGAAAAAATAAATGAGCAAGGCTGACTTGAAAAGGAAAGGACACAAGGGCAGACGTAAGATTGGCTCTAAAAAAAGGCGCAATCGTAGGCGTATCCGTTTAGGATTAAAGCTACGAAAAAAATAGTTGTTGACAATTATTTTAATTATGGTACTATGAAAAATTATAGGAGACAAATATGGCAAGTATTAAAAATCATCAATCAACTGATGTGACTAAGCTACTACTCGTAGGAGATAGTGGATCTGGCAAGACAGCCGCGTTGGCGGAGTTAGCAAATTCTGGATACAATTTACGTATCTTAGATTACGACGACGGCTTGGCTATTCTTCCAGAGTTCTTAAATTCTGACGCAGTTAATAGAGTTAGTTATGTTACATTGAAAGACCCCATTGGAAAAGCAGAAGCTTTCCGAAAGGGAGTCACCCTCATTTCCAATTGGAAAGATGAGGAAGAAGAGTTTGGACCCGTAAGTAAATGGACATCTAAAGATGTGTTGGTCATCGACAGTTTAACCTTGATGGGAGAGGCGGCTTTAAGGGGGGCACTTGTATTTAATAACAAGAAGCCAACTGATCAAGCAAGTCAACCAGAATGGGGGACTGCCGCGCGTGATGTTCAGCACATCGTTCAATATATTACGGGTGCAGAAGTTCCGTGTAATGTAGTAGTAACTACACATATGCAATACATGGAAGGCGACTTGGGTGTGTCAAAAGCATACCCAACTAGTGTTGGTTCTAAATTATCTACCAAGTTAGGTAGGTACTTTAATTGCGTGTGCAGAATAGACACTAGAAGTTCAAGCAAAGGTGTCGAGAGAACTTTGCGTACAGTTTCAGATCATCGTATGGATTTAAAAGTAACGGCTCCAAAATTAATTGAGCCCAATACTGCATTGGATCTAGCGAAATTGTTTGAAGCTATTCAAAAGAATGCTCGACAAAGATTGTCTGGTAAAGACAATGTAATCAACATCAAAGCAGGAGGTAAATAATGGCTGATGTTACTGACTTTTTATCAATGAATCCAGAAGATATACCTGAAACAATAACGTTGCCTGAGGGCAGTTACGATTTTGTTATCACAAGTTATCGTACGGATAGGGTTGGTGAAAATCAAAACCAAATTGTGCGAATCAACTGTAAGGCTCAATCAGTTTTAGAATCTGACATCACAGATGCAGATTTAGAAAACTGTGACAGCACTCGGTTGGAATTTTGGGCAACCAAAAAAGCACTGAGACAGGGCAACCCTGTCATTTCACTCAAGGCATTTTTGTCAAAGACACTCGGTATGAGTGGCAATTCGTTTGGCGAAATGCTTGAGCAAACTATCGGTCAATCGTTTAGTGGTATTGTTAAACACGAAATGGTTGGGCGCAACAAAGATATACTGCAAGCTTCGGTATCTAGAATACTTAAGAGTTAGTATATTATGGGTGAGTATGCTGTAAAAAATAGAGTTCCTTCTCAGTTAAAAGAGGGGGCAAAGATAGCCATTGTTATGGACTATCCCAATGCAAATGAAGTTCGTTTGAATAAGATACTTGCAGGAGATTATATCATTAGTAAGATTTGTAGAATGGCAGGGATACAAGTCGAAGATTGCATGCTCACCCACACATTTCAATTAAAACCTGCCCAAGATGATCCTCAAAACTTTTTTCATAAACGCTCTGAATACAAAGCTTTGTGCAAAGAAAGTGAATGGCGTTCATCATATCCAAATACCACCTTAGGCTACCTCAAGCAGGATATGGAGCAAGATTTACAACGTTTGTACAACGAACTCAATGAGACAAATCCCAATGTTATTATAGCAATGGGAGGCGTTTCATTGTGGGCATTGACAGGGTTCGATAAGGTTAAGGCATACAGAGGGGCTATCATTTCTTCAAATACCCCACATCTAAATAGAGAATTTAAAATAATAACTTCTTACCCACCTTCTTCCGTCCTAAAGAACTATGACTTTAGGGCACATGTTTTTTCAGATTTCAAGAAGGGCAAGAGAGAATCAGAATTTAAGAATATTAATTACATAGAACGAGAGCTATGGATTGAGCCAACCATTGATGACTTGTACTCTTTTAAGAGTAAGTACATAGACCAATGCGGCGAACTTAATCCTTTATCTTTCGATATAGAAACAGCAGAGGGACAGACCAGGTGTATTGGATTTGCCCCCTCTTTAAAACATTCCATTGTCGTTCCATTCTGGATGCCCAACCCACATTTTAAAAACTATTGGTCACGCGAAGACGAACCAAAGGCATGGGCATGGGTTAAAGATTTATTAGAAGACGAACGTACAGTTAAGGTTGCACAGAATCAAACGTATGATGTGTCATGGTTATCATTTAAAAATAATATAAAAGTCAAAGGACTTATACATGATACCATGCATGCACACCACTCGTTGCAACCAGAAATGGAAAAAGGTTTGGCATTTCTAGGCTCTATATACACTAATGAAGGTGCATGGAAAACATTAGCCAAGTTCTCAAAAAGCACAAAAGCTGATGAGTAGTGAAGCGACCACATTTTTTTACAGCAAAATCGCTTGATGAAAGATGGGGAGAGAATGGGGCACAAGTACGTTTGTGGCGCGCCACTCTTGATCAGTTACTACAGGATTTAATATATGAAGGTAACGGAAAAGAAGATAAGAAAGCCCACGCTCAAGCATGGGAGTGGTTTGAAAATGAACAAGATAAATTTGATTTAGTATGTGACTTAGCAGATTTAGATTCCACAAGAACAAGAAAAGAATTATACGAATTAATGAGGAGAGTGCCTAATGATAAAGATAAAAGAAAATTTAAAGACAGCTTTAAAATTGTTGGAAGGGAAACGGGAACACGAGTATGGAAACAAAAAAGAAAACCATGAAAACATTGCTAACCTATGGTCTGCTTATCTCAACCATAATGTATCAGCACATGACGTGGCAATTCTTATGTTGCTCTTGAAAATAGCAAGAGCTAAATTTGGTAACCCAAGTAATGATACATACATTGACATGGTGGGATACTCAGCAATAGCAGGGGAATTATCTAAAGATCCTGCGAAAGAAAAAATAGAATTAAATCAAGAGAATATAACATAATGAAGATAGTAAAAAACACAGAAATAAATAAGATAGATTTAAATTCCGAACAAACGGAATGGGTATATTGTGCTCTTGATTGTGCGCTTACGCATGAGATATGGGGTAAGATTTTTCCAGAGTTTGATGGGCTAACAAAGAAAACTTATCTCTTTGAATTAGATAGCTTACAACCTGCAATGGATATGATGTTAAGAGGATTAAGAGTTGATGAAGAAGCTGTAAGAGAAAAGAAAAAACTTTTAAAAGAAAGAAGATTAAAATTAAAACGCATGCTTGATTTGTTTGCTCAAGCTGTATGGGAAAAAGATTTAAATCATAATAGCCCTGTACAACTTAAGAAAATTTTGTATGAGCATTTAGGATTGCCACCTGTTGTAGCCTACAAAGGGGGCAAACAAAAGATATCTACGGACAGGTCAGCGCTTGAACAACTTGGGGAATTTTATCCAAGAGCAAAACCTTTTTGCCACACCATACTTGCATTGCGTGATATAACTAAACAAGAATCTGTTCTTGAATCTAAGCGTGACAAGGATGGAAGGATACGTTGTTCTTATAATGTGGCAGGCACGGAGACAGGCAGGTGGTCATCATCTGAAAGTCCGTGGAGAACAGGAACTAATTTACAAAATGTTACAAAAGAATTGCGTTCTATATTTATTCCAGACGAAGGAAAGATAATGTTCTATGCCGACTTGGAACAAGCAGAGTCAAGAGTTACAGCTTATGTAACTGGAGATGAGGATTATATAAATGCATGTGAAAGCACAGACCTACATACTGAAGTTGTTAAGATGGTATGGCCCAACTTAGGTTGGTCTAATGATCCTGAACAAGACAGAGCTCTGGCTAATAGACCTTATTATTTACACTTCACTTATCGTGACATGTGCAAACGAGCAGGTCATGGTACTAACTATGGTATGTCAGCTCACGCATTGGCGAAACATTTAAAAATAAAACTATCACATGCGACAAGATTTCAGTTGCTTTATTTCGGAGGTGTGATACCATTAGCTTCTTTACAACGGTGGCATAACCAAGATAACAAGGGAGGCTTCCAAGAATTAATAGACGGAGGAGAATTAGCGGGTACGCTTGTAAAAATAAAGGGAGCATTTCCAGGCATACGTACTTGGCACACCGAAGTGTCTAATGAATTAAAACAAACGGGTTGTTTGACTACTCCTATGGGTAGGCGACGACAGTTCTGGGATAGGTTAACAGATAACTCTACCTTGAGACAGGCTATTGCTTACGTGCCGCAATCTACGATAGGGGACTTACTAAATCTTGGGCTGTTAAAAGTGTGGAAGAATTTAAGACATGATGGATTAGATATATTAGGGCAAGTTCATGATGCTATCTTAGGTCAATGTGATGTGGATAAGGTGGACACCTTGATGCCAGAAGTTTTAAAACAAATGTACAATCCCTTAATGGTTAAGGGAAAAGAAATGATTATACCTTCTTCAGTTGAGATTGGTAATACATGGAAGGACATGGTGACATGGAAGAAAAAATAATAAAAAGAATATACGTGGAAGACGGAAAGATAATAGTAAAGGAAGGGGAATTTTCTACCATATGCACTGAGGCAGAGATAGAAGGACCTTCATTAATAAGAAACAAAGATGGTAATGTGTGGATTGAAACAGCATCTACGGTGGTTAAATTAGTTCATATACCTAAAGAAAATATCAAGTTTCTAGATGAAAAATAATGGCAAGAAATTATACAGATTATGTGGGGGCATGCGTTGATGCAATAAAGAATAGTCCCATACCCACACCATTTGCTAGATGGACAGCGCTTTCATCCATCTCTGGTGCATTAGGTAGACGCGTATGGTTTCCTATGCCTAACTATAATATAGGTTCTAATTTATTTGTAATACTTATTGCTTCACCTGGTCGTAATAAATCTGTAAGTTTAATACTTCCTTTTTCAAAAGTATTTAATAGACTTACCACTCCTGTAGGTACAATGGAAGATGATCACAATTTTAATACAGGGCTTGACCAATACGGTTTAAGAAATTTTCCCCTCTATCTTATTCAAGATAGAATAACTCCAGAAAAATTAGCGGTTGATATGACAAAGATAACAAGATTAGATTTACGTTTGAGTAGCCCTCGTCAAGAACAATTCTTTGATTCATCTTTAACTTTAGTTACATCTGAGTTTGGTACATTCATGGGCAGGAATGAAAGGTATCTTCAAATGTTTATGACTGACATGTGGGATAGTAAAGAATCTTATAGCCATAAAACAAAAACAGCAGGCGAATATATTATTGAAGGGCCTTGTTTAAATTGGATTGCATGCGCAACACCAGAACAATTTGTTGATAACTTACCAGAGGATGCAAAGTCTCAAGGATTATTATCAAGAATACTTCCTGTGTTTTATGAAGGGGAAAGAATACCTCAAGATTTAAATCAAAAAGTTATAAGTGATAACACGATAGATAATTTAAGAAATGATTTAGGACACGTTGCTAAAATGTATGGGCCTATGGAATTTGACAAGGACGCTTTTGATAAAGCCAATGAAGATATTTATTATAACCTACAACCAGAACCAACTGATCCACACTTAGCAGAGTATTGCCAACGTCGTGTGTCTCATTACTTAAAAGTTGCGATGGCTGTTTCAGCTTCACGAAGATCAACAAGAAAGATAATGAAAGAAGATTGGGAAGACACTAAAGAAATTATGTTTGATATGGAAAAGAATATGCCTAAAGCTTTGGAAGGATTTGGCATGGCAAGAACAGGAAGGATAGTACATGACATGGGTGTATGGCTCGAGGCTACAATGGCTTTAAAAAACAGGGGGCATGTCAGATTGGGAGCATTCAAGCGTGAGTTACTTAGAAAAATCCCTAATCCTGGTGAGTTAGACCAAACAATCAGAGCTATGATAGACTCTGGTTACATAAAAATAGAAGGTAATATCGTCTTTCCATGCAGAAAGTGATTGACCTAAATAGGTAGAAGTGATATACTGTAAAAGTGTGAGTGTAAAATAAATTATGAAATTAGATATTGATAAAAACAAAGATACCCTATTGCCCACCAATGCTGTGGATATCTTAAAGGATAGATATTTATTACCAACAGAGAAGACACCA
>TARA_R110000824_G_scaffold229952_4_pt1 | contig 14977 bp, 15 predicted proteins | sample TARA_R110000824 | Tara Oceans TARA_R110000824 (sample SAMEA4397747) | marine metagenome | biome: Polar Biome; feature: [MES] marine water layer (ENVO:01000295) within the mesopelagic zone...; material: water (ENVO:00002006), including particulate matter (ENVO:01000060) such... | reverse complement strand
CACTACCAGCATCAGGGTGATCCACGTTGGCAGCAAAGTAGTCGGCTGTGGCCTGCTGACGCATCGCAAGAGCGTCGGCTGCTGTGAATTCACCAATCATGCCATCAACGCCTTGGGTCAGAGTTTTAGCACTGATGTCCTCAAAGATGTTGTAAGCCTCCATTCCCAACTCTCCCGCAAGGAGTTTGGCGAGATTCGCTTTGTCTGTGGGAACGGCACTGCCAAAGATGAGTCCGGCAGCGTCAGGTTTAGCGGATTCGCCACCACCACCACCGGGGGAGAAACCGGGTATGTCGGGCATGTCACCCAGTATGAGTTCGATGGTGGCCTGCAAGTTCCAAGCGTCGATGGCAGTTTGGAGATCGTCACGCCACCCATCCAGTTTGTCTTTCCAGTCATCTGGCAGCAGCGCCTCAATCTCTTTGATCAGATCAAAGCCCTCTAGAATTCCCTCTGCTTCTTCCAGCGCAGTTTCAATACTCTGGATGAACGCATCAATCTGCTTTGCATCAAGACCAGCGAGTTCAATTCCATCCAGCAGTCTCTTGAGGAAGGCAAACTCTGGCATGGCCTGTTGGGCTGCAACCATGGTGTTGTGCAACCCGGTAACCATGTCGTCAAAGGCTGCGCTTGTGACAGCCCCCATCTTTTCGCCCGCATCCCGCATCTGCTCAAGGGCAGCAGCCACTTCCGGCCCATGCTTGGCCAGTTCCACCTCAGCAGCAGCCTGCTCCATGGTGGCTTCAGCCAACTGGATGCCCGACTGAATCAACTGCTCATCAATTGCCCTCTTGCCTTCTGCGATGGCGACTTCCCGTGACACCACAGCGTTCTTGTCTGCGACGGCCAGTTTGTGTTCGATGGTGGCGATCTTGAGGTCTTCTGTAATTGTCTTCTGCGCCCGCTCTAGTTGGCTGATCTCTTCAGTGAGAGCGACGAGTTCTTCTGATGGGTTGAGAGCCTCTTCAATCGCATCTGATACCTTCTGGTGGGCAGCAGCCAACTGAACACTGGAGATGATGCCGTGTTCCTGCTGCCGTATGGCTGCCTTCAGTTCAGTATTGAGGTCTTCAATTTCGGCTGCTTCAACAGCCGTGACATCAGCCTGCTTGGCCATCTCCTCTGTGAACTTGCCAACCAGCCCGATCAGGTCGGATTCCACTGTGGTGACACTGGAACCCTGCGCCAGCAACTCGTCCCGCTTCTGGATGAGTGCGTCTAGCCCCTGCCCTTCTAGGTCGATGTCGTGTTTGCGCTGTGTGATTTCTTTGAGTGTCTCCCCGAGCATGATGAGATTACGGTTTTGACGAGCAAGTGAAAGTTCACGTTCAAGGTTCCAGCGACTTTCAACTTTGTTCAAGCCGTTGCGCTCATCTAGGAGATCGTTGATGCTCTCCTCAATGTTTTCGATGGACTTAGATGCCCGCCGATACCTGATGGCAGCCCGTAGACCTTTCTCACGGGCTTCCATTTGGTCAGTGATGTGGCCGGTAACTAAATGTTCAAGATCGGCCAAGCCTCTGAGTGACCGCCCCATCTCGCTAGTCAATCGCTCTGGTGTTGCCTCCAGACCTTGCAAGATCGTGGTGAGATTCCTGAACATTTCTGTTGAGCGACCGACGATGGTTTCAGCCAACGCCCCGATTGCTTGCTTGATCGTGTCTATATTGAAGGCTCCGTAAAGGTCAGTTACAAACTTGACCTCTATGGGAACGTCATCCACCCCAAACATGGTGTTGATTAGGTTTTGGATGTCTTCTTCTAGGAAGCCTGCCTGCTTGGCAGTCTCAGTGAAGTTTGCTGCGGTAATTGAAAGCGCCTCATTGAGCAACTGAGCAGGGTCAAGCGTTTGGCCTAACGCATCTGCGGCATCGACTTGTGACTTTACAAACTTGGTTGCTGCTGGGATGGCTTGTGTCCTTATGAGATTCATCACCGCTTTTATTGCAGTTCCCTGACCACCTACGGCATCCTTGTTCTCCTCTAGTATTGCCGTGAGGCTCTTGGTGATTCCCTCTTGGGCTTGGGACGCATCCATGGCATTGAAGATGCCGCTGTTGAAGATCTCAAAGCGTTCCGATACTTCGCCTAAACGCTCAAGGAACCCCTTGTATGCCTCGTTATTCTCTACAACAGAGAACCAATGCTCCCGCATATCGCCAGTGAGTTCCGCTATTGACCCCGACAACTTGCGGGCCTTTTGGTTTAGTTCCTCTATCCGGTCGGCCTCTTTCTTGGCTGCTGCTTCTGTTGCCAAGAATTCTGCTTCAAGTTTGCCCATCTCAGTTTCTAGGAAATTGCGGAGTGCAACCCAGTCGCCCTTATGCTTCTCTAGGCCGATGGCAAATAGATCCTCTATCGACACACCGACCGGATCGAATTTCCCGAAAGCACCTTCCGCTCTTCCAAGAGTCCGCAGCACTTCTCGTAGCCACTCACTCTGTTGGTCGCCCTGCATTTCCAGCCACTTCATGTTGCTCTCGGCTGCTGCCTGAACTGCTACTGATTCTGCCTTGAAAGAAGTGATGAGGTCTGTGTTGCCTGCGAATACCTCCCCGGCGGCATCAACGTAGTAACCCAGAGAAATAGCCGCTTCCTCAAATGATCTACCGCCCAGATTGGTCTGGATATTCCCAATCTGCCAAGTAGTTGCCGCCACTAAGCCGTTATCACCACCGAGTTCGATCATCTTCTTAGCGAACTCATCTAGCCCACCCATGCTGGGCACGTTCAACAATTGCACCAGCATTTCACGGGTAAGCCCCACCTTGGTGGCTAGTTCGTCAAGGTCGTCAATCTGGTTGCGGTCGGCAAAGCGACTCGTTGCGTCCAAGTAACGCTTGAAAGCGTTGCCTGCATCGTCAACCAACCGGCCCTGATTGTAGAGAGTGGTATTAAGTTTCTTTGTGGCTACCTCTGCTTCAGACTGACGCTCTTGGAAAAGACTGATAAAGCCGGTGACTGCCTTGAAGGCAGCGAACGCTGCGAGGAGGGGGAGGATGGTTTTCATCGCAGCCGAAAGACCACGAGTGGCTACTGTCAGTGCAACCTGTGCCTTAGTAGCCACCCCAGTAGTTGCAGCCATTGTGACTGTGGTTTGAGTTTGGAGTATTGCTGCAACCCGTTGAGCGACCAGTGCTCTAGTGGAAGCGATGGTGGCAGTCGTGAACGTATGGAACATCGTTATGACCTTCATGGTCATCATGCCCTGAAGGAGCGGTGCCAGAACGACGGCCACCTTCGACAATGCTTCTAGGGTTCCAGCCATTATCTTTATCGCAGCCCCGAAGGTCTGCATGTTGACCAGCATGGTGGTGAGGGGGCGCAGAGACTTGAAGATGTTTAGGAATGAATCTGCTATGCCGATGACATCTGCACTCATCTTGGCAAAGGTGTCACTCTGGGAGAACTTGGCAAACTCTGTGAATGCAGCGGCGGCAGCCAGCCCGAAGTCACTCAGGAAGTTGTTGAGCCGTGTTCCCTCAGCCGTGGCCTTCTTAAGCCACTTGACGTAGGGATCAAAGATGTCGTTGATGAACACCTTGAAGGCCGGGTAGAGGGTGTCGCCAATTTGGCCAGAGATGTCGTCCCAGACACGCTGCAACGAACCAAGTTTCTTGATTGGCTCCTCCAGCGATTTGGTGTATGCACCCTGAATCTTGGTGCCCTCTTTCAGCACGGCGTTCAAGACGGCCTGTGTACGCTCGTTGGAGGTCAACTGGTCAGCCGACTTGTTAAGCGAGGCAGCGTGCTTGTCAACGGCTACTCCGGCCATTACCTGAATACCGGCGTTACGCAGGATCAGGGAGTTCTGGCGGGAGATACCGTAGATCAGTCGTTGCAGGGTTTCGGACGAGTTGCTGTTTGACATAACAGCAGCGTCCTGCGCCACCCGTGCCAACTTGGTGGACTGGGTAAGGTCCATCTCATAGCGGATGAACTCTTGCAGAGTCTTCTGGGCGACGCCCATTTCGATGCCCGCCCCACGGATTTTCTCCGTAAAGCCATCCATCTCTCTACTGCTATAGCCAAGCCCCTGACCCAGCATGTTCAGAACCGATGTCATCTGCTCTACACGAGCAGCACCAAATACGGCTTCTTTCCCCAGACGCCTCATGGAAGCAGCCGTCTTCATTATCTGACGGCTAAGGCTGAAGCCGATGGCTGCCGCCAGTGCGCCCTTTGCAAATCTTGCGAGTTTGTCTAGGCGCTTCTGGGTTCTAGTTGCTTGAGTCTGGACCGTATTGGCCAGTTGGTTGAAGGACTGAGCAGCCCTCTGAGTTTCTTTTACCCAAACACGGGCATCCGCAGTCAGAACAGCAGTGAGGTCTAACTGTGATGCCATACTGCTGTCCTATCTGCTTTTGGCTCTTGCTTTCTTGTTGGCCTGCTCTCGTTCCCACGCCACGATCTTGTCGTAGCCTGCCCACGCCACCAACTCGTCAGCCATCAAAGGCCGATGGTTGGGGCTTCCGAATAGGAGTTCGTCAATGGTCCTACCGAACCTCTCTGCCAGAACAAAGAGGTATCGGAATTCAGCATCTTCTAGGACGCTTTTCCCGCATCATCAACCCCGTCCCCTGCCAGACCCGAGAGGGCCATTGACTTCTGGGCGACGAATTCGATGGCCGCTGCTGACTTGGTAGAGAGGCTGGCCACATCATCACCATCGAACACCGGATCACCCGATTCGGGGTCATACACGGTGGCGATCAGGATGCGTGGATACAACTCTTCCAAGTCCATGTTGCCGTTGTTATCGACAGCAGATGCAAGCATCTTGCTCCGTTCGGAGGCTGTCATGGTACGAAGTTCTACCTCGACATCCCAATGGGGGACGACGAGTAGTTCCTTCCCGATGTCATCGGCTGCGAGTATGCGATCCCGTAGGGACACTTTGGTCACTCTCCTCTTGTTAGGCAGTTACTTAGGAACGGGTTACGTTTCCAGACGGCTGGAAGTCAGCCGAAAATGAAACCTTATCAGCAACGGGCGAGGAGGCTTCGTAACTGGTACACAGCGCCTCGCCGGAGTAAGTGGTCGTGCCACCGTCTGGGGAGTATGCGAAAGTGCCCGCAGACCCACCGACGATACCGCTGAGAACGACATCGTTACCAGTGGTGGCCGTGACATCCCACGATCCACTTATGGAAAGCGAACTGTCCTTGAGGCCAGCGATAAAGGCTTTGGCATTGTCGCCTAGCGAAGTTACCTCCGCTGGCTCCCCGTTGATGGTGAATGACACGTTGTCTACACCTGTGATTACTCGGGCTGTGCCACCCGAATCATCAATAGAAAATGTTGAGTCTGATCCATGCTTGAAGGCCATGTCCGCTCCTTATGCTTGAGTGGCCGATATACGTCCGACTGAAATAATCGGCGTAATGGTACCGCTGGTGTAAGAAGCACTAGCGGAGAACTGAAATCGTAGGTATCGGTTGACAGTGCCGGAGGCAGCGCCAGCAATACCGCTGGTCAACGCCCCTGCTGTAACAGAGGATTCAATGGTGGCCAGATCAGACCACGATGAACCGTTGGTGCTGTGCTGGATCTTGATTGCCTGCACGGCATTGGAACCGTTGGCCACAATATGCCAGAGGGCAAGGTAGCCGTTTGCGCTGGATGCACCGCTGTCTACGGTGGAACCGTCTACGGTGGCCCCGGCTGCCGGTGTGACTGCCGATCCCGTAGTCAGGCTCTCTGCTGCCCACGACGAAGCGTAGACAAGAGTCGAAGAGGCCCCGGCATGGCCGGTGTCCCACGACGTACTGGCGCTGACCACATCGGCCACCGGAGAAGTGATGTCGTAGGAGTTGAGTCGGGCGTAAGCGCCCTTGACCCACGACCCAGCAGCCATGGTGTAGGGCACCCAAGTAATCACCGACGGGTTGGTAGCCGATATGAGTCCTTCCAAGAACTGGTCAAAAGTCTTGGTCGTAGCCGTCGGGTCAATGTCAGTAGATGATTCGTACAATCCTTCTAGGCTGAGGCTACCGCTGGTCAAGCCCTTGATGAATGTCTTGCTTGTATTGGTGAAGGTGCTTGTTTCATTCGGCTCACCCGTCTGAGTGATCGTCGCTGAATTGAAGTACGACGACAACTCATAAGAATCACAGAACACCTGCGTGCTTTTACCGTGCTTGAACGCCATTAGTTGGAAACCTCCTCAATGATTCCCTGCTCTAGCCACGGCTTGATGGTGTCGCTGGGAATTCCAGTCGCAACCTCACCGGGGAGCACTTCGACCATGCCATTGTCAGTTGGAAATTCGATCCGCACGTTGGCCTTGAATGGCCTGTCGTTGGGCTTGCGCCCCGGCTTAGACCGAGCGGGTGCAGGAGGGGGCGGTGTAGCGATCTTGGCTACCGGCTTGACTTCTGACACCTTCTGATCCTCTGCCATGTGGACTCCTATGCACATACGTCCCCCACTAGCAGCGACCAAGGAGCACTCGGCTCACGGTGTCAAAACCAATGGGGACACGGCGGTCACGAACTCTATGTAGTAGAGAGGTTAGCCGGTACCCTCTGCCAACTGGTATTCACCCTTACGATTCATTCCCTTACACCGGGTGCATCTGATCTGGTACGGCCTCGTGGCGTATTCGGCCAGCAACTTATTGCAGCGCCAGCATCGCACAGACTCATCAGTTCGTTCTTGTTCTCCGTAGGCATCAGGCACTAGGAGAGTGCTTTCATGGCTTGAAAGGTGGCATGGAAGATTACGTTGTGGTTGTCATCCCGTTCCAGAAATTCTGGGCTACCTAGCGCCTGTAGCCTGAGATAGTTGACCCCCGACAAGGTGTCGTTGGATACCTCAGTCATCTGCTTCCAAGTTGTGTAGACCAGTGCTTCACCAGTCGCATACGAAGAGTGTCGTACATACAACTGGATGCGGGGGTTTTCCAGCACGGGCTGAGAGTTAGACCCGTTCATGGTGAAGTAGGGGCTGTCCGTAGTCAGGCTGTAGAGGGCAGCACAAATATCGGGGGTGTCGGGCATCATGCTGAGATACAGATTTGTGCCCAGTGTTAAGCCCGACACATTTGCTGAAACGTAGGTGCCTACCTCATCCAGAAGCGCCACTGTCTGTCCGTTTCGTTTGTGCCCGTTGACCCTGCTGCGACTTCCAAGCGTTGGGGTTGGTGGGCTTCTTCGTCTGCATAACAGTCGTTATCGCCTTCGACACGATCTGGTTCAATTGTTTTTCGGCACCGGGGATGGCAGCCAGAAATGGCTTCTCCAGATACTTGACCTTGCCCTGACCAATGGTTGGTGGTCGGTCATGGACGATCTTGGCGTACTCCATTCCGTACCCGAACTTCACGCTGATGGTGCCGGTCTGTGTTATCTCTGGTGCAAGAACGGTGGCCGATTGCTGCAAGTTGCCTGTAAGCCCCACTGGGACGTAGTTGTCTTGGGAGTCGGTCCTAATCTCTTCGGCAAGCATGTATAGGCCCATGGCGATGTCACCGTTGAGTGCCCCTTTCAGGGCCAGTGCGTCGATGGCCTTGCTGTTGCCGATGACCTTGATGCCTCCCTGAATCATCGGAACGTCACCACCGTATGATCAAGCCCACCGACTTCAGTGTGGACGGCGATGGAATGAATCTCAGGCTCAGAAGCATCGGGTAGTGCGATGATGTCTCTAATGGTGATGGAGGTGTCATTGATAAACGCACGAACCGGGTGAGTCTGCTCTTCCACCTGCCCGTTGTCGTTCAGGATGACATCACGCTGAACATAGGCGACAGCCGTCCGAGAAGCGCCCGACACTCTCTCTCCGTAGTTATTGAAGGAGGCGTGGGCTTTGATGGTCACTGTGTCTGGCATGAATGACACTAACTGAGGGTCAAGTGCCATGGCTTACGGTGCCCGATACTGGTACGGCGTATAGTCGTTGTCTGCCGAATAGCGAGGGTTGTCGGTAACCCCAAACCGCCCAAAGATCGGGATGCGGTCGGTGTTTTCGTCCTGCGTTTGGTGCTGGCTCTTGAGGTACCCTGCCAAGTATGGGCTGACCGGCGACACCTGCTCGTTGCGGTCTAGGTTGTCAGCCAACTCTAGGTACTGGCGATACTTGGCGCTGAAGTCAGCCTGAAGGCCACCGATGGATCGGCTCATCAACCGGGCGTACTTGGCTGCTACGGCCCTAGCCGATTCAGATGCAGCCCTAGTCACCGAGCCATGCTTGGTGATGTAGTAAGTGATCTCCTCGTTCTGGAGGAGTTGATCGCCCGTGTCGGTGTCTCCAATAATTAGACGAACGGCGTCTTTGTCACTGGTGCTTAGTGCTGTGTTGTCGTAACTCCAAGTCATCTTTCACCTCTTAATCCATGGTAGATGACCGGGATTACGGAGCGTTATTCGCTGGCCCTCTTAGTCGTCTTTTCTGGAGTTTTCTTAGGGGCCGACTTTGGCTTGCGAGCAGTAGCAGTCGGGGTTGGCTTTTCAATATTTGGTGTTGGAGCAGAGGACAGGCTGGCTAGATCAATAATGGCCCTGTCCACCCCGTCAATACGAGTCTTCGATGGTGTGGGCATACCGGCTGGAACTGGTGCTAGGTATCGACGTTCAATCAGAATGTCAATACGGTGCATGGGCCAGCCCTCTGTGCTGATTATTTCACCACGCATCATTTCATAGCCCGTAACGTCTACAGGTCGCAGACAAACTACTCGTGTGGTGTCTGGGGAAACCGCATCTGCGAGGGGATCGGACACTGGCATGGTCACTGTCTCCTAAGTTGTTATACGGATGTAGGCGTCCACTGGATGTACGCCTTAGCAGCGAACGATCCGATAGTGCCCGTGATGCTCCCGGTGACGTAGTAGTCAGCAGGCACCGCTCTTGATGCTGCGCCATTCGTCCCTTGGTGATGCCATGAATGAATGACCTGCGCCGTAGCCGTGGTCTTGCCGTCAATGAGGTCATCGGCTGTAGTGGTGGCTCCCGACGCCACACCGCAGTCAATGGTCGTGGTGGACCCTGATGCCGTTGTAATGTCGATCATCAGGCCGTGGACAAGAATCCTCTCGCCGGTTGGGTTCTGCCAAGAGAGGGCACCGCCCGAACCCGTGGCAGCCGTCATGGTGATAAGGGAAGTTCTGACTACAGGAGCGCCGTTATCTGAATTGGCATCCTCAATGATCGACTCGCCTGCCAGTGTCCTGCCCTGAGTAGTGGTATTGAAACCCATGTGGGTTCCTCCTTGTTAGTAGGGCCGAACTAAGCGACTGCGTTGGAGAAGAAGTAGCCGAGGTCTGTACCGATGACCTTGTTGTCCCAAGCCATCTGGCTCTCAATGCGGTCTGAACGCAGTTCCGGCATACGGAATCGGGAAACACCGACCGTCTGGCCCATGCCGTCCGACACGCCACGCCAAGTGAAGGTGTAGCCAGCCGAAGGAGTAAGGACACCGGGTGAAGGAGCGACATAGCAGAGGAGGGCGTTCTTGCCAGCGATGGAACCCATGCTGACCGTTGCACCTTCATTTGCACTGTTCTTCACTGCACGAGATACCAGCACCCGATCAACACCGAGCAGGCGGGCGATGGTCGCAGTGTCCACCGTGTTGCTGCTCGTATACTTGATGCGGTCGATGATGTCTGGATGGTTCCGCAACTGGCGGTAAACCGAGTAACTCAGAACCAGCGTATTGGGCATCATGCCCGTGGAATCAAGGATGGCCTGCTTGCCAGCCTCTACATCCTCAATGGGATCGGACGCTGCATAGGAACTCCACTTGGTGAAGTCCGTGCCACCCACCTTGTCCGTTGCCCACACCGATGTGGTGAAGAAGTCGGAGGTCCACTGGATCTCCTGACGGAGCAACATGCGCTGGGTGATGAACGTCGTAGCGTCCCGATCCGGCGAAAGTGGGCTGTCTGAGTTGGCCCTTGTCTGGTCATCCACATCCTTGTGGAAAGCGTAGACAAGTGCGTTGTAGGTGCTGGTGCTCAGTGTGTAGCCAGATCCAGCAGACGGCGATGCCGGTGCTCGGACTTCGGCCTCGTCACGGAACCAGTCACCCTTGGTGTAGACGAAATACTTGTCGCTCTGCTTTTCCACAGGGATCTGTGGAAAGACCTGATTAGAGACAAAGTTAGTTTGGCTCTGAATATAGGCCACAGAAAGCGACGTGAGAATCGCATCCACATGGACATCGGAAACGGTGGGCTGAGGCATTTTCTATTCCTTCTCTACGCCGACCGGGCGTTACTGGGGTTGAGGAACATGGTCGTAGTTTCACCCGCAGAGCCAGCGGTAACTGCCTGACCCATTGCGTAAACCGTGGTGTCTGTACCGGCCACAATGGCATCGGCCTGCGAGTCGGCGCTTGTGCCGATAATGTTGCCCGCAGCCAGAGTTCCGTCAGCCACGACCTTTGAGATACCAAAGATGGTGATGGTGGCGGTTTCTCCGCTTTCAGGGTTGTTCTGAAGAATACCGATGGGTAGATCGGTAATCGCCGTACACACGTTGACCGTAGTGGCCGAGGCCAACTTTACAAAGTGGTACTGCTTGGATGAAAGGTCGGCGGCAGCCGTGAGGTTGCCGAACCTGACCTGAGATGCTTCATAGGCCATTTAACGGCGCTCCTCATTGTAGATGTCGTACAGGGCTGGATCGTCGGTAACGGCCTTGGCGATGGCTGCTTCACGAGTGAGATCAGCGTTTTCTGCCTGAAGGACTGAAGCCACCTGTTCAATGCGTCCCATGCCAGATTCGGCATCGAACGACTTGGTGACACCGATCTCGTTCATAAGGCCACCCTGAGCGATGGCCTCGTTGGCAGCACTCAGCACTGTGGTCAGTGCGTCGTAGGTATCGGCGTCCATGTTCTCAGCAGCGTCCTTCAGGACGATGCCAAAGGTGCCACTCTCAACCGGAAGGTTGTCGTAGGCAGCAGCCTTTTCAATGAACTCACGATGGAGGCGGTTCTCCCGCTCGGCCTTGGCAATTTCCTCAGCCACGGCAGCCCGCTCCTCAGCGGCCTTGAAGAGTTCAACGACAGCAGGATCAGCACCCTTGAGAATGTCGGAGTGTTCGCTGTACGAGTGCTCATCAGTCTCGTCCAACTTAGCCATCAGGCTTTCGTTGGCTGACTCCAAAGCCTCAATGTAGTTGAGCATAGACTCATGCTCGTCATCCTTTTTCATTTTCTTGGACTCCTTCAGGCGCAGGATTGCTTCATCCTCGTCCACGATCCGGTTCTCTTCTGATTCGGGATCGTCATGGTTCTTGTGGCCTTTCTTGTAGCCACCCTTCTCCATTTCGGCGTCCTCATCAAAGAACATCTCGTTCTCAGTTTCGGGCATGTCCATGTCTCCTGACTTGTAAAGGACAACCTTGCTTAGTTGATTGGCTGGACGGGTCACGAGACTGATCTCGTCAAACTCCATATCGGTCAGTCGATTCCCGTGTGGCATATGAGGGTAATGATAGTTATTCCTCTAGCACAAGGCACGATTCTCGTCCCTGTTTAGATTGTTTACCCCTTTTTGGGCTTGATGCCGATGTCTCGGGTGAAGTCGTTGGCTTCTTTGAGCACTTCAAGGATGGGCATAGCGACCCTGACCACATTGATCGTTCGATCACCCAGTCGGCCACTCCCGGCGTCCAGTCCGATGGTCGCTGCCCAGCGATGGTGACCGTCAATGATGTAGCCGTCCTTGGAGACATAGATCGTCCCGGCTTCAGGATCAAAGTTGCCTGCCCGAGCCGATGCCACCATGCCTGCGACTTTAGAACCGACCAGTTCTGACTGGCTGGCCCTCAATGTGTTGGACTTCACGTTTTCCTTAGTGACCTTTACTCCGTCGTCCTTCATCTTCTGGATGAAAGCGCCAGCCACATCTACCTCACCGCCTTTGTCCTTCTTCATACCGGCAGCCTTTGACCCCTTCACTGCCTGACCCTTCAACTGGGGCATTTTCAGACGGGGGATGTCTTTGTGCTCGGCGCAAAAGATGTTGGTGTTGGCGACACTGACTTTGCACAGATCATAGGAGGGCGCTTTGTCCCCCTTCTTCTCTGCGTCCTGAACAATCTTGTTGAGGCCCTTGACCAAGGTGGACACCTGTTCCACCGATTCCAGTTCGACATGCTTTCCTTCGGCCAGTAGGCGCAGTGCCTCTTTGACATCACCGGTCTTGATGGGCTTACCCCCGGCTGCTGGCTTGCCACCCTTTACGGGACGACCACCGGGGTAGCCACCGGGAGCGCCAGTGCTGTTGCCACCTGACTCCGTGAACCGACCGATCTCGTCATGGTAAGGATTGAACTTCTGCACCTCCTCAGGGCGTTTTATGCCCGCTGCTCGTAGTTCAGCCAAATCCCACGCATCTTCAGCAGCCTGACGCCGCTTCCTCAGATGCTTGAGTCTGGTTTCAGGCGACCAATGGTCGGGACCGTATGAATCAGGGTGGCTGGCCTCTATGTCAAGCATTGTGTCTGCCCGTTCCCATTTGTGCTGGGCAGCATCCAAGTCTCGTAGCAACGTGCTGTGGGCAACGATTTCTGAATCTTTTGGTCTGTGGACTCCGACAAGTTCCCTTTGCTCTCTACGAGACTTTTTCAAGTCATCGCCACCCAAGTCCTGCCCATCTCCCCACCACTTGCCATCAATCAAGTAGAACTCTCGGTGAGTCCCCTCCCCTTCATTCTGGATATGCACCGGCACACCCGTACCACCCGGCCCAGTTGTGAACCTCCCCTGTTCGTCATGGTAAGGATTGAACTTTTCCAGCCCCTCCCGTTTACGTTGTGCCTTTCGCCTACGCAGCCATAGTTGTCGAGTTGCTTCATTAGGATCAGAACGCCTAACTCGACGGCCCTCTCGCTTTGCCCTTCTTGTGGCACGACGAGTTTCTGCTGCGGTACTTTCCTTTCTGGGTTTCGGGAACGGCAACTCAAGTTGAGTGCCTCTGGCTTTCTGCTTACTTCTACGTCCACTGCTCAAATCCATACGAGCAGCACTTTGCTGCTGGCGAGTCCTACCCTGTGATTCTGCAACTTCTCTTACTTGCTTGGCGGTGATCTTGTGGCCAGTGAGGATGCTGACGTTGCGTGCCATGAACTTGTAGGCACGGGTATCTGGGACAAAGACTCCTCTTGGATCAGGCTTCCCCGCCTCTGTCATTCCACTCTTGTCACTCCGATTCAGAGCACTGACAATTTCAGCGTGAGCAGCCGACATCCCCCCAATCTTCCGACCGCCACCAGTTCCAGTGGTGTTGTCCTCAGCAGTCGTGAAGCGACCGGTTGCATCATGGTTGGGATTGAACTTTGATATCCGGTGCTGGAGCAGGGCGCTTTTTGCTCGCCAGTCCTGCTGGGTCATCAACCGTCCCTCAAATAATCGGCTGCCCAGTCCATATCTCCTTCACGGGGCTGGCCGGTCTTGGGGTCCACGCCACCCTTAGCACCTGTTATGCGCTCAATCTGTTTGTCGCTCAACTTACGCTTACGCTTAACCTTGCGCTGCGCCTTAGGTCTTGCCTTTGCCTCTGCTATCTGCTTCCTACGCCGTACAGCGGCAACCTCTTGTTCTTTAGGGCTGTTCCCCGGCGAGTATCCCCCCGGCTTCTTTCCCCGGCCTAAGTCCGCAATAACCTGCCCACTCTTGGCATCAGGGTGGGGCGTTTCATATTCTCTCATCGGCTTACCACCGGGCTTGGCCTCTAGGAACCCAGCCCCTTTGGGCTTCCTTGTTCCTAAACCCCCTCTCCTCATCTCATCGGGACGCTTCCATATTGATCTCTGCTCACCGACATCAACAACGTAGGAATCAACGCCCACTCCACTAGAGCCACCACGCCCCAACCGGACAATCGTTCCCTGAACGTCCTTCCCCTTATGGCGAACAACGACCTTGGTCCCTTGCTTTAGGGTGCCGTGCAACTCCACACCCTTGTGCCTTCTACCCTTGGGTAGCGTAGTGGCCATCAGCCTGTCGATTTCTTTATCAGAAACGGCTTGGCGGTCAATGCCGTGCTTTGCTGCAAACTCCTTACGCTCACGGTGAGTACGGTCACTGGCCTGCTGCGCCCTGTGCTCACTTATCCTTTTGTTCCTAGCACCACCACCACCCCCACCACCGGGGCCACTACTGAAGCGGCCCCGTTCGTCATGGTTGGGATTGAACTTTTCCAGTGCTGCGTTCGTCAGGATGCGCTTCTTGCGCCGCTTCCTATCCCACTCGGTGGAATCAACATGGACATCAGATGAGGTTGGCTGTTCCTTCTTGAAGTGTTCGATCTGGGCCAGCCTCTTCTGGGCTTCGGCCTTGGTGTTGTGTTCCGAAAGCAACTTGCCACTCTCGGAATAGACACACCACTTACCGTTGGGCTTCTGCTTGATGTATTTAGAAATGCGCTCTCTCACCGGAGCCTCTTTTCCAATGTCGGTATAGTTATTGAGATCAAGAGGCGTGCGTTCCCGACGGCCAGTGCCGTGGACGGAGAAGCCGACGTAGCCTCCCTTTTTGATCTGCTTCCACACGCTGTCGTCGTTGACTTTGAAGCCGATCCACCACCCGGTGGGGACCGTGTTGGGTGGAATACCCAGCGCCCTCTGCTTCTCGTCGGTCAGGACGACGGATTCAACCAGAGTGGACACGCCCTTACGCAAGTGCATCTCACCCCCGTCACGGGAATGGAGCACATAATGGTAGGCAGCCTTCTCTAGTTCGTTTTCGTCGTCAATGAAATCGTCTTGGCGATCCAAGAGCATCATGCCTTCGGCGGTCTTGATGATGTTGGCCCAGCCGAAGACGAGTTGCTTGTCTTCTTCAATCTTTACGATGGTGGCGTCTAGTGGCTCATTCATTTCTAGCCGCCCCCCTGAAACGTAAGTCGGAGTCATAGTGTTCTCCCTGATGGGTTGCACGGGGATCAAGCACATGAGGCACGGCGATCACCCGTTCGTAGATAGTCATACAGTGAGAGTAGTACGACAACGGCATGGGTGAGTAA
>TARA_R110000824_G_scaffold401687_3_pt1 | contig 14978 bp, 13 predicted proteins | sample TARA_R110000824 | Tara Oceans TARA_R110000824 (sample SAMEA4397747) | marine metagenome | biome: Polar Biome; feature: [MES] marine water layer (ENVO:01000295) within the mesopelagic zone...; material: water (ENVO:00002006), including particulate matter (ENVO:01000060) such... | reverse complement strand
TCACAAGAAGAAACACGGCGGGTGTTTGAGAAACAGAAGATCAGAACTATTGCGAAACAAGAGGCTCGACGCCTATCTGGAGATGTGGTGGGCACAAGGGAAGCGCATAGAATAAGGGCGGCCCATGTGTCAAAGCGTTGGACCGTTGATACCTCTGTTGGGGCGAACCGGCTAGAGACAATTTCGGCACACGAAGCTTCGCACGCTGTTTATTACAGCGCCGAGAGTTATCGTAAAAACTTCATAGGAAATTTATGGGAAAGCGCCCTCAAGGATATGGGTGTCGGTAGAGAGAAAATATGGCACGAGAGCCCGGTGGATTGGTTTCGCGTGAGTGAATACGGCGCTTCTAGTTTCTCTGAACTATGGGCAGAAACGGGCGCGCTGGTAAATACGGGGCGTGCGGGAGAAGTGCCCGTTAAGATATTGCAGGCGTATGAAAAGGTGATTAAACAACTTGTGGGGGGGTTATGATTAGCGACCAGTGTATAAAATGCAACCACTACAGGGGCGCGTTTTTCTGTGATGCGTACCCCGACCGTATCCCCCAAAAGATCCTTGAAGGCGAACACGATCACCGCGAGCCATTCAAGGGAGACAACGGAATACGGTTCAAGCCGCTAACCGAGGACAAGACTAAATGAGCAGAGCCAGCCGGAGACGCACGCACCGAGCGGCACAGAAGGAAGCGAAAAAGGGAGCACCACCGAAAGTTGACCATTTGATCACCCTACAAAATCCGGTAGGCGAACAGTTCGCGTCGTTCATCGCCGGGAACGCGCAATACTGCGACAAGGTGGTAGAGCAGGGCACCGGCAAGGGCCAGAAACTAGTGATCTGCGGGGCTGGCCCGTCACTACGAGAAAACGCAGGAAACGAATGGCACGCAAAGCTGGCAAAGTTGGGGTGGGTTGGCTTTCAAATCTCACGGATACCTTGGGTGCGGCGGCGGCTAGGGTATTGCTGGGGTGCCGACCAGCTATGGGGCGTCAACTCCGCGCTGCCTTGGCTGATTGAACACGGCTACCCGGTCACGCACGGGATCACAGTTGACCAGACGCCCGAGATGGTGAACGAATGGGAAAGCCTGCCCGATGTAAATTATTTGATACCGAGTACAACGCACCCAAACCTAGTGGCGGCGCTGGTTGATGCGGGAAAGGACATAACGTGGTTTAATAACTTTGTCGGCTTGCAGGGAAGACCCGTCGAGCTCTGCGATTGCGGGCACGACAAAAGCGAACACGACCAAGGATGCCAGCACGAAAGCAACTGCGATTGTACCACCTACACGCCGACCGTGATGGATTTTGAGTCTTGGATGTATGCGAGTCTCTATCCGATGACGGTCCGCGCTGGCACGGGACTCAATAGCGTTAACCGTGCGCTAGACGTGGCCGTGTACATGGGCTTTGATACAATAACGATCCTGGGCGCTGATTGTGCGCTGCGTATCAAGGAAAAACTGACGAAAGGCACTAGGCCAGGGTCAAAGGAACACAAACGTTGGCTATGTGAGGATGTGGTGATGCACGCAGACGGCGGCAACGCGCTCGCGTCAGGTGCTACGCCGGTCACGCTAGGCGGGGAGATAGACGGCGAATGGTGGGAAACAAAACCCGACATGATGATTTCAGCCGTGTTTTTGGAGAAATCGCGGCAGGTGCTAGAGGGGCGGCTGCGGCTAATTGGCAACACGCTTCCGAACGCGCTACGCGATAAGCCCGACGAGTTTTTGATGCGCCTGCCATCACTCGCGAACGGCAACGGCACAAAGATGGACGTTGCCGACATGGCGGTCGGGTTGCGGGAGTGGATGTAGTCTTAATACATTCTAATTGATCGCACGCAGGGCAGAGGCCCATGAGGCCCAGAACTTTCCAGCAATGGAGGGAACTGGGCCTTTTTCATTATCCGGGGGATACAGAGCAAATGACCATTGCAGGCGTAGTTACCTCGCTCGACGAAGTGCCAGAGGTTCTTCGAGAGCATTACGAGCTAGGCACGGATGGACAGTTTCGGCTCGCCATTCAGGGAATGGTGGACAAGTCGAGATTGGATGAGTTCAGGAACAACAACACCAACCTAAAAAAGCAGCTTGAAGGGTTTAGCGGTGTTGATCTGGACGAAATCGCACAAATGCGCGAGAGGATCGCCACCGCTGACCGTAAGACGGCAGAGGGAACAGGTGATTGGGCCGCTCGTGAGGCGCAAGTCCGTAAAGAGATGGCGGCGGTTGCAGCAAAAGAGCGCGAGACAGGCATAACGAGGCTCGGTGTAGTGGAGTCGGCGTTAGATCAGGAAGTACGGATTTCCAGAGCAGTTGCCGCTATCGCAGAGGCCAAGGGCTCCACGAAAGTGCTTTTGCCCCATGTGCTAGAACATACGCGCATGATTGAGCAGGAAGACGGACAGTTTGCCGCTGTAGTGGTAGACGAGAAGGGACACCCGCGCATCGGTGATTCGGAGGGTGGCAATATGACGCTGGGGCAGTTTGTCGAGAGTTTGAAAGTAGACCCCGACTTTGCCAGAGTGTTCGACGGTAGTGGATCAAGCGGTGGAGGCTCCACCAGATCAGTCGCCGGGGGCGATAGCAGCAAGACAATTGCGGCTGATGATAGCGCGGCTTTCATGGCGAACCTAGCAGGGATCGCAGATGGATCAGTGAACGCCATTTAGAGTCAGTCGCCAACTTTTCCAACACTCTTTTTTAAGGAGCGTCCAAAGTGGCGAACACCATTACCCAAGTATTGCCGAAACTGCTTGCACAGGGTCTCATGGCACTACGCGAGCAGGCCATCATGCCCCGGTTGGTTAACCGGAGCTACGAAAACATCGCATCACAGAAAGGCAACGTGATCAACGTGCCGATCCCTTCTGCCATCGCTGCGCGTGACGTAGTGGCGTCGGTGACCCAAAACAGTAACGTTGATTCAGCCCCAACCGCTGCGCTCGTTACTCTCGACCTATGGAAAGAATCACCCTTTCATATGTCCGACAATGATGCGGTTTCTGCTATGGATGGCACGATTCCGATGCAGGCGTCCGAGGCGATCAAAAGCCTTTCTAACGCAATTGATCAGTACATCATTTCCAAGCACACCGGCTTTTACAGCTTCACCGGAACAGCCGGGACCACGCCGTTTGCTACCACCATTGGCGTAGCCGGTACGGCCCGCAAGAAACTCAATAAGCAACTGGCCCCGATGGATGACAGGCGCGTTGTGCTTGATCCTGACGCCGAAGCTGCGGCGCTGGAACTTACCAACATCCTGCAATTCGATCAGCGCGGCGACCAGGGCGGCATCATCAGCGGCACAATCGGTCAGAAGCTTGGGATGCAGTGGTACATGGACCAAAACATTACCACGCACTCGGTTGGAACCGGGTGGGTGACTGGCTTCGTTGCTTCAACGGTTGGGGCTGCGGTTGGTGACACCACGATTAACATTCTAAACGCTACGGCGTCGGGCAGCATTATCGTTGGTGATTTGTTCACTTCAGGAACAGGTCAGTACGTTGTGACGGCAGCAGCTACGGCTTCCGCGACGGTTGCGGTGGCAATCAGCTTCACGCCTGCGCTCGCTACGGTGGTCGCAACCGGCGCAGCGATCACGGTTGTGGGGACTGATTATGTGCCCAACATCGTGTTCCACCGTGATGCGTTCGCATGGGCATCGCGTCCGCTCGCAGATATTCAGGGCCTTGGCAACCTCATTCAGTCGGCAGTTGACCCGGTTTCCGGTGTCGCGCTCCGTCTTGAGGTATCCAGACAGTACAAGCAGACCACCTACAGCTACGACGTACTTGGTGGCGCAAACGTGATTCGCCGGGAGCTCGGCACGAAGATTTTCGGTTAATTCTGAAACTTCAAATTGCGTGAATGGGTGGGGGTCAATCGTTGGCCCTCACCCACACGCTGACCACAAACCGGGCTTGATGGATGGCGATTGCAATTGATGCAACAGTGGGCGGCGCGGCGGCGAACAGCTTTGTTACGCTCGCTGAAGCCGATTCGTACATGGAGGGGCGTCTTAACTCGACCCTCTGGGATGCGGCCACAGATGACAGCAAAAACCGTTCTTTAGTTGAGGCTACACGCTACCTCTCAGCCCTAGAATGGACGGGTGACCGCGTTGACAGCACGCAGGCCCTAGCATGGCCGCGCCAGAACGCCTATGACCCTGACAGCCCCATCTATGACTATTTCGGAACGACGGTAATTCCTGCTCGTATTGATCGCGGCACCTACGAGCTCGCCAACGAGTTCATCAAAGCAGGAACCACCGACGTTGCAGGACTTGACCCATCGGCAGAGATCAAGCGCGAAAAGGTCGATGTGCTGGAGACGGAGTACACCGACGCGCACGCTCGGCCCGAAGGGCTTGAACGCTACCCATCCGTGACACGCGAAATCAACCCGCTATTCGCGAACAGTTCGCGGGCAGTGGGTGAGGTGTGGAAGGGATAGCATGGCCTTTTCTGACGATGTAAACGCATTTGCCGCCAAAGTAAAACGCAAACAGCAGGCTTTGTTGGTGGGAACGGTTGAATTGCTGCATACGTCAATTGTAGACGGGCACGCTATGACCGGCGCGCCGGGCCAGCCTGTAGACATTAGCACCCTCAAGAACTCATGGCAGATAACCTTTCCAGACCCTAACACGGCACAGACTGCAACCAACATTATCTACGCAAAGCCAATCGAAGACGGCGTTGGTGTATATGGCCCGCTCACGTTGCGTTCCAAAACGGGCGGCTTCCATTCAGTCAAGCTGACCCGCGCCGCATGGCCCAAAATCGTCACGCATATTTCTTGGCTAAACCGGGGGCTCGCGTGATCGACCACGAAGCCACCCAACTTGCATTACGGACCAAGTTGCTTGCGCTTGAAGTTGTCACAACCGGCGCGACCTCCTTAGCCACTACCGCGACAGGATACACCCGCTCGTCCGGCTCATTCCTGTCGCAAGGCTTCAAACCCGGCATGGAGATCTTGGCCGCTGGGTTCTCCAATGCCAGCAGCAACGGCACCGGAGTCGTAACCGCTGTATCTGCGTTGACGCTGACCGTAACAGCCTATGACGTGTCGTACACGGGTGGCGAGTTAAAGGCGACCAATAGAACGCTGGCAATTGACTCGTCAGCGTCAGGCCGAACGATCAACGTTCCCCTTCCCGCTATCACCGCATGGGAAAACACGAAGGTGCAACCCCTGACGGGTGCGCCATTCGTTGAAGAACAATACCTGCCAGGACCAACAGCACAAATAACTATTGGTCCGCTCGGCAACATTGAGATCACGCCTCAATACAACGTGCAAATCCATGTACCAGAGGGTTACGGGATCGGCGCTGCCCGCAAATACACTGATGCACTGCTCACTCTTTTCGCTCCACGCACAGCGATTACGGTCGGATCGGATACCGCCCGCGTGCGTACAGACACCGGACCATTCACCGGCCAACTCGTGAGATCGCGGGCTGGTTGGGTTGTAACTCCGGTCACTTTCCCGCTCCGACTTCGGACGGCCAACTCCACTTAGGGGGATCACTATGCCACAGACAGGCAAAAACGTCGTCGTAGCGTTCAAAGTTGAAGCTGCGTTAGACACAGCACCAGGGGCGACCGGAGCAAAAAAGCTCCGGCTTACGCCTTCACCGGGCCTTGGGCTCCGCAAGGAGCTCATTCGCTCTAACGAAGTCCGCAACGATGGAATGACTGCGGTACCTCGCCACGGTAGCCGGTCAGTTGATGGCTCATACTCTGGCGAGCTATCAGTGGGCACATATGACCAGATCATTGCAGCAGTGGTCAGAGCCACGCAGGTAGCATCGGTGCAGGTGACAAATGCGCTTGCATCGCTTGCGTCCATTTCCTTTGGAACAAACACTGTTACCGCGACGGTCACATCGACAGGTAGCGGGTTCCTTCAAGCTGGCATCAAGGTCGGTGACGTTTTCCGCGTAACGACCACGGGCAGCGTCAATGATGATGTCAACGCGCAAGTGCAAGCAGTCACCACGCACACGCTGACAGTTAATGATGGCGCGTTTGCGGCTGACGCTGCGGCGCGAACCACGTTCAACCTTGCCATCGGCAAGAAGATCAGCAACGGCACCACGCCAGTGCGTACTTCGTATCGCATTGACGAGTACAACCAAGACATCGACTTGTCGGAAGTGTTCGGCGGTTGTCGCTGGACGGGCATGGACATCCGAGGCACGCCAAACGGAATGGCTGAGTTGACGATTTCAGCAATGGGTATGAGTACGGAGGCACTGGTGTCAGGCTCAAGTCCGTACTTCACCACGCCGACTGCTTTTACGTCGGATAGCTTGGTGATGGCTGATGCAGTTATTCACTTCGCGGGGGCAGACATCGCGGTTGCTACGGCGGTGGAGTTGTCCTACCAAGTCAACGCGGCAACGTTGCCGGTGATCGGCAGCAGCGTCACTCCTGACGTGTTCGACAACGAAGCGCGGCTAACAGGTTCGATTACTGTTTTGCGCGCCGATCTCGCCAACCTTTCCAACTACATTAACGAAACGGAACTGGAGCTTTTCATCATGCTTCAGGAGCCGGAAGCAGAGCCAAAAGATTATATCGGCATTTACATTCCACGTTTAAAGCTGGGAGGCGTGGACGCGGCGATTGGCGGCGACGGCGCGATGACGGAAACATTGACCTTTGAAGCCGGAATGAAGCCTAGCGCAGCCGGTCAAGATCAAGCAATGATCACGTTCACAACCAGCGCCAGTTAAAGTTGACATAATGCAGGGCTTGGGTCGCACGCGCCCGATATGCAGGACCGTTGAAATTCGCCCCCTGCCGACGTTGCACCGATCCTTCGGGAACGGGCGTGCTGTGACTGAGGTAGGGGGCATTTCTCAAGGAGTATTAAAAGATGAGCACGCAATCCAAAGGTTTTGATCTCAGTAGCACTTCGGGCGTTCAGGAAGCCGAAGACGAGGGCACCGTAATTGAAGTGCTGGACCAAAACGCAGATGTAATGGAGCACGGCAAAGGCAAGAAAGTCACAATGCGCGTGGCAGGTAGCTACTCCAAGCGTTACAAAAGCGCGCAGCACAAGCAGACCAACCGCGCACTGAAAGGCAAGCGCACGAAGTTTGATGCGGAGTTGTTGGACACGCAGAGGCAGGAAGTGGCGGCGGCTTGCGTCATGGAATGGTCAGGGTTTTTTGACGGTGGCGCGCCGCTTGAGTGCTCAAGAGCAAACGCGCTGGCCGTGTTTGCCGCTGCTCCGTGGATCTTGCCACAGGTGGAAGTAGCGATTGAGGACCACGCGAGTTTTACGGGGACCAACTCGCCCAGCTAATAGAGCATATCGCCCATGAAACGCGACTATCAAAGACGCAAAAAGACGGCAACACGCTTCGCGATCACATGGAGCAGGCTGTTAAAATGGGGCGACGTGATCTGGCAGAGTTGGACGGGCCAGGTGTGCCCGATCTTCTTGGCTATCTGTTGGGATGGTTCCACGAGCTCGCAGCGGTTAGGGGGTCGGGAATGAACGGCTTTAACCCGATAGGGTTTGCGGAAATAGAAGCATGGGCACGGTTGACGGGTCGCACGCCGTCAGCGTTGGAAGTAGGCGCGTTGATGCGAATGGATTTCGAGTCCAGGCACCCCAGAGACGAGGAAGAATAAAATGGCAGGAGGCGTGGATATTGCCACTCTCGGACTCAAGGTAGACGTAAGCGGCATTGACAAAGCCACTGTCTCTCTGAGCAGGCTGGGCGCAGAAGGAAAGAAGGTGGAGCAAGAGGCCACCCGTTCGGCGGTAGTCAGGAAGCGGAATGAAGATATTTATGCTCGTGCAGCCCGCGAACGCCTTGAGACGCAGAGACAGATTGCGGCAGCGGACCGAAACGAAGCCAACGCGCTTGACGCCAAACACCCAAAGACGATTAAGGCCGCGCAGGCAATGGAGAGACTTGCCAAAGCGCAACAAGATGCGGTGCAGCAAATGGGCAAATGGCAGTCTCAAGCGTTAGCGATGGATGCCAAGATGGACGGCATGGGCAAAAGCGCAAAGAAGGCGGGCGTGAGCATGGGCCGACTCGGTCAGTCGATGGTGTCAGTTACCCGGCAAGCAACCGGCATGAATCCCGTGCTGGCCCAGGCTGGTTTCGTGCTGGGTAGTATGGGTATTGGTAACATTGCCATGATCGGCGTGCTTGCCGGATTAGCCGCGATGGGGCTGGCTCTTCGCGGCATCACAGAGGACGCACGCAATGCCAAAGAAGAACTAAAAAAACAGCTAAACGTTTTGCGCGACATTGCAAAAGAGCGGGACATAGAAGCCCGTGGCGGTGCCACACAGGTTGCGCTTGATGCTGGGAGGGCAGAGGCCAAGCGATTATCCGTACTGCTACAGCAGGCCATCTTGGTCGGTCATGGAACTTTAGAAAACACATACCGCGATCGGTTAGCCGAGCAAAACCGGCTTAACAGCGAAGCTATGGCGGTTCTGGCCGAACAGGAAGAAGAACTCACAGAAGCCATAGCCCGCGAACTCGAACAGCGCCAACGGAATTTTGAGCGGGCAGCAGAGGAACGCTTGCGCCTCCACCGCGAAGAACTACGAGCACTTGGCGACATACAAACGCTGTCGGTATATGGGGCACAAAGGGAAGGCTTGCTTCTTATCCAGAGCGCGCTTGAAGGCGTGTTTGGCACGCTTGAAGACCTGAACAAAATAGAAATCACGATGTTGACGCAGGAACAACTTGAAAATATTAAAGTGGGAATACTTCTGCGGGAAACAGAACTTGGCATTGTAAAAGAAGTGAGAAAGACAACGGCAGAAATAGCCCGCGAGGAAGCACGACTGGCTCGTGATCGCGAGCGTGCCGCGAAGAAATTGATCCGGGATGCTAAGGATTGGGCCGACGCTTTGATATCCGTTGCCGAAGCCTTTGGCAGTATTGGCGACAGCGCCAGAGATGCGCTCGAAGCTATTTTTGAAGTTGCCGAAGGTGTTGCACGGATAAAAGCCGGTGACGTGGTTGGTGGTTCTGCCAGCGTCGTAAGTGGCGTTGCGGGACTATTGGAAGGGGTGCTGGGTAACGATGACGGCGAAAAGCTACGCGCAGAACTGAAAGAGCAGGGAAGGGCGATTAAGGCGCTCAACGATTCTATACGCGCACTAGATCGCACCATGACCGGCTCGCCGTCTGAGCTCATGCAGCAATATCAGAGCCGCACAGCGCAACCCAGGCAGTCCGAGGCAGAGGTGAGGGCAGCACAAGCTGCTGCGCTAGTAGCGGCAATCGCGAGAGTAACGCAGGCGTTCAACGACGAACTAGATGTGCGCGAGTTAATAGCCACAGGCGCGACAGAGCAAGCCGCCGCGCTTGAGTTGCAAGTGTCGCAAGAGCGGGAGTTACGAGAAGCCGAGTTGGCCGGGTGGGATGAAGCGTCGATGGCTCGCCTCAACGCTGTGCAGGAGGAGGAACGACTTGCGTTTGCTCGCGACAAAGCAGCGGCGGCCTTAGCGGTGATGAACGACCTTATTTATAGAGGTCTTTCTGCTACAGGGGACAACGCCGGAGCAGAACGCTTCCGAATGAACGTCTCGCAGGCGAGGGAGCGCAAGGAACTGGAAAACAGAAGTCCCACCGTGCGACTCACGCAGGCGTTGGTACACTTAGCTGAACGCTTACAGCTTGAAGTCAGCATACAGACGAAGGCGATTAGTGACGCTGCAAATGAGCAGATTTCCGCGATTGATGAACAGCTAGAAACCCAACGTGACGCGCTTGCCACGGCACAGGATCAACTACGCGCACAAGAACACACGGTTGCAATCACGTCGCGGGTGGTCGATAGCCTCGACAATTTCTCAAGCGGCCTATTACTCAGCAACTTCTCGCCGCTGTCACCGTCTGCACGGCTCCAAGAAGCCCGCGCCCAATTTGGCGGTTTAAGCTCTCTCGCACTCGGCGGCGATACGTCGGCAGCAGAGAGTCTACCGGGTGCCGCACGGGCGCTGCTAGACGCTTCAGAAGCGTTTAACGCGAGCGGCGAGGGGTTCGTGGCTGACTTCGACCTCGTGCAATCAATGGTGCAGCGGGTACGCGACCAATTCGCCGGTCAGTTGACGATTGAACAGCAGATGTTAGAGGAACTGAAGGATCAATCGGCTAGTCTTGCCGAACAGATCGCAGACCTAGAGAAACAACGCACGGCAATAGCCGACGCCGCACAAGCACAAATTGACGCGGCGCAGAAACTCCACGACGCACAAATGAAGGTTTTGCAAGATCAACTCGCCGCCGCTGACAAGATGGTAAATCTTGGAAACGATACCACAAGCGGCGAATGGGTGCTGATCGGCAAAACATGGAGGAAAGTAAGAGCACACGCCGAACAAGACACTTCAGAGCCGCTATATACGCCGGTTGTTGACAAGCTAGGCGAAAACATCGAACGCCTTGGCGATGCAATCATTGTGCTACAAACGGGCTTTTCGGAATTGAAGACGGCCCAAGGAACTAATACGACTGAGGTGAAACAAGTGGCGACCGAGGTCAAAAATGGTTTTGAACTGATAGGCGCATCGGTTCTCTAATGAGCACCGTCTACCTTGTGACCGTCGCGTATTACGACGTTAGCGGCGCGGCAGCCGGAACGTTGTATTACTCCAACGGCACGTTTAATTCCAGCCCGACAGACACCCCAGCAAATACGCACTTTCAGCCACGGCTAAAGGAACGCCCACGGCTACGGCGTTCGACTTTCAGCCCAGGCAAAACGGGCGGTAAGGCAACTTCAGCAATTGGCGAAATTGTGCTGATCAACAACGACGGTGAACTGGATGCGCTGAACGGTTACGCTTTCGACGCTCGCGCTATCAATGTTTATAGAGGCGAAGACACAGCAGCGTTCCCCGATGGTTTTACGCTGATGCTGAAGGCCACGGCGTCAGGACCGGCACAAATATCACGAGCAGAAGTAAGGATACCTTTGCGTGACCGGCAAACGGAGCTTGACGTGCCGTTGCAGACAACGGTTTACGCGGGAAACAACGCGCTTCCGGCTGGCCTTGAAGGCGTGGCTGGCGATCTGAAAGCCAAGCCGAAGCCGATCCTGTACGGGAATTGCCGCAACATTACGCCACCGCTGGTCAATACGTCTAAGCTGATTTATCAAATAAGTGACGGCGCGATTGATAGCGTGGAAGCCGTGCGGGATGCGGGTGTGAACCTTGGCCGAAATATCGGAAGCCTAACAAGCAACAGCAACGCGTTCTTGACGGCAGGTGATGACGTTCTGGGCCTTGCATATTCTGAATCACTGAACAGGTGGTGCGCGGTGGGTCACGCCACCACCTATGTATGCACGTCAGACAATGACGGTGCGACATGGACCGCCCGCACTTCGGGATTCGGCAATATAGTGACGTGCGTTGCATGGTCGCCGGACGATGAACTGTTTGTTGCTGGAGCCGAAGGCGGCGAACTAAGAACTTCACCGGATGGGATTTCATGGACCTCACGCACTTCTAACGTCAGTTCGGAAAACATAAATGCCGTCGTATATGGTGGCGATGCCTATATAATCGTTGCGGATGGCGGGAAGTGTTCATCATCGCTAAACGGAACAACGTGGACTGCCCGAAGCCCTGGTCACGGCACGGATGACATCAAGGACGCGGCGTATGGTCCGCTAGAAACACGGGGCGGCACCAACACTTTCGTGATCTGCGGGGCCGGTGGCAGAATTAGTTATACGACAAATAAAGGCGTGGCTTGGACGAATGTAACGAACCCCGGCGTCGGTACTGACCAATGGCTGACGGCAGAATGGCTATATGACCATTTCTTCGCGTCTATCCCTAGCCCACGCATCAATTTGGCGACCTACCCGGAGGAGTTAGACAACGCCGTTTGGGTCAAAACCGGAAGCACTATCGCAGTTGATGCCGTTGCGGCACCGGACACAACTTCGACGGCTGACAAAGTGGTTGAGACCACGGCAAACTCCAACCACCAGATCGGGCGCGTCTACACAAAAGCATCTTCGGCAATTGAGTACACCTTGTCAGCATACGTTAAAGACGCTGGCCGTACTACTGTGCATTTTGAGACGGATGATGCATTGGTGACCGGCGCAGAAGTAACGTTTGACATAGCGGCTCCTTCGGCGGGATCTGTTACAGATAACAACTTCACGGAAACGTCGGCGTCAATTGAGGATGCGGGAAGCGGCTGGTTCCGCTGCATTTTGACATTTACGACTACGACACGGACCAGCCTTACAACTAACATCAAGGTGAAACAAGATGCCGCCTACGTTGGAGACGCCAGCAAGGGCCTATACATATGGGGCGTGACGCTTGAACAGACCCCGTTGGTTGCTTCCTATGTCTCCACCGATGGCAGCGTTTGGACTGAGTGGTCAACGGGTTTAGAGTCGGCAGATTTGCGCGATTCGGCATACGCGTCGGGCCTGTACGTTGTTGTGGGTACGGGCAGCGTTATTGCGAGCAGTACAGACGGTAAGTCGTTCGTGAAGGTGCCGCGATACTCCAGCGTATCCAGTTATTTTGCGGTGGAAGCTGCAAACAACATGGTGATGATCGGTGCCGCTGGCGGCTACATTCTGACCACCGGCCCAGTGGACACCACCGAAACCTACGGATCAGAGGCCGCGCTACTCCTCGACAGCAACTCGCCGGTGTCAGGGGCATACGGTGTCTACCTCGCTGGTGGATATGTGCGACTCGGCTCCCCGCCTTCGGGAGACATCACAGTTGACGCTACAGCGGGTGACGTAGCAGGAGACCGCACAGGCGCACAGCTTTCGACTGATCTACTCTTGAAGGCCGGGATGACGTCTGCCGATTGGAGCTCTGCGGACATTACCGCGCTTGACACTGCCAACGCTTCGGTCCTTGGGCTTTGGACCGGCATTACGCCGACAGTAGTATCGACGGCGCTGTCGTTCCTCGCCGCTACGCTTGGCGCGTGGTGGGGGTTTGATAAGGCTGGGGTTTTCCGCACCGCTCGACTCGTGGACCCGCTGGGCCTGACGGTTGCTCTATCGTTTACTGAGGACACCGTGTGGGGCCTTGAGCGCGTCAGAGGCGGCGAGGCCCGGAGCGGGCTTCCGTCCTACCGTCAAATCGTCAAATACAACAAAAATTACACCGTGCAAAACGACCTCGCAGGCAGCGTTGACGATACAACGCGGGCATTGCTCGCTGAAGAATGGCAGACGGTCAATGCTGAAACCGCCAGCGTGAAAACCGCATATTTGTTAGCTCGTGAAATGACCACGGAAACGGCTTTCAGCATCGCGGCGAACGCTGCTACGGAAGCGACACGAAGGCAGGCGCTACGGGGCACTAAGCGCGACTCATTCGAGTTTTCGACACGGATAGACAGCGACACCCTGACGCTTGATCTGGGGCAAATCATCAACGTGACGCACAGCCGCTTCGGTTTGAGCGCGGGGAAAAACCTAGTAGTCATCGGGTTAGACGCTGACGCCACCACTGACAGCGTGCGCGTACAGGCTTGGGGCTAAATGAAGACATCTTTTTATCGCGCCACGCGGGCGATGCTTGACGCCGACGAACGGACAACGCTGTCAGAATTTGACTGTGTAGTGATCGGCAGGGGTCGCGGCTGGGTCATGCTTCATTGTGCAAGAGGCGAAAGTACGGGGCTTGAGGCCCTGGGCGCTGTGCGTGTCGCTAAGTCATGGCCGGAGCTCTACGAGACCGCAACCGCCAAAGAACGCAACACCGTGTTTTCCAAGCTTGTGCGGCGAGTGATCAAAGGCGTTAGCTACGAAATGACTGTGCATCTTGGCGACACAACCGAAGGCGACGAAATGCTAGAAATCGACGCGGAAACTGGCGCGGTCATTTGGCGCGCCTCACATCAGTGGTGGGCATAATGGCTAACTCCGAATTTCTGTTTCCTAACCGGGGCGATCTCGGCGCGTTTTCGGCCACCATTGGCAGATGGACTACCGGGTTACCGCTGACGAATCTTATCGACACACAGTTAGCAAAGGTTGCGCGTTCGTCCGACGCTCAGTTGATCAACACGAAATACGGGCAGGACATGGCCGCTGACTATTTGCTGCGTGGGATGGCGTTAGTCAAGCATAATTTGAGCCTAGCCGGTCAGGTCAGAGTAAGGGGGCATTTACGCGAGACGTTCACGCGAGCGGGGCTCGCTTCGTTCTGGGACGTAACGACGGTTGGCGATTCCGTGACGTACATAATGAAATACGCTTCGTCAGGTGTCGCACGGTCATGGAACTACGACGCGTCAGGCAATCGTTCGCGACTTATTGAAGGTGCGCGTACTAATCTTACGACCTATTCGGAGCAGTTGGACAACGCAGCATGGACCAAATCAAATACCACCATCGCAGCAAACGCTACAGCGGCACCTGACGGATATACAACGGCTGACAAGGTAGTCGAGAATACGGCAACTTCAACGCATCAAATCGGGCGCGTTTACACAAAGGCAACGTCAGCAATCGCGTACACGTTGTCAGCGTATGTCAAAGCTGCTGGACAAACAGCGGTTTATTTTGAAACGGATGACGCTGCCTCCAACGGTGCAACTTGCCTCTTTAATTTGGCCGATGGGACAGCGGGCACCCCTACGGCCAACGCCTTTGCAGCAGTGTCGGCAACAATTGAAGATGCTGGGAATGGCTGGTTTCGCTGTGCGTTGATGTTCACGACCACTACCACGGCGAGCCTTACGACTAACATAAAGGTGAAGCAAGCTACTGCTTACGCTGGGAGCACGGCCAACGGGCTATACATCTGGGGCGTGACGGTTGAGGTTGGCCCATTCATGTCCTCGTACATCTCCACTGAAAACTATTACCTGGGATTCCAGGGATATTTAGATTTGCCGGGCGCAAGTGGAGCGTATGCAAGTTCACCGGACAGCGGCCCGCTTTCCGTTACTGGTGAC
>TARA_R110000824_G_scaffold28652_14_pt1 | contig 14996 bp, 12 predicted proteins | sample TARA_R110000824 | Tara Oceans TARA_R110000824 (sample SAMEA4397747) | marine metagenome | biome: Polar Biome; feature: [MES] marine water layer (ENVO:01000295) within the mesopelagic zone...; material: water (ENVO:00002006), including particulate matter (ENVO:01000060) such... | reverse complement strand
ACAGAGCCGTGATAGAGAGCAACATTAATCCTATCAGGATCTGTTGGCTTTACCCAGTTGTCTTCGTCAAACACCGACAAGACATTAAAGGCCCACTCGTCGTCAAGCACAACCTCGCCAGCATTCTTTAGCAGGTGAAGTTGAGGATGGCCGAGGGCCTTTGCTATTGGAGTGATCGCGTCTTGCCTATGCTCGTTCTTGAGATTTCCGTCGTGGTTCCCAAGAATGATATAGGTAGGCGCGATGTCCGCAAGGCTCTTCAGAAATGAAGTAGCCAAGTCAAAGTATTCAGGAGAAAGTTGTGTTTTTGTGTGTGCTAAATCGCCACAGTGAACAATACAATCAACCTTCTCTTCTCTTAGTCTATCATAAATCTGATCGAAGATTGCTCGATATTCTCTATGATACTTATAGTTGCGGATATGAGTGTCCGCAAGATGTGCTATTTTCAAGTTAACCCCTACTTGAATATAATATAATATACCATATAGTTAAGGGCTTGTCAAGGATTATTTCTTAGGATTACGAAGTTTGCCTCGTAAAGCCATCATTGTTTCCTTCATAGAAACCCCATACTGCTGGACTAGCAATACCACAAGGCCAGCGACGAGTGCGGGAGAAAAATTAATTCCCACCTGAACGAATGCGTCGAGGATGCCTTTTATCTTTTCCATCTCCGACATAGATTCAATATCTACTTCTTGAATATTCTCAAGCTCTTCTTTAATGATCTCTTTAAGTTGTGTCTTTGTGATTTTCATTGTGATGCTCCTTTATGAACCTAATTTGCCTTTTCCGGTCCTGCCGCCATACCTGCCGTACCTCGCGTCCAGTGGATCGGTCGGCACATAAGGCTCCTCGTAGGGAACCTTGGCAAGTTTTGGTTTTGGCAGATGGGATAGCCCGACCTTGAGGCCGGTCTCCTTCTCAATGCGGGCTATTGCTCGCCGGACCGCCGCATCGCCGGGGTCCTCGGACTCTGGTTCCGACGCTTCTTCAAGCTCTTCGGGCTCACCTTCCAGCACTGCTTCAAGCTCTTCCTTGATTATTTCTTTAAGTTGTGTCTTTGTGATTTTCATTTTAGCTCTCCTCGCTCTTCCATTGAATACGCAATGGCGGCTGCTTGTTCTTTAGATTTTCCTTCATCACCGATTAACTTCGCAATCTTCTTGGAAACCCTTTCTTGGCCGGGCTTACTCACTTTGGTCTTTTTCTCGTCTTCATCTAACTCGTTAAGTAAGTCTTCAATCTCTTCACCAAATAACTCACCTGCTTCCTCGTTAGTAAGGACAACCTCAAGCTCTTCTTTGATGACTTGCTTGAGAGTAGTTATCTTATATTTGTTCGCAACACGCCCAAGGGTCTTGACGCCCCAGATGTATTCTGATGCGGCTTCCCTGATTAGTTTTTTAAGTTGCGACTTGGTAATCTTCATATCAGGAGCCAAGGTAATCCGCGAGCAAGTTGCCCAACAGGCTTCTGTCCTGCTCATCAAGATTTAGCATTATATCGGCCTCACCTGCCGAGAGGGCTTGAAACAGACCATCGAGGTCCGTAACGCCTTGCGAGGCTTCAACCGGGGGCATCTCGGAAATATCAGGGGTACCCATTGACATCGACGGGTCGCGACCTTGGGAGAAGTCTAGCGGTGAGAGCGTCTCCTTCAGTTCCGACACAATCATACGCCGGATGTCTTTCTTTGAAATCTTCATTTTGCATTCTCCTAAATAGCTGCAAGCCTTTGCAGTAAATAGTTTTCTTTTTCAATAGAAGAAGCATTTTTCTTTCTTTGCTGGAATTCTTTCTTTGTCATCTCACCAACATCTTCAAAGCCTGTAGTATCAACCTTGTAGGCTTCGACGTTGTAAGATAAGAATAAGTTCCCCATTCTTCTCTCTTTGGCGGCGGCGTCATCGTCGAGGGCGAGATAAACTTTCTGCTTACTTTTAACAATGGCCTCGAACAACATGCTATCCGAGCGAAGTGTTGAGCCGAGGAGAGGAATGGCGTTGCCGGCCTTTATGGCATCGAACACACCTTCCACAATGACGATGTCTTCATCCCAGTTGACATAAAGATCGTTAAAGACTATGTTTCGGCTAGCCGGTGGATTCTTATAGTTTGGCCACTGGTTGCCATAAGACCGCGCAATAAAGTAATCTACATAGCCGTTGGTGTTGAAGGAAGGAATAACAACTCGCCCTTCGTACTCGCCTTCCGTACAATATCCTATTTTCCACTTGAGGATGTCAGTATGATCAACCCCTCTTTTTGAAAGATACCGTAAAGCGCCCCAGGAGTTCTCTGGCGGCTTCCGGGTCGCTAGACTAGTGAAGCCCTTCGGAAGTTCCACCCGTTGCTCCACGGGCTTCTCAGACTCTTTAAAGAGGAAATCAAAGTCGGTGATCTCAACTTGGTCTTCAAACTTGGCCCACTCATCTCGATCCTGGCGCGTGCCAAACTTCCGGATCATATAACCTAAGTTGCGGCCAGACTTATCACAAATCCAGCACTTAAAGACGCCCTTGTCGATATTTACAGAAAGTTTCCTCTTGTGATGATCACAAAAGGGGCAATGAAATAAATGCTCCCCCCCTGACATATAGCCGGATCCAAGAACACTTTTTACTATTTTGAGTTTTTCTGCTCGCATATTACCCCCGCTTTGGCAATCACAAGTGAGTCTGCTCTATCGTAAGACTCAGGCTTTGGATTACCGTAACGAGTATAATCTATCACGAAACTGGGCTCGTTGTCAAGCAGAAACTTCAAGACAACTGGTTTCGCCTTTTCACCCCTAGGGATCTTGATGCCACATAGTTTTCTAGCAGACGTTGCCGCGAGGTACTCTGGCTTAATCTTAAATTTATCAAAAACAAGCCAAGACACAATCCCGTTAAAGCGAGACAAAGTTGAAAGAGTTTTTGCAGATGAAAAACCTGAACGGAACGATTGTAGCGACTGTTCAATATAAACTGCTCCAATCTGTTTTCCGAATTGCTTATGAATGTCTTCCAACCCTGCTTTAACATGCACTACCTTTTCAAAGAAGTCTTTATACTTTCTTGTATCCCAAGCACCGTTGAGGATTACTTTATCTCCGTCAAGGAGTGTGTAGCCAGTAATACTGGTCGAAATGTCTAAACCTAAAATCATATATACTATATATCAAGCTTGAGCTTAAATGTCAAGTCTCTTTCTTCAGTTTTCTTAACTGGCTTGGCTACCGAGGCAACTCCAATAAGCCGTTTGTTATTATCGTAGATACCAACTTTGGTGATATAGGTAGTCTTCTTAAGGCTTCCAGTCGGATCTGAATAAGAGGCCGAGTGGATATTCTTAATGGTCAGTTCCCTCTCGCTGTACAGATAGGAGGCTGTGATTGGGAAGTAGGAGGCTGTGTTTACCGTATGTTCAATGTATGTGGGGTTGTTTGAGTAGTTTAGCTCTCCACGATTGGCATTTGCAAGCATCGATATCGTCGGAACCCTATGTGTGCCAGCGAAATTCAACTCGTAGGATCCTGTCACATTTGCAAGGCTTGAGCCCTTCGCAACCTTATCGTTGGCGCCCATAGCAAATCTAGTCCATTTTGGATTCGAGTTTACAGCATTATTAACATAGTCCTTATCATTTAACGTTGGATTGTTATCGAGATCCCAAGAGCCCGTGAGCGCTATGAACCCCTCCTTGTACAAAACCACTCCGGCAATCTTACCGTTGTTAGCGGAAGAGTATACACCTGAATCCTGTACTAGGGCCCCGTCGTATCTGGAGTCCGTTAGACGGGCGGCCAAAGTACCAGAAATATAAAACTTAAGCTCTACACTACCTTTCTTAATCTCGGATCCGTAGAACACTGACGGGATCTTTATAAGATTCGTTTCGACGCTTGAGCCAGAGGGAAAGTTATAGTGTTCACCGAGACGTTTGGCAAAGTCCAAGCTATTCTTTAAGGCGCTCCCAACACTGCTGGTGCCATTGAACTCGTGGGCCGCTGTAAATAACTGCCTTACTATACTAGCAGATAGCTGATAACTTCCTGTAACTATGTCACCCAACTCATAATTCTGAACATATTGCTCCCTCGTATAGCTCTTGAAAGCCATACCGTTGGAGCCTTTTGAAACCCACGGATATATTATACCAGTGTCGATAACATTTTCAGAAGCAACAGAGGAACTGGCGCCAACCACTATAGTTGACGATGCATTAGCTGTCCGATCAACATTTAATTCGAGTAAGCTAATGTGCCCAGTGGGAATGTTGGGCGTGTTGGCCACGTTAGAGCCTGGCTGTGAGGCCAAGTAATTTAAAAATATACTCGAATCATACACATAAAAGGAACTACTAGGATGCGTTTTTATACTATTGTGAAATACATCACCAACCCCAAACTTGTAGAGAGGCATATTAGCACCCCCTTAGTAGTCCAGCCTTACTCTAAGTGTAATCTCATTTGTGGGATCCTTCTTCAAAGGCTCCGAGAGCTTGGCTACAGCTAGCAACTCATTGTCAGCCGAGTACAGCCCAACAGTCGTAATATAACTCACCGGCGTGTCGCTGGCGCGCGTCTTCACTCGAAGCTGACTAGAGGACAAGTATGTCGGGTTTGAACTATAATTGAAATCGTTATGACCGACACGGCAGAAATAAATTGTTGAGTTAAGCTCGGTTGTGTTGTTGTAAGAGATATTATAGATTCTCTGGCGCAAGCCAGTATTCATCACATTCATAGTTGAAGCAGTAATGGCTGAAAAGCCTACTGTCCCGAGGCCGCTGCCCAGTTCGACGCCGAGGTCTGGATCGCCGTCTAAATTCTTGAGCAAGCCGCCGCTACTAGTCGTATTGAAAACAGAACCAGATAGGACTGCAATACCGGCCTGATAGTACAGCAGGCCGGCGGCAGGCTGGACCCCTGTTGCCGAATTCTCCCCGTCCACCATGGAGGTGTTGCCAACCGATGTGGTGGCGTACAGGACGCCATATTCGCCGGCTGGCGAATCAACATAGTAGCCGGAAGATCCTGATGCATCGGTTAATTTGAGTCTTTGATTAAACAGATTGCCGCCATACGCATGATTTCCACTAATCGCCAACTCCATTGTAAAGGAGCCTTTTTTAACTTCATCCTTAGTAAGAAGACGGGCGAACGGCACAAAATAGCAAGAATGCATTTGCGCGTCTGTGGTCGGCATTGTAAACTTTTTAATACTACCCGTCTGATCATAGCCCACCAGATACTGGGCCATCTGGTTATAAATATTTAATTTCTTTGACAGTTGTGAGGTAGTAGACGCAGATAGGGGCGAGGTGTTTGCAAGACCAACTGTCGAATCAAAGATATGATTTGCAGAAGACGAAAGGTAAGGATAGTCGTAAACGCTTGAAAACATCCCGTGACCATAGGTCTTTATATTATTTTCAGCATAGGTGCCCGAAACAATAGAACCTGTGATAGGAATGGCTTCGTGCAGAAGGGTCCTAGTGTTCGCAATATCGTTGCTTAAAAAATTCTTAAATGTTGTTGCCATTTTATCTTCCTATCCTTTATGATTTCTTGCAGAATTTAACCGGGATATCAATGCGATACCCGGTATTGACGCCGGTGAGTCTGATATTAGTCGAGATGACTTTGTGATTTGTCGCGCCGGACTTTCCAGTAATCAACTCTGTAGTGCCTATTGTATCAAAGAGGTAATCACTAGAATTCAATTCCAAAGAGGATTGAATCTTAAAGACCGCCTTGGTTCCACGAGGGCCTGCGATGGACTGTTGAGCCGAGTTACTAGAGTCGGTTATATCACTAATGAACTCGGCGTCGGTGCCTCTTGATACGTAATAGGTGGCGATTGAATCATCGTCAACGAACGAAATAGAAGCCCTATTCGAATCATCCCTAGAGACAAGGTGCCCTAGTCGATTATCAATCTCGACCATATACTGTGTCTCGACCAGAAGAGGGTCCAAGGTACGCCCAGGAGAAATAGCAGTTGTGTCAAGGCCCTGATCTACTCGAATGCGATTGCCGCCTCTAGACGGAGTTTCGCCCATGAGGACACCGTTTATGGAAACGCCTGATGCGTCTACTTCTAGCTCAGTCTCTGTGGCATCGTTGACCGCAATCAGAAAATATCCGGTGCTGTGCATTGATGTAGAAGCGTCATACACCTCATTCAATTTCAAGATGGGCAAGTAAAGAAGATTATTACGCGGAATCGAGATTAATTTTGATTTCATAGAGGCCGCATTATCGGTAAAGGCTTCCAATACCGGAGTCTGTAAGATCTCTAGATCGTAATATGCCGAACCACTAGCATTATTTTTATCATAAAGTTCGTAGTTGATCTCATCGTCGCCTAGGGCAAACTTTACAATCTTAAAACTTCCGTCTCCCTTAGCCAGTCTCATTCGACCCGTGTCGGTCAAAACCGCATCGAGTATAATATCACCCGAATTATCTAAAAATGCCATACTTTCCTCTCCTGAAGATACTATAATAAATAGTATAATAAAATAGTTTCGTCTCTAATCTGTTTCGCTTTCCACCCTATTGGTGTTAAAGTCTATGTTGATGTCAACCTTTTTACCTGTAAACTTTGAAGTTAATCTTATCTTAAACTTCTTTCCTGTCTTTACGCCGTATCCAGATGTTGCCGCAAATAAAGATTCATCTTCAAGGCCCAAGGAGATCTCCGGTTTTCCACCAATGTTCGTAGTGCTATCAATCCCAGAGGCCTCTGCGTTAAAATAGGCTTGCGACATCCTGGGGACGATTTGTATTAGTTTGCGGGCCTCTTTCGATGGCATCTTTGGACTGATCGAGCCGAATTCAAACTTCCTAATTATTGGGTAGCCGGCGCCTCCATCATTATATAGTTCTATCTCATAAACTTCACTAGGATTTGACGGGGTACCATGAACATCGATACTCCTAAACATATAGTAATATTTCTTATTTGTGGTATGTTGTATCACAATATTAGCAGAACCAGCCTCTAGAAGGCTAGTAGTCCCATCACCAACTGTCGAGACAGATGCGATTAGGTTATTGTTAAAGTCTTCATATACTATCGGAGGCTCCGTCAGTCTGTAGATCTCGTAAGCCTTGTTATTGTCGTCTGTCTCAAAAGTTATTAGGCCGTCGTTTCTCTTTTGATTGACAGCGATCATATCTATATCAGAGGCCTCGGTTGAATTGAGGGTTATCGGCACCATATCCTGCGAGCCCTGGTTAGTGTTTAAGTGAAACAATAGCTTATCTGTTTGGCCTCTGTATGGCACAAAGCCAAGTTCCGGTGGGAGGGGAGGATTGGAAAGTATCTTTCCAGTAACCTCAAATAAAGGCATCTCAACTATTTTCATGAACGGAGTCACTGTCACTCTTGAAGTTGCCTTGTCTCCCTCTATTGCTTCGCCTGTGAAGTTGTTGATCACCTCGTCTGTCGAGAACTCAAACTCCCCGTAAGAATGCCTAGTGCCAACAATCGCCTGATAGGCTATGGCTGAGTACGTATATTCTTGATCGTATTTTACTTGCGTGTCTACCAAGGAGACCTTCTCATCAGTCCCAAACTCGCTTACCAGCTCGCCGGTCTTGTTAAAATAAAAAGTCTGTACTGGGTTATCAAGGCCCTTTCCTAGGTGCTTAACGACTTTATACATTATACTTTCGGAGTATGCTTGTTCGCCATTTATCAGTTGCTGGTAAGTTCTGGCTTTGTCGTTTAAAATAAAACTTATTTGGTCTTCAAGAATAGCAATCACATCGGCCACAAGTAAGCCGGTACCGGTCACGTCACCCGTTGATATTCTTGAAGCCTCGGTAGAGGCTACAAACGACCAATCGTCTGGGAGTGGAAGGCCGGCGTACCAACTGGGGGCATCATTTAGAATCCACTCCTCTAGAAGAACAGATTTTGAAAAAGCGTCGGCATTTATTACCACCTTTGAGCCATCAGAGTCGTAATACATATAAGAATAAGCTAGTGCATCACCGACTACTGTCTGAGGCGCTGTATCTGTCGCGCCATGAATATCTCTTGCAATAAGATGCTCTGCTTGTGCCACTCCTATCGCATCCCCTATTATATGCTCGCCAGGGGGAGAAGGTATGTTGATCTGACAATACATAGGGAACAGTCCCTTGTTGCTTTCATACTCCTTGGCCTTCTCATTGTTGGCCACAATCTGATTGCTAAGGCCTCCGAAAGTATTTGAAACTTCAAGATTATCTTCCAACATGTTGGCCGTTGTACTATTTAATAAGTTTTCTTCCTCGGTAAAGACACTCTCTGTCTCTGACATAACGACATTAATATTTGGTATGACATTGTGATCACTTACGGGCGCCAACAAGTTTTCATATTCTGTGTCCAAGAAGTTATAAACAAATTCCACACCCAAGGTGTCAGTAAAATTATCAAGCCCGACGTCTAGGGCCTCTTGAAAAGTCAGACCAGTTGTTAATGTTGTAATGTGATCTTCATACACATTGCCAGGCAATGAATTTAGAATCAGCTTATCCTCCGAAGAAATAGCCAAAGACTTTGGAGTAACTGTGATATCATACACAACTGGTATAGCAGGGGCCCCTATCGCGATTGGCAAAAGAGGAGTTTCAACGCTAACATTAAATATTGGGCTTGGATTTACAGTATAGTTAAAACCGGAGTCGGTGCGGATCCACTCGCCCTGATCCTTTAGCAATAAATCGATTGGAGCGTCGGTGTCTAGGTTCGCAACCATAATCTTCTTTTCAGACATTAGTAAGATCCTCCCGTGCCGCTAGTACCGCCTGTGCTGTTTGTTTGTGTTGGCTGAGGACTAGTGGGTCTCGCACTACCTAACACCGAAGACACCCCACTAGTGGGCTTAGGCGGTGTGGGGGCATCTGAGCGGAACCTAGTGCCGACCAGGGTCACTCCCCTTGGCTGAACGACTGTAGCCGTACTGGAGAACTCGGGCGGGATGTGGTCCTGGCGTGCTATGAGTGTCACCAGGTCCTGCATCAACTTGCGGCCGGTGGTATTTAAATCTACATTCTCCGTTAAACGAGTAGCATAGACACTCTGTTCAGCGTCCATAACGTCAGAACCGTTAGAGGTCTGGAAAACAGCTTCACTGGTGACGGCTTCGGCCGGCGTGTTCTCGGTCGGGGGAGCCTGATTTGGGCCCAGCAAAAACACTGAATCAAATTCTGGTAAAAGTAATTTGGCGCTTTTCTTAAAATCCACTATGCTGTTGCTGTACGACACCATTCTACAAACCATTGTCATCTTTTTGGACTTCATTTCGTTAAACAATGTTCGATCAAGTTTTCTATAAATGGGCCTCAAGATTTGAGGCTCTCCCTTATCGTCGAGTCCAAAGCCCGTCAAAACCTCCACCTTGTTTAAATGGTTATAAAGCATATAAAAGAGGGCATACATATCCGGAGTTTTAAGCAGGTCGCGACCGGTTGATTCTTTAACCGACACCCAATCCTTCCTTGTCTGTTCCGATGTTCCCAAGATGATAGATTTTATCTGGTTGGGGAGGTCGTCTAAAAATGCTTTCTTAGCGACTATGCCATTCTCTTTATTATCAAAATAAGAGTCTATAATATTGTTTTTCTCGAACGACATAAGATCCTCGATCTTGCGAGCAGAGGAGGTTTTCGGAAACAAGTCGCTAGTTGCGCTAATAAGCGGAGCAACCAAAGAACTGGTAAGCTCAACCAACTCCTTTTGCTCCTCTAACTCTTTAATTTCCAGCTCTTCGGCAACGCTTATATCTTCCACCTCAAATGGATCTGTCGCGAATTTGGTGTTCTGGCCTAACATAATCTTAGGATCAAGATTCTTGGCCTCCTCAATTTCCAAGCCAGAAGAGTAATCATTGGTGGCCACTTTCTTGTTAAAGGTTTCCAAGGATGTAACCGTCACATTTAGGGCGCCAAGAGTTATGGAGTTCCCAATATTAATCTTCGTTGCGTCCAAAGATATAGGAGCCTTCGAAGCCTCGAACTTGCCACCAAAAGTTGACGGTGGCAAAGTTGGATAAGTGGGCGTAGTAGGGTCACTATTGGATGTTAGTTGCTCGACAGGGGCGGCGGCCACTGTGCTTGCGGCCAAGATCCCCGAAACAATTGCATTGTACTGCTCCTCGGACCATAATCCTGCCCCTCGGTCAAGGGTGTGTACTTCATTTTTATCGCCCATCTTTATAACGGCCGGGGTGAGATATGAGTAGAACTGTTCTTTAAGTTCCATTTCGCGAGAGAAGTCGGGACTAGAATCGCCTTCTACTGTGGTGTCAATTATCGGATCGTCGCTATAGGGCGCTGCAAAATACTTGTTGTTCTCTGCGTCAAGCCTGGTTTGGTATTGCTCAGTGGAGACTAGGCGAGGGCCGATGGACTTCTCTCCTCCTCCTCCTAAGAAATCATAGCCTACCTTGTTCTGCATATTGCTGTCGTGAACCTGATTAAAACTCTTCACGATCCTAAAGATTCCACGAGGAGGTTTGCCTTTGAAGGCGCCGGTGTCGGCGTTGTAATCAACCTCATCTACCTCTGGGCTCAAAGTACCAACTTTAAGTTTTATCTGTGCCTCTAATTGGCTCACCAGGCTCAGCACCGTTTCAATCCCTGTCAATGTTCCCGTAGAAGGTGACGCTAGTTTGTAAAGAAGGCGGGCTGCTCTTTTTAGTCGTCCAAACTTTATGTCGGCTAGATTGTATAATACATCTGTATAGGTGCTTATTGCTGTGAGCCATGGTGAAGAGGATATACTTTGATCAACAATAGTTGTGCGATCCGACAGATTGTTATTCAAAATCTCTTCTTCGGAAGGGATCTTGTAATCCTCTTCATTCTTTTTAATATAATCTAGTTTGAAGGCGCCGGTTTTTGTGTCAAGATTTTCCAGACGACTGGACTCCGAGTAATACCTCCGAAGTAACTTTCTTGCTTCCGTAAGTTTGCTAAGTTGCTTTTTCACAAATGGTACTGTACCATCTTCAATCTCCATCTCTACTGTATAACGATATAGTCCATCCGTCTTTCTCTCCATATCAAAATCTGTTACGCCAAATGTTCTAATACTACGATCTTGAGTTATCCCTAGGTTTAACTCTTTAATCGCACCAATATCTACTAGCCTTGACTCGGTGTCATATGTAAGCAGGTTTCTGCTAATCGTGCTGGTGGGTAGTGTTCCGGCCGTGGTCTCGGCAGAGTTGGCCACTAGTTCAGTTCTATCCTCAAAGTCGACCAATCTAAGGCTTTCCTTCCGAAGACCCTTTTGTACTCTATTACGAAAAACTGAAAGAGTCTTTATGTTACTGCCGTTGAATATTTGTCTTCTGGCCTCCGGGTCGGCCGTTTTAAGTACCGCTCCAAATCTAGTATTATTCTCGACGAGCTTATTGTACTTAATATGAAATAAAAATTTCACTCTGTTGTTTTCGTCAAATGAGTAGAGAGGCTCGGATACATATGCTTCCGCCTTTATAACACTCAAGTTCTCGGATGTTCTATGGTGGCCTGGCCGTTCTAGATCTGTTGCAGTGGGATGCAGCAAGAGCTTAGGAGTGGAGATCTCTTCAATGATCCGATAATCCTCTACAAAAAAATTACTTACTGTGCGGCGCTTCAATGAAGGGTGAGGTATTCTAGAGTGAAAGGCGCCGGCCATGAAGCCACCCTGATGGGAATGAACAGGGCCGGCCCATACTTTACCGGTTGGCAGAATATACACATAAGCGTTTGACGCCAAGTCGCCATCTAACAAGATGCGCTGGGCGGTCGTATAACCTTGAATAAATTTGTTTCTGGTGCTCTTGGGCGTTATCATTCTATCACGGAATACCTCATTCTGGTCCCTAAACACATTGGCAAATACTGTCAGGTGCTCGGGCTTATTGTTCTCTAGATAAAAGAAAACTGTGTATTCTATATCGTAGGTTGTTTCTCCATCAATTTCTTGAACCATTTGCTCTTCTAGTGGCCTCATCAAGACTTTTTCTAGGCCCACGACTCTCTCAAGGAATTGCTCCTGTGCTCTAGCCTTCTTCAGAAACGCCGGAGTCATCTGAGCCTGTAGGAGTTGGTTAGTCATATCGGCATTCTTGGATAACACCACTCTTAGATTTAAGTGTTTTAATATTTCTTCGGCATACCATCCAGGGCGGCCGTTGGGCCCAATATGGTCTTTCAGCGACAAATCAACCTTTACCATTATTCCGCTAGCGCCGGTGGGCACACCAGAGTAGTCTATCGTTGTGTCGGGGGCAACCTTCTTGCCGAAAACATTTGTCTGAAAAGAGTCCATTTCCCCGTGACTATACTCCGTACCTCTCCTGTCTCCCGGCTCTGTGGCGGGAAGAAGTGAAACTTTCTTAACATAAACATTTGGCAGAAGCGTATCAAAAACACTTGACATGTCCACATCTAATGGCATTTATATTTCCTCTTTAATAAATAGTACGAAGTTAATTATCTAGACACTCATCATCTTCTGCGTCGGAATAGTATATGTTTCTGGTGATAGGTTGTAGCAGATCCGGACAGTTAATATCTGTGTCTATCAGGATGTCTTTGGCCTTTAGTTCGGATATGGAGTTGCAAATAACATTCTCGTCTATCTCGTCATCGACATAGACGTTAAAATAATATTCAACGTATGTAGGATCCAAATCTGGGGTTTGTCCGTTTGGGCGGCCGGCAGTTAACTCTGCCTCCCTCTCTTCTATCAAGAGGTTGCCTTTTACCATCTCTAGGGGCTTAACGAAGGATAGTTGCTTCATCACCTCCTCTCCTAGGTAGCCCACCTCCTCTGTAACCTCAAAGACCTCTATGTCAAAGTTTCTATAGTCAAAAGACGAGTTCTTTTCTTCGACCATCAGGAGAATTTGCTCGGCGCCGATTGCTAAGGAGAGACCGTCGTCATACACCATCTGTGGGGACAGTTCCGGATCGGATTCAAAGCCAATCTTGGGATTCGATGGATCGTAGGTTGTTATCTTAAATTCAACATCAGTATTTATTTGCGGAATCTTTATCAGATGCTGTGAATTGGAGGACACGCCGCCGAACGTCCTAGTTGAGCCTGTTATATTATTCTCGATGCCGTTTATCTCACCTTGTAAGAATTGTATATTATATGCCGGCGTCTTAGTAGAGTCGAGAGAAGTTGTCCCCAGAGCATCGGTAAAGAATACTAACTTTTCATATATCTCGACATTAACCCTATCCGGATCAACTTCATAGTTTGAAGCACCGGTGATAGACTCCGGCTCTGTTATCAATCCGTCGAACAGTTCATTTTCGCGGCCTATAAAGGTGACTTGTGTCTTTAAGGATGGGGTTTCGTCCTGAATTCTAGTCTCTGCCGAGTTCTTGCTCTCTGCTACACCACCATATTCCGCGTCATACAGAACATTTGCGTCAAAAAAAGCATAATACTCTGGCTTCCACTTACCTAATGAGAGCAGAAAGCGGCCATATTGAGTTAGTTCAATGTCTAATACTTCTTCTTTGGGGTCAAAAAACTTCATTTATACCTCTATCTCCCGCTAGTAGAGCCGGGCGGTAGCAAAAGACCGCCCCCTTGGTCTGGTGTTTCTTCTCTATCGGTCGACGTCGTAGTGGATACCGGTGTAAAGCTGGACGGAACTAGACCACTACCTTGAGCCTTCTGCTGGGATACTTCTGGATTAATGGTTAGCAATCCCTTATCTGCTAGGTTGGCAGCCGAAACTGATGGCTTGGGCTTGGGCACGGTGGCTCCGAGTTCCACGTCTGCCTGGACTTGCGCCAACTCTACAAGGGAGAACTGATCATATGGCCAGTTAAATGTATAGAATGGCACGCTCTCTTTAGACGCCGACTCCTTGCCAATGGCCTTGAAGTAATCACGCTTGGCTCTTTGCTTCACCTTAAATACCATCCACTGAAGTTTTTCGGGGTATTGTATATGATAAAGATCTCTTTCCTCGCGAAGGGTTTCGGCAGCATCCTCTGGATCTCCGAGAAGTTCATTGATCAGTAGCGGGTGGCTAACAGTCGCCATTCCATATTCTGCCTGCCGTCCAATCTTCGGTGGGAGGTTCTGCCAAATGTGAGACAGGTCATCCCTACTCAAGTCGTGAGAGAACTCAAATATGTACATCGCCATTGGCTCAACCTTGTCCGCGTTGCGAACGAAGTCCATACCGGGAGGGAATACATACTTCTCCATAAGTTCAACCTGCCTCTTTATGCTCTCTCCGGCGCCGGGGAACAGCATAGAGCGGGGACTGATTAGTTTAAAGAACTTTCTTTCTCCGTTGTCTTCAACAAATGGCACTGCCACGATGGCTTCATATATTCTTTTCTTCTCTCTTATACGGCCAACCTTGACAGCCTCAGTTTCGAAACCACATATGTCGATTAGAGATTTGGGTTTTTCTGTTGTAAGATTCCTTGAGGCGGCCTCGTCGAGATCATTTGCGTCTGCGCCATCAATGGGAATTTTGTAGCCCTTTAGTCGAAGTTCTGTGGTCACACTGATTGTGTCACTCGTCCCGAGCGTGGCATCCATAGCATTTCGAAGATCAAATTCACCACCTGGATCGAAGATAATTGAACTAGAAAGGTTGTTATCTAGCCACTGCTCTGGTATATCCGTAACTTGTATATACACGCCCTCGTCTTCCTCGGGAACCCTACCAAACTGATGCCACATGCCCCTGGGGGTCACCGAATTGACTCCGTTGTTAGCGTTAGTGTCGGCTGTGGCTACCTGAGTAACTTCCGAAGTTGCAAGGTGGTTAAAGTTCAACATAGGAGTTTCAAACTTGGTCTGAATCTTCCACCTGTCTTCTTCTGTTTCAAAAAGGTTTATAGAAGAGTCACCTTGCATGGCCCATGTATTAACCCATGGGCCTGCCATTGGGCCGTAGTTCTTCCCAACTTTATGATAACTACTGTCTTGTTCATTTGCACGAAGAGATTGCTGGTCAAAACGCCATCT
>TARA_R110000824_G_scaffold132257_1_pt1 | contig 14998 bp, 17 predicted proteins | sample TARA_R110000824 | Tara Oceans TARA_R110000824 (sample SAMEA4397747) | marine metagenome | biome: Polar Biome; feature: [MES] marine water layer (ENVO:01000295) within the mesopelagic zone...; material: water (ENVO:00002006), including particulate matter (ENVO:01000060) such... | reverse complement strand
GTCGCGGGGCTGGCGAATTGCCGGGCCGATCTCGGCAAGTTGTCGCGCGGTCTTCATTTGGTCGGGGTGACGCTGGGGCGTTGGTCGATCGCGGACGCGGTGGACGTGATTATCGATCAGACAGGACCGGCCGATGTCGCGGTCTGTACGTGGGCGGTCGGCTCGAATGAGGTCCGGATTTCTCGCGAGTGGATCGACGCGGGGAAGGTTACGGGCTTTCGACTCATGGCGGACGGGTGCGTTTTGTCGAACATGGCGGACCGGGTGCCGGTGTTGCGTGATGAACTCGGAGCGGAGCGGGTGCGGTTCATCCGGAATCATTCGAAGTTTGCGGTTGTTCGTGGCGGGAAGTTCGACGCGGTGTTCCGTGGGTCGCTGAACTGGAACGAAAACATAAGGAACGAGTCTTTCGATTTGTCGTTTGATCCTGAAACGGTGGCGGTGTTCGGTGACGTGTTCGATGAAGCGTTTGCGAGTGTGCCGGCGGAACGGGTGTTTGAGCGGAAGGCGTCGGATTTGGGCGGGCGGTTTCTGGAGTGGTGCGGGGTCGATGCGGAATCGATCGCGGCGGCCATCGACGCGGACCGGAAGCCGGAGGGTTTGTCGTTTGCCTGATCATATTCTTCGGCGGAAGGTTCGGGCGGTTCGGGCGGTGCGTTCGTTGGGCTCCGCTGGCGTGGCCGAAACTCTGGGCCCGGCGGTGCGTGGTTTGAGCGTTTGCGCGGTGTCGTCGGGTTCGTTCGGGCTGATTGAGGTCATCGAATATCTGGTCAACGCGGCTCCTGGTGCTGACGTGTCGGTTTCGGTCTGGTCTTCGGGTGGTGCCGATCTGTCGCAAGCGTTCCGCATGATTCAATCGGGTCTGGTGAAGCGGTGCCGGTGGATTGTGGATCCGTCGTTTGCGGTGCGGGCTCCGGAATTGTGTGCGTTGCTCGTCGAATTCTTTGGGGCGGAGTCCATCCGGACGGCATCGACTCACAAAAAGGTTGTGATGGTTCGGAACGATCGTCTCGCGTTTTGCGTGCGGGCCTCGATGAATCTTCAAGCGGAGCGTCAATTAGAAGTTCTCGACGTGACGGAATCGCCGAAGGTGTGCGACTGGTACGGGCGGCAGTTCGATGAAGAATTTGCGGCCGGGGCTCCGGCGGACGTTGACGGGGCGGACTACTTTTCCGACGCGGTGTTTGCCAAGGATCTCCGGCGGGCCGGGTTGCGGTTTAGTTAGGGCGGTTACGTGATGGGCGGGGCGTTGATACGGGCGGAGGTGCCGGAAGAACTCAATCAGGACGGGGCCGCGGAGTTTACTCGGCTGTCGGCGTTGCTTATCGCGGCGGACAGGTTGCAGGCTGAGGATTTGCCGATTCTAACGGCGTACTGTTCGACGTGGGCGCTATTTCTGACGGCGCAACGGTGGGTTAATGACAACGGGGCTCAGGTAGAATTCCGGGACAAAAACGGGGAATTGTCAGGCGTGGCGGTGGCTCCGTATGTGTCGATTCTTGAACGGGCTCAGTCTCGGCTAGTGGCGATTGGTAAGGATCTCGGGTTGACTCATGGCGGGCGGTTGAAAGTCGAAATTGCAGAACGGAGGCTATTGAGTGGGCCGAAGCAAGACGTCGAGCGGAACAAAATCGCGGGCAGACTTGGTCGCATTATCGGAAGCGGCTGAGTCTGACGCGGATTTTGCCGCGCTGAACGCGTTGCTGGACAAACTCGGGGACCGTGCCGAAGCGTCGATGAGTTGGCAGAAGGTCCGGGCCAACGTGGTGGCGGCTGAGTTCGTGATTCTGAAGGCGCTGGCGGCGAAGCCTCCGCGGGATCGGGCGGCTGAAGCGGTGGCCGATCAGTCCGTGACGGATGGTGATCAGCACGAACGCCACAAAGAACGCGTCAAGGTCCGGCAGCGGGACCGGGTCCGATCGGCTCGGGATATCGGCGGGGCGTTGCGGGAAGCAATGCTGACGGTCGACGCGGCACGGCGTGAAGGGTGCCGGTTTAATTTTCGGCGCTTCTGCGAAACCTACGCGCCGGAGTTCTTCAACTTAGGGTGGTCGCCCGCTCATTTGCTGGTAATTGCGCGGCTTGAAACGGCGGTGCTGAAGGGCGGATTGTTCGCGGTGGCAATGCCGCGGGGCTCTGGAAAAACGACGCTTTCAATCGTGGCGGTGGTGTGGGCGGTGTTATACGGCCACCGCGAATCGGTGGTTTTATTCGGGGCGACTAAGGAAGCGGCCGTCGAGCTGATGACGATAATTAAGGCCATCATTGAAGGCGAGGATTATCCGGAGCTGGTCGTTGACTTTCCGGAAGCGTGTCTTCCGGCGGAAGAGTTGGAAGATAAGGCGATCATGGCTAAGGGGCAGCGGTGCGAGGGAAAATCAACGCGGATGAAGTGGGACGCGGACCGAATAACGCTCGCGCGGCTGGACGGGTCGGAATGCTCGGGCGCTTGCATCCGTACGCGGGGGCTGTCGGGTCACCTCCGCGGCCTGGTGCATAAGTCGCGGGGCCGGTTGGTGCGGCCGGATCTTGTCATTCTGGACGATCCGCAGACTGATGAGTCTGCGATGAGTCTCGAAGAAACAAAGAAGCGTCTAAAAACGATCGAAAAGGGCGTCCGGGGTCTGGCCGGGCCGGGCAAGCGGATCGCGGGGATTATGCCGTGTACGGTTATCGAGCCGGACGACGTGGCGGATAAAATCCTGAGCGGGTCGCCGGGCTGGTCTGCCGAACGGATTCCGATGATTGCCGATTTTGATGGCGTGCCGGAAGAAACGGCGGACCGGTGGGAAGAACTCCGCGAAATCTATTGGCAGGAAATGAACGGCGAAGAGTATCCGCAAACAAACAAATACTATTGCGAAAACCGGGTGGAAATGGACGCGGGGCTGGTCCATTATTGGCCGGAACGGATTGAAGCCGGTTTTGTGTCGGCGATCCAACACGCGATTTGCTGGTATATGACGCGGCCGGAATCGTTTTGGTCGGAAGCAATGCAGCAGCCGAAAGGCGAGGACGATCCGGACGCGGATTTGCTGTCGGTTGAAGAGATCCAACACAAGCAACACGGGGCGCCGGAAGGCACCATTCCGGCCGGTGGTGAGGTGCTGGTGTCGTTTATCGACGTTCAACATTCGCTGCTTTTCTATTGTGTCATGGCGTGGAATCCGAAGGATTTCAGTGGCTACGTGATCGAATACGGGGCGTGGCCAAAACAACGGACGCGAAATTTCGCGTTATCGCAGGCTCGGCCGCGGCTGGCGGATGCTTACAAAGGTCGTCGGGGTTCGCGGCTGGGTCTCGAAAACGTAATCCGGCAAGGGCTAACGGATTGTCTCGACTATTTATTTGCAAAGGAATTCCGGCGGGAGGACGGCCAGTTGATCGCGATGGACAGGGCGGCGGTCGATTGCTCGGACGGAAAATTGTCGGTTCATCTTCGCGAAGTGATCGCGGAGGTGAATAATCCGCGGGTCATGGCGGCGTTTGGGCGGGACGCGGAATTGACGGGCAAGCCGAAGCCGGGCGACAAGAAGGGCGACAGGTGGCGGGCTCGGAATGATGACTACGCGGCGATCCGGAAGTTGACCTATCAACCGAACTACTGGAAACAGTTCTTTCATGCGCGGCTCGCGACGGACTACGGGGAACCGGGTTCGGTGTCGTTGTTCGCTGATGAACATTGGACGCACAAAACATTCGCGGAACATCTACGGGCGGAAAATCGGACGATTAAGCGAGTGCGGACGCAGGACGGCGAAGAAGTCGTGCAGGAATTCAAAAACCCTCCAGGGGCGCAAAATCATTGGTTCGATTGCGTGGTGGCGTGCGGCGTTCTGGCGGCTCATGAGGGCGTTGCGTTGTGGGCTCGGGTGAGCGGGAAGCGGAAAGCGAAGGTCAAACTATCCGACGTGCGGAAAGCGAGGCGGGCGTGATTGCAGATGGCGAAGCGAGGGGCGCGGATGGAGAGCGGGCCGGGAGCGTTGAGCCGGAGCCGTTGCGGCTGTCGGAATTGCGGCAGCAGACGGCCAGCGGTGGCGGGCTGGCTTGTCCGGCGTGCGGGTGTTGCGATTGGCGGGTGAGAAATACTGAAAAAATGGCGGGGCAGATCCGGCGCTATCGAGTGTGCCGGCATTGCGGGCGGGTCCGGCGGACGGTCGAAAGGGCTGGTTGAACGGCGGCGGGCGTTTTATCGTTCCGGCGTGTGTGTGTTTGCGGAGCCGGTCGCGTTTTTCCATGATCGCGGCCGGCTCTTTCTATGCGCGGTCGGTCATGTGTGATTTTTTGGCGGGCGATTGCGTGACGGCCGGCAGACTTTCCACCTATGCGGGGCGGCTCGCCCTGCATAGGTGCAATTTGCCGGGGCGGAAATGCTACCGGTGGCACAGTCTGGCGGCGGGCGGTCGGAATCGGCTCGAATCGTCTCGGTTAACTACGCGGGGCGATGTATTCCGGATCCTATGGCAACGACAAAACAGGATCTAACGACGGCGGCCGGCAAGCCAAAAAAGGTGGTGCAGGATGGGACGGTCGTAGAACAGCACAGTCTGAAGGATCAGATTGATGCTGACGATCGGGTTACCTCCACGCAGGCCGTAATCTCAAGAAAACGCGGAATTCTACTGACGCGCACAAAGCCTCCTGGCTCGGTCTGATTCTTCGAACTGTCTGATTCTCTATCGATGGGGCACGGATGCCGCGTTTGTTAGATGCTGGCGGAAAGCCGATGCCGACGACTCGCGAAATCGCGATGCGTGAGCGGTTGTCGGATTCTCGCGCGGGCTCCGGTCAGATATCGGGACGGTACGACGCGGCAACGACGACCGACGGAAATTCCAGACATTGGGCGAACGCGGACGGGCATTCGGCTAACGCGGCGAATTCTCCGGAAGTTTGCCGGCGGCTCCGGATGCGGTCGCGTTATGAATACGCGAACAATTCTTACGTTCAAGGTCTGGCGCTGACGCTGTCGAATCATACGATCGGCACGGGTCCGCGGTTGCAAATGCAGACGCCGAATCTTCTGGCTAACCAATTTATTGAGCGGCAGTGGGAACAATGGACGCGGGCCGTACGGTTTGCGCCAAAGCTCCGCGTGATGGTGCTCAGTCGGTTTATCGATGGGGCCGGTCTGGCTCTGAAAACGGTAAATCCGCGGATCCCTCATGCGGTGAAAATGGATTTCCGGTTACGGGATTACGATCGACTGGCGACTCCGGATCTTCAGGGGCCGACGGATCGAGCGATTGACGGAATACAGTTTGATCAGTGGGGAAATCCAGTTTCCTACGGGCTGCTCAGGGATCATCCCGGCGGTGATCTGATTACGGGATCCAGTCCGACGGATTACGACCAGATCCCGGCGGAGCATGTTTGTCATTGGATGCGGCAGTTCAGGCCGGAGCAGGATCGCGGGCGGCCGGAAATTACTCCCGCTCTGCCGCTATTCGCGCAACTTCGCCGGTATACGCTGGCGGTGCTGCGTGCGGCTGAGCTGGCCGCGGAAATCGCGGGCGTGATCCGTACGAATTCTTCAGCTCTGGAGGCTGACGAAGTCGAAGCGATGGACGCGTTAGAAATTGAGATGGGCCATCTTCTGACGCTTCCTCGTGGGTGGGATATCACCACATTGAAAAGCGAGCAGCCGACGACGACTTACCCACAATTTAAGAACGAGTTGCTCGTGGAGGCGGGCCGGTGCGTGAACGCTCACCGCGGAATCATGCTCGGTGATCACTCGGGCTACAACTACGCGTCCGGCCGGTTGGACAAACAAAACTGGCATACGATGCTGGATCTCGACAGGCAGGATTGCGAACTGGCAGTTCTTGAGCCGTGCCTGATTGACTTCCTTGTCGAGTTGGCGTTAGTGGGCATGATGCCGGACACGCCAGCGATGGAGGCCGGAGCGGCTCCGCCTCCCGTTGAGCAGTTGCGAGCGGCGGCCGGTTATCTGGAAGTGCTGGGCCGGGGCGGTGACGTGGCCCCGTGGTTGCGTGGTGATGGCTCCGCGGTGCCGACGCTGTCGGCGGTGGTGTTTGCCATGCGGGATCTCAAGGCGGCCGGATACGGCGACGCGGCGGCGGCGGTTTTGTCAATTCCTCATGCTTGGGGTTGGGACGGGCAGAAACACGTTGACCGGGCGAAAGAGGCCAAAGGTCAGGCGGTCGAAATCGGCAACGGTACTACGACGCGCCGGCGTGAAATGCTGGCGGATAACGTCGACATCGAGCAGGCCGATACAGACGCGGCGGCCTCTTACGGCGTGAGCGTGCCGGAATATCGACGGGCATTGTTTGCGGCTCATTTCCCGCCGATGCCGACTGTGGCTGACGGTGCGGGCGGGGTGGCGGGCGATGGCGTGACGGCATCCGGTGCGGACGAAATGGACGCCGCGGACGAAATGGACGCCGCGGCCGACGTGGCAGCGGCATGGTCTGACGCGGACGCGGAAACACAGGGGGCGGTGAATGATTCCTTGGGATTGTGACATTCCGGAGCCGTTGGAAATCGGCGAAGCCGAAACGGCTGAGGAGGTCATTGACGAACTGGACAGGCTGACGGATCGAGAAAATGGGGCAACATGAAGAATCGATCAGCGGACAAACAGAAGCGGCGGACGGCTCGGAAATCGAAGCGGGCGGCGAATCGCTCCGCATGGTTGCGGGGGTCTGCGTTGCCGGCGGAATTCCGGTTTACGTCATCGGACGAAATCTCAGCGGCGGCGGGCGGCGGGGTGGAGATTCTGGCGGCGGATGCCGGAGCGGAAGCGGACGGGCCGAATCTCCAGCGGTTCAAAATGCGAGCTTATACGGGCGGCATGTTGGATCTCCCGAACTATCCGGCGCCGGTGGTGGTTGATCTGGCGGGTATGCGGATCGCGAATTCATCGACGCCGATTCTGAGGGATCATAACGCGGGGCAGATTGTCGGGCACGGTCGAGCGGTGGTGGATGGCGGCAGTCTGGCGGTGATGGACGGAGTGATCAGCGGGGCGGGTGATGACGCGGCGGAAGTGAACGAGTCTGCTGGAAACGGTTTTCCGTGGGAATCGTCAATCGGGGCTCGCGGGGATCAGGTGGTGTTCGTCGACAAGGGCGAGAAGGCACAGGCGAACGGGCGAACGTTTGTCGGGCCGGTTTATATCGCTCGGAAATCGACTCTCAAAGAAGTCTCTTTTGTGGCCATTGGTGCGGATCGCGGGGGCGCGTCCGCAACGCTAACGGCTCAGTTGCAAGGAATCAGCGAAATGAACAAGTTTTCTAAGTGGTTACTAGCGGCCGGACAGGTCGAGTCGGATCTATCCTCGGAAACTCTCGCGGCTCTGAAAGCCGCATTTGACGCACAGGACATCGCGGCCAGTGATGACGGCGGCGGCGTTGCCGGTGAAGCTGATACGGCTCCGGTGGCTGACGTGGCGGCCGGTGGTCAATCTGGATTTTCGCGGGGTGTCGGCAACGACGGAGCGACGACAACTCCCGATTGGCTGATATCTCGCCGGAAACTGGAAGCACAGGAAGCCGGTCGTTCGAATCGTATCCGGGCGATTTCTGCACAGTACGGAACGCAGGACGTGAAGGTTAACGCGGCCGGTGATTTCGATCTTGGTGGCGATTCCGTCGGGTTTGTCGCGCATGCGTTGCAAGCTGGTTGGAGCCCCGAACAGGCTGAGCTGGCTGCGTTGCGTTCGGGTCGTCCGGGCGAATCTCAGTCAGGTCAGATGCAGGCCGGAGCCGGTGCCGACAGTGCCGTGGTTGAGGCCGCTTTGTGTCTGACTTTGGGCGTGCCGCCGGACGTGACGGAAAACGGCCGGGCGGTTCCGCTGATTGCTTCAGGTCTGCCGGACGCACAACGACAGGTCGTGCTGAATCGCGCCATGGAAGCCGGGTATCGGCAATTCGGTCTGTCGGCGCTGATGGATGAAGTGATTCTGGCCGGCGGCGAACATTATCGCGGCCAGCGTGGGACAGACGCTTTTATCAAGGCGGCGATGCGGGCGGAGCGTGGGCAGATTAACGCGGCCGGCGGTTCGACGATCAGTCTGAGCGGGATCCTTTCCAACGTCGCAAACAAGCTAATGCTAGCGTCGTTCGGTCTTCAAGAAACTACGTGGCGGCAGATTTGCGGAATCGGCTCCAATAAGGATTTTAAGGCGTCAACACGCTATCGGCTCACCAGCGGCGGGTCCTTTAAGAAGGTCGGGCCGGACGGTGATCTGAAACAGGGGTCTCTGAGTGAGGGCAGCTATTCCACAACGCTCGAAACCTATGGGATGTTGATTGCGTTGAATCGTCAAATGATGGTCAACGACGATCTTGGGGCGTTCGGAGAGTTGCCGGCGTTCATCGGTCAGGAAGCGGCGACGCGGGTCGAGGAAGCGGTCTATGTGACGCTTCTTTCGAATCCGTCTAGCTTCTTTCATGCCGACAATAAGAATCTCACCAGTGGCGGGGCGTCGGCTCTGTCGGTGACGTCGCTTTCGACTCTGAAAACGAAGTTTCGAAATCAAGTCACGTCGAACGGAAAGCCGTTGCTAGCGACTCCGTCGATTCTGTTAACGGGTACGGTTCTCGACGATACCGCGCGGCGGTTGGTCGAGTCGGAAATGCTTTTAGAAGCGGCAACGGCCGGCAGTCCGACGGGCGAACGGAATCCGCATAAAGGCACGTTGACGGCGGTGTCGTCTCCCTACCTAAACAATACGGCCATCACGGATCAGGACGGGTCGGCGTTGAGTGGTCAGTCTGACACGCATTGGTACATGCTCACCGATCCCCAAAGGCTGGCAGCGATGCGGGCCGCGTTCTTGAATGGTCAGCAGGTGCCGACGATTGAGAGTTCGGACGCGGAATTTGAGACGTTGGGCATGAAGTGGCGCGGGTTCCTTGACTTCGGCGTCGGAATGGAAGCGCCGGAAGCGGCGCAGCGTTCGGCCGGAGCCTAGTTTGGAAATGATGTGATGCCGGGCGGCGGTCTGGAGGGGGCGTCGTCCGGTGTTGTTGGGTTCGCATAACGACAGACGGAAGCGGGGAAATGATGAGTCAACGAGTCAATGACATTCTTGCGGGTCTGGGTGACGGTGACGCGGCGGCCAGTCTGGGCGGTGCGGATGCTGAATCGGTCGGTCTGAAGCCGGGCAGCTATACGGCGAAACAAATCCGGGCGGGTCTGTCGAAGTCGGCAGGGAAACCGGACAGAGAACCGACGCGGGATCCGGAGCCGTCGGCGGATCTGGTGTCTGCGGATGCGGTGCGTGAGCAGGCGGCGCCGCGGAAAAGGAAGCGATGACGGCGGCGGTTGGTTGGTTGGCGGCGGCGGTTGGTGAATTAACAGACGGCGGCCGGTGTGAGCGGGGCGGGCGGCGTTTTCTGGCACAATTTCAAAGCAGGAAGAAGGCGGAACGATGGCAACGGCAAACTTTCGAAGCGGCTCGCCAGTGATGGCAGATTATACGCCAGCCGGAGCGGTCACGGCTGGGGATGTGGTTGTGGTGGATGACGTGGCCGGTGTGGCTCATGTCGACATTGCGGCCGGTGCTCTGGGTGCGTTGGCAGTCGGTGGCGGGATTTACTCAATGACGGGTGACGCGGCGATTGTCGCGGGCTCGAAAGTATGGTGGGACAACGCAACTGACAAAGTGACGGAAACGGCCGGCGCTTTGAAAATCTTCGGATATGTCGGGCCGGGCTCAAGTTGCTCGGGTGACGGCGCGGCGGTGGACGTGGTTCACTCACCATCAATCTGACGGTGGCGGCTCGGGTGGTTGATCGTGGACAAGGTTGGGGGGCGGTGGTTTGTCGGTTCAGTCGGATGTGTCGGCGGCGTTGGCGGCTGCTCGCGCTGCGTTTGGTGAGCCGGTGATTTATTCACGCGGCGGCACGAACAAGACATTGACGGCGGCGCCGGGTTCTACGGAACGGGAACGGGCCGATTTTGACGGGTTGACGACGATCGACAGGCGGGCTGATTGGTTGATTCTGGCGAGTGATCTCACAGACGCCGGGCTGGGTGTACCTCAGTCCGGCGATCTGATTACCGCAACAGCGGACGCGGAAACGGATGCGTGGGAAGTTCTGCCGATCGGGGCCGAGCCGTGCTACCGATACCGGGACGCGGAGCGTACGGAAATTCGAGTCCACACGTCACTTCTTGAAATCACCTGAAACGGAGGCGGGGTTAATGGGCGGAAATAATCTGACGCGGCTGGCGGTGCTGGTCGGTGTGTTCGGTCTGATGGGTTTTTGTGCCGCGTGTGCCGTGGCCGGTGCTGATGGTGCCGGTGGCGTGGTGTCGTCGCTGGCGTTGGCCGGCGTTCTGGCGACTCCGGTGTCAATGTCGGCGCGAGTTCTTGAACTCGTTAAAGGCGTTCAGCGGGCCGCGGATGAAGCGCATGTCGAAAGTTCAGAAATCGCGCTGGCGTTTGGTCCGGTCTGTTTGGCGATTGGGAACGGGGATCCGGAGCTGTTGGCAAATCTCAAAGAACAGGCGGCCGGGCGTGTTGCTCCGCCGGGCAAAGATATCACCGTGAACGTGAATCTGGATCGATTGGCGGCGGTGCTCAAAAAGGATTCCGGTGGTGGCGGCTCGAATCTGAAAGTGGGTTCGGGTGGTGGCGGCGAGGGTTCCGGCGGCGGCGGTTCGGGCGTCAAGAAATAAGAATCGCGGGCGGCGTTCAAGGGGTGACGGTTCAAGGCGTGCCGGGTCGGTGGTGGTGACGAAATGGCGACTCTGAAACAAATGTCTGAAGCGGTGCGTGTCTTCCTGGCGGATGACGCTCGCAACTGGAGTGAAACGCTAATTGTTTCGCGGCAGTGGGCTCCGGAATTTGAGCGAAAGAGCACCTTCAAACCAGCCGATTCGGCACGGCTGACGGTCATCCCTGGCGGGCTGTCGACGATGCGGACGGACGCGGACGATTGGCATGATACGCCGGTTGTCGGCGTGATGTTGCAAGCTCGGTTTGAGGACGACTCCGCCGGTGATCGGTTGTCTGATTTGGTTGAAGAAATCGTGGCGGCGTTGGTTGATATCGATCTGACGGCGGTGGCGTGCGAGTTGGATCGATTGGACGTGGCGGAGTGGGCGGACCGTGAGGATTTGCGGCGGCGGGTGTGGACGACGGGAATCCTGATGGTTTTGGCGCATCCGATGGCGTAGCGGGGCGGGGCGATGGTTCAGACGCGTGTTTCAATTAAGGCGACTTTTTTCGATTCGGCGAAGGTTATTGCCTCGGTTAATCGGGCGAAAATCAAAGTGTTGAGTCGGGCGGGTTCGTTCGTTCGGCGTACGGCAAAACAATCGATCCGGAAACCGCCGAAGCGTGAGCAAGCGGCGACAACGCGACAGGTTCAACAGCGACGGAAGAAATCGGCGGAATCTGGGGACGGGATTACTCGGCTCCAGTACGGCTACGCAAAGCATTCACTTGGCATAAATGTATCGCGGGGAATGAAGCGTGCGGATGCTGGGTTACTGATTCGGGATCGTGAACAGGCTTTAGGGATTCGGCTGTTTAAGGCTCCGAAGGTGACAGGGAGGCGGGGTCAGGCTCCGCGGTCTCTGTCGAGGATTCTGCCGCGGTCGGTCTTTTTTGGATACGACGCGGCGGCGGATGGGGTGTTCGTCGGACCGGTCGCACAGCGGCCGAATACGGTGGCGGCGTTGGAACATGGCGGAACGGTAACGCTCACCAGCGGGCCGAATAAGGGCGAACGGGTGAGAGTTCACAATCCGTTCATGAAGCCGGCAATGGAAAAGGAATCACCGAAGTTTGCGGGATTGTTTCGCGGCTCGGTTAAGTGATCAACCGCGGCAACTGACAAGGAGGTCAGACGATGGCAGGAAGTCTAGCAGCGAAGCCAGGGCGCAAGGTTCTTCTGTACCGAAATACTGGCACATACACTACGCCAGTCTGGGTACTTGTGAGCAATCGGCGTGATTTTACGCTGAACGGAACGGCCGTTGAGGCTGACGCCAGTGATGCCGATTCAGGCGTTGAGGAAACGGTCGTTGTGGCGCGGGGTTATGAACTGTCGGGGAATATCCGTTGGGCGGACAGTGCCGCCGATTGGGAAATTTTTCGAGCGGCGTACGATGCCGATCCGCGGACGCCAATAGAATTTGCGGTGATGTATGGGCCAATTGCAACGGTTGGCAGTACGGGCCGGCGGATGACGTGCGACGTGACGCAGTTTTCTGAGTCATACGCGTTCAAAGACATTCTGGCGGCTGACGTGACTTTGAAACCGACGCCCAATGCGGATCACAAACCGGAAATCTATACGGTCTCTTAGGACCGTTTGCTTCCTCGCTTCGCCAGTCCGGTCGGTTTGCTTTCGGGCGGCCGGCCGGGCTGGTCTGGGCGGGGTTGTCGGGTGTTGCAGACTTTCCACCTATGCGGGGCGGTTCGCCCTGCATAGGTGCAATTTGCCGGCGGGATTTGGTGGCGGCGGGTTGTTTCTCATGGTCCGGAAGCGGGGGCGAACGGATGCGGCAGATTACAGGTGCGGACGGTACGGTTTTTGAGTTCAAACTCGGTTACTCGACGCGGGCGAAACTCCGCGCGGCGGCGGCCGAAACGGAATACGGCGTCGACTTCGACGTTACACGAATAATCGACGAAAACAGCCGGGTTCCGGAGCTGTTGGCGTCGTCAGAGGATTACGTTATCGATGTGGCGTGTGGGTTGCTGGTAAATCCGGATCAGAAATCAGCGTTTCTGGAATCTCTGGAAGATGTCGGGCCGGTTTATGATCTGGTCGTGGCGGAGTTGCTGGGTTTTACCCTTCCGCCGAAGCGGCCGGCGGTGACGACGACGTTGAAGATGATCAGCCGGGCGATGGAGACGTCGATCGCGGACGCGTTCTCAGATCTTCTGACGACGTCGAACGAGAATTCTGGCGACTTGTCGGAGCCGTTGGAATTGGCCCCGGAAATTTCACTCTCAAGGAATTAGCAGACGCGGAAGCCGGGAAGCTACGGAGTCAATGGGATTTGTTGTCGGTGCTGTTGGCTCATATTGAACAGCAGAATCCTCACATAAAATCGCCGCGGGTGGCGTGGCAGTTGAATCCTTTTGAGTTGGCGGACGCGGCCGACGTGGAGTTGCCGGACGATTACGTTGAGTACGAAGAACGACGGCTGGCGGCGTTGGCAGCTCGGGGCGACGGGTAAAAGATTCAGCCAGGGAAGGCGGACCGATGGCAGGCAAGGCGGGAGCGATTCGCGCGGGCGGTGCGTATGTCGAAATATTTGGCGAGGACGGCAAGTTTCGCCGCACATTGGATAAGGCGAAGAAACGGCTTAATCGGTTTTCGGCAAGTGCTTCGATGGCTGGGCGTGGTCTGATCGGCGTTGGGGCGGTGGCGGCGGCTCCGTTGGCTTTGGCTCTGAAAACTTACGCAAAGATGGGCGACTCATTGCAGAAAATGAGTTTGCGGACGGGTATCGCGGCGTCGGTGTTGTCGGAACTTTCGTTCGCGGCCGATCAGTCCGGGTCGTCAATCGAAACGGTCGAAGCGGGCGTGCGGCGGATGTCGCGGGTGGTCTCGGACGCAGGCCGGGGCATGAAGTCGGCGAAGGACGCGTTGCATGGTATCGGGCTGTCTTTCGAATCGTTGGACGGTCTGAATCCAGAGCGACAGTTCGAGTTGATTGCGGAAGGTCTGAGCCGGATCCCGGACGCGTCGAAGCGGGCGGCGTTGGCGCAGGAATTACTCGGACGCAGCGGAACTCAACTTTTGCCGATGTTCGCGAACGGGTCGGCCGGTATCGCAAAAATGAGGGCGGAGGCTCAGGCGTTGGGGCTGACGATCTCGGATATCGACGCGGACCGGGCGGCGAAGATGACGGACGCGTTTGACGTGATGGGAAAAACCATCAAGCGGGCGGCGTTCGCAATAGGTGCGGCGCTGGCTCCGATGGCCACCAGAATCGCGGAATCGATCGGCAAGATGTTGTCGAAGCTGTCGGGGTGGATTGATAAAAATCGCGGGCTCATGGTTTCGCTGGCGATGGGGGCCGGGTTGACGGTGGCGTTAGGTGTGGCGTTGCTGGCGGTGGCGGTGGCGGCAAAGGTCGCGGCGTTGGCGGTCGGGCTGGTCGGTTCGGTGGTTACGCTGACAATCGCGACGGCCAGTGCTGGGTTCGCGTTCCTTGTAAGTCCGATAGGATTAGTGGCGGCGGCGGTGGCGGCGCTGGCCGTCTTGCTGGACGTTGATTTCCGCGCCGCTGCTGATTCCGCGGCGGCTAAAATAGGGACGATTGGGAAAGTGTTGTCTCGGACCGGAATCAGGTTTCAGGCGATGCGGTCGGACGCGGTGTCGGCGATGGCGGGCGTACGTGATGCGTTGGCGGCTGGTGATATTGGGGCGGCGTGGGCGGTGATTGTTGCCGGTATGCGTGTCGCGTGGATCTCGGGAATGGACGCGGTGCGGGCCGCCTGGGGTGCGGTCGTCGGTGACGTGTCGATGTTGTGGCAGGATGGCGTTGCAAATCTTGCGGCCGGTTGGGAAATGTTCTCAGCGGGCGTTGAAGATCGTTTTCGTGATGCTATGGCGTTTGTCGCCGATCTAATGGCATCCGCCTCGAATGAACTCGCGGTGCTGTTGATTCGCGCAAATCCCACAACGACGCCGGAAGAAAAACAACAACAGGAGGAGATACTTAGGGAAGACCAGGGGCGGGCGGGGCAGGCGCGAATGGCGGCGGCGGATGCGGCTCGCGTGGCACGGGCGGAGCGTCGGGCGGCGGCGATGCTGGCGATTGAACAGGACTACTCGGACGCGGTGACGGCGCTACAGGATAATCTGGCACGGGCGGCGGCGGGTGGTGATTCTCCGGAGTTGGCGGCGGCGCGGGCTGAGTTGGCGGCGGCGGTGACGGCGGCCGGTGCGGCGAAGGCCGCGGCGGCGAAGGCCGCGGGCGGGGCTGGTGCTGGTGCTGGTGCTGGTGCTGGTGCTGACGGTGCGGGTGCTGACGGGGCGGGTGCTGACGGGGC
>TARA_R110000824_G_scaffold68930_1_pt1 | contig 15015 bp, 11 predicted proteins | sample TARA_R110000824 | Tara Oceans TARA_R110000824 (sample SAMEA4397747) | marine metagenome | biome: Polar Biome; feature: [MES] marine water layer (ENVO:01000295) within the mesopelagic zone...; material: water (ENVO:00002006), including particulate matter (ENVO:01000060) such as...... | reverse complement strand
ATGGGTCTACAAGCCGATTGCTCTTTTGCCAACTCTTGGCAGCCTTTTCTCCCTTTTTCAAGACCGACTGGCGCTGTAGCCAGTACATTTTATATAAGCCTTGAGAGGGGTGGGCCCCTTGCCAATCTGGCAATAAGTCCCAATATTTTAGCACTTCCTTGTATTCTTTTCCCAAGGGTGAGTTGGCTATTGGCCCCAGAGATAAATTCCCTGCTCCGGGTCCTTTCCATTGCATCTGACTCTTATGATACTTTTCTTCTCTGTCTTTTTGAGAGACTACCTGCCCCCCATTCTCAGCATAAACAACGCCACCCTTATTAAAGCCCTGTACTCTTCCTTGATTAAGCTGATTCATGAAACCAACGCCATGTTTTTGCACAGCGCCACGACTCATAACAAACTCACCCGGAGTAAGCATGGCAGGAACAGAGTCTACGTTGCCGCCCCTAGCAAACGCAGCAGCAGGACGCCGCTTCTCTCTTTTATCACCCCAATCAAACCCCATGTCTTCTTGGTCTACGCCAAATAATTGTTGGGTACTCTGGCCAAAGCTAGGAACAACCCTGTATTGAATTTTGCCTTTTTTTCTTACAACCTTTCCACTCCTATCTCTTACCGGAACCCTCTTCCAGCCGCCGCCCATTCCTTGGGCTGCTCTTTTTGCCGCCCTATCGCCCTGACCTTTTACCTGATCAATGCCCCGGACTCTATTTAGACCAGCGGCAGACCACAGGCTATCAGAAACATACTTGCCTTCTTGTCGGCGTCGAATCACATCTTTCTTGGCAAAGAATACTCCCGCAGCCTCTCGAATTGATTTAATTTGAGAGAGATACTGTGGGGCAACTAGCCCTGCCAACTTGAAAGACGCCTTCCTGTATTTAGCGCTTCCTCCCACCTCTCTAGAAAACATGGAGTGGGATGAAAGACCATTAATCAGCTTGCCAACACCGTCACCAGCATCCTTGTGGAATCCAACACGTCGAGAGTCCGCCACACTAAACAGATGCTTCCACTGTCCTAGCCAATTGGCGGTATCTGCTACTGCTTTAGCGGCAACATTGTTTGTGAAATCATAATTACCGTCAGAAATAACCTTCATGGTCTGTTGGACCATTGATTTTGTAAAGCCTGCATTTAAAGCATAGTTCCTAAACTTTCTTGTGCTCATTCCCCTGAGCATTTGGGCCATCATTGTCCGGGCCGCGCCACCACCCTTAATATTAACTGCCCCCTCTACGCCAGTAAAATCTCGACCAGCGCCCGGAACAGGGCCACCCCTTGCGCGATAAACGGTACCAGCAGCACCACTGTTTATTGAATGTAAAGCGCCGGTTCCAACCCTGTCTACGGCACTCTTCCTGATTACGAATTCACCCGGCGTAAGCATGGCGGGAACTGTATCAGTGCCACGAGGCTGGAAAATACTGCCGCCATCTGCTCTATATACTACCTGACCACCACTAGCAAATCCCCCTACAGTGCTTGCGCCCCCCGTTCTTAAAACGTTTGCACCAACTCTTGGTGCCGCCCCAGCAGCGCCTCCCATACTCTTAACCAAATGCCTATACATGGCGTCTGTGTTGGCTGCAATTGCTGCTGCCCATCTCACAGTTTCACTGGCAGATTCCTTTATTGCCTCTTGCGCTCTAAGCTCTTCTTGATTGATGCTCCCAAGTTCATGCAAAAGACGCTGCTCTTCTGGCATACCCGTCGCTAAACCCTGAGCCATCTGTGGAGAGACAAGCCCCATTTTTACTGCGTCACTAAGTACAAGCTGCTGTTTAACCTGCTGGCCCGTTAGTCCTCCCGTGCCCGGAATTTGTACATCTTTAAATTCATTCAGGAGGCCAACAGTAAGCTTTCTAAACTCAGCAGGCATAGACTGTAAGGTGCCTGTTGAAAGTGCCCTTTGGAGGCCCATAAATGACTTGGCCATCTCTTGACGTTCTTCCTTGCCACCAACAACAAACCTTTCTAGAGTGCCCATCTGGGCCTCTCTTCCTGCTCGCTGTTTTGCGATCTCGCCCATGACATCAGAAGCCCGGTCGCTTTGGTCGGCCAGTCTCTCTAGTTCTGCCCTCGTTCTGGCAACTTGATTTTTCAGTAGGGCGTCTTGTTGAATTAGCTTCTTCTTCTGGTGTATGTCGGCAGTTTCTATTCTAGCGCTTAATCTGCGCCGCTGTAGCTCTGAGTGATGTAATGTTCTGCTCGCCCCTTCGACATCTCCAGCTTTCAGCTGGCCGCCAGTGCGGGAGTCTCTAACGCCCCTCAAGCTCTCTTGCGCCCTTCTTATTCTGAACCCCTCGGCGGCAGCGGGGGTCAGCGATCCGCCGCGAGCTTCAGCCATTCGCTCGGCACCTCGTCGGCGTACATCGACCATGCCTGCGCGAGCTTCGTTTTCGCGCCCCATCATCTCTAACAGGTCATTGATAGCTCTGCTATATTTTTCTAAAAATCCATTTTGTATGGATTCTAGTTTTTTAAGGGCCTCTACGTTGTTTTTAGAAGCCTTTACTAGGGGGGCAAATATTTCATCAAACTCATCTGGGTCAATCATGCCGCCAGTTGACAAGGCGTCCATAAGACCCGTCTTAAGAACTCCAAACAGTTCTGGACCAACATCTGCTTCTGATATACCAAGGTCTTTTAATATCTTGCCCGCTTCTACAACCTGCCCCGACTTACCAGAGATGCCACGTTTTTCTCCAATAATACCGCGCCCCTTACGAAGCACTTCTGCGGTCTTCTTTACTTCGGCACCAATCTTGCCTGCCGCCGGTCCCATCCCGGCGGTAATCTTATCAATGTCTTTGTCGAATTGTTTTATATTTCCAACCTTGTTAAGGTCCTCTAATCCCTTAACTGGAATCGCCTTAAAGTCCATTGCGGTTCCTTCAACAACGGCAGAAAGGTTACTAAAGGTTCGTTCAAGAGTTGCCATAGCACGGCCAAATTTGTCAAAATGATCAATGACCATTAGCGCCCTGTGCATGGACTGCCTCTGTTTTGCAAACATTAGACTGAGCGCCATCGTTCTTTTCTTAAGAACGGCTGCTGCCGCAGATTGTTTTTGCAGGAGGGCTATTTGTTTACGACGGGCTTTATTGGCCGAGAGCATAATCTGTCTTTGCTTGCCGACATCGCTAGTCTGGCCTACTTTTACTCTGGCCTCGTCCATTATGGCCTGCTGAGAAGCCTTCAAGGCGGCTGCAAAAGCGCCCCCCTCTTTCATAAGTTGATCAAATGTTTTTTCTTTAAACTCTACACCAGCAATTGCACTCACGCTTTTTGCGGTTTCTCTTGTCACCGCTTCAAAATGCTTAAGCCCGGCAGCAGTAGTTGCTAGATCAATATCCAGCTGATTCTCTTGCGTCTTTGTCATTTTCCCGCCAGCAATTCCACCGGTTGCAACGAGTCTTTTCTTTGCTTCGTCGCCCAATGGTCCGACAACCGGCTTCACCATGTTTGCCAATCGGTCTTGCGCTGCTTTCGTAGCTCTGAACTGCGATGATCGCCCTTCTCCAGCTACCGCAGTAATTTTTTCTGCCCTCTGTTGTGGAGTAAGCGTTTCGTCTTTTGCAATGTCTTCAAAAGCGGTTCTTGTCTTGTACGCCTGCTGCGACAACTCACCCAATGCCTGAGCGCTGCTTTTCAATTGATTTAGCTGTGTATTTCTTACTTGGGTTTCTGCTTTAGACGCGCCAAGCCACTTATTGACAGCTTCTTCTCCGCCGAGAGCTACCGCAGCCCATGCCGTGAGTCCACCGACAGCAGCCCCAACAGCAGTTCCAATAACTGGAACAAAAGAACCGATAGCGGCTCCGGCAAGAGCCGCGCCGCCAACTATTCCCGCCGCGCCCGCCCTCACCGCCGATCTAGTGTTCTTGGCTGCCTGCGCATTATGTTTTGCCTCCGTCTCCAAGCCGTTAACAAAATCTTCAACAGACCCTTTCCCCTCCCCAAGAGCTTTGAGCATCTCATCGTTTTGTTTTGATTGCGATTCAGCAAGAGCCTTGGATTTAAAAGCTAAGAACGCAAAGTATCCCACTACTGCCGTAACGCCAACTGCCAACACTGCAAACAGCCCTATAATTACAAATAATGGCGCAGAAAGTGCCGCAAGACCTACTGCCGCCGTTGTGCTTGCAGCGGCTTGTGTCATATCAGCAGACGCCGCCACGCCAGACGCTCCCGCTTCAACACCTTCCATCGCTGCCGAGGCCCCCGATGCCGTTGTCTCTAAACCTTCTGCGGCGGCAGAACCTAATGTCGCTGCTGTTTCTACGGATTTTGCCGCCATGTGGGCTGTTACTCTGGCAATCATGCCCCCAAAACTACTCGCAAGAGGTCCCATAATTTGCATGACTGTGCCAACCCCGTTGGCCAATGCCCCCATCAACGCAACGGTTTGTGTTGCAGCCTTTCCACTTGCTTCTGACAGGTTCATAAATTGAACAGCTGTTAGAGCAGCAGCAGTACCCATGAAAGAAAACTGTTGCAGGCTACCGCCAACTCCTGAGCTAAGTCCTCCCACGACCTTTGCCTGACCATCAGCGGCTCCTGCTGCCTTGCTCCGCTTCTCCCACTTCGCGGCTTTCTGCTGCGCTTTCTCTAGCGATTTGCTAGACTTGTCTAGCGATTTCAAATCTTTAGCAAGAACGCCATATCTTTGGGTTACTATCGCTTCGGCTCTCATTCTCGCCTCCGCTATAGAGATGCCCTTCGCCGTCCCTGTGCGAACCTTGTCGCTAGCTTTTATTTTTGCGGTAATCGAAAGAATTTCTTGCTGCTGTATGTCTGCCAGCATCTGTGCCGCTTTGGCATCGCCCCCCTTTGCCGCTCCCGCAGTTCCGGCGGCGACCGTTCCTAATCCTCCTCCAAATTTATTAAGGTCGTCAACGGCGGCATCACCGGCACCCCCTTTCTTATTCGCTTTTTGAACTGCTTTTTCGTTCTCGGCAATAGCCTTAGTCATTTCTTGTATGCCAACGGCCCATGCCTCTCTTGCTGTTGACCCCTTGTCCATTGCTTCCTGCGAGGCTGTTAATACGCGCACAGCGTTCTCGCCAGATATGCCTAGCTTATTAAGCGAGATTTCGATCTCGTGCATACCGGCCTTAATGGGGTCAACCGCCGCCCACGACATGTTACCAATCCCCATCGCTTTTCCAGAAGGAACCCCGTTGCCATACGCATGTCTTCCGTGCGCCACAACGCCCCCAGCGGCGTATCCCTGACGATTCATTCTGCCGAGATTGCCATACCCTATTCTCTGCGCCGAGGCTTTGTTGACAACAAACTCGCCGGGCGTTAAAAGTGCTGGGACTGTATCAGAACCGGATATTGATCCCCCTGCGGCTTTTTTTTGTATTTTTTGTATTTTATATTTGCTGCCCTTCTTTGTGACTGAATAGCCCTGCTGTTCCGCATTGGCGCTTGCTTCCGTAAAGCTGCCACCACCGAATATCCCCTTTACATCCTCCAAACTGCGCCTCGGTCGGCCTTCTGCCGCAGAATCCTTTAGGGCTCTTTTCCTACCAAACCTGTCGATCTTCTCTACTACAATTGTTCTAGCCTTCTTAACCAAGCTCGCCAAAGCATCAGAACCAAAAGTTCTTTTGGCGTCTGTTGGAATACCGCCGGGAATACCAAGCTTCCTACCAATGTTGCCAAGCCCAGATGGATAATCAAAGGGAGCGTTGGCTTTTGTTCTTGTGTTATCAAATGGAGGATTTGATCCGGCAATAGCGGCTTCAAAAAGGTTACCAGAAACCTGCTCGAAATTTGCTAAATTAAGAGCATCTTCAAAACCCTGCTTAGAAAAGCCGGTTCCAGTATAATTGCTTATTATACGCTTTGCTGGACCAGCCACAACCTTTCTTAGTTGTCCTTCAAAATTCTTTGCAACTTTTGAAGGAATTTTTCCAGACATGATTTCTAAGGTTAGGCTACCACCACCAAGAATGCCTTCTAGCTTTTGCGTTCTTCCTTCTTGGAATCCCTTCATTGAGGGACCTTTTCCGCCCTGCCCCTTAAAGTCAGAGGGGGTTAATTTGGTGGTTAGCCTTCTTTGTATAGGCGAGTCCTTGGTGTCTCTCAAAAAGGCCCCACCAATCTGCATGGATCTGCTTTGGACTGAACCGCTTGGTGTAAGCGCTCTTTTTTTCATTCCGGCTGTCTTTCCAAGCTCTGCTGCCGTTAGCTGAATGCCTCCTCTATTATGCCTGTTCTCATTCATCATCCTCAATTGACCAGCGCCCATCTTTCTTACGCTGCTCTTCTTAATGACAAATTCGCCGGGAGTTAACATTGCAGGAACAGTATCACCACTGCCAGAGCCCGGAACCAAGCCGCCCCTTGCAAACTTTTTCATACCAGTAAAGCCTGACAAAGCGGGGGCAAGTCCTCTTCCAATTTTTAACGCAGCCAAGGACAACAACATTGGCATAAGAGGCTTGAGAGTGTCAGCCATCTTGATAAATCCTCCAGCCAGTCCCAAAATAGCCTTAGTCATGGTTCTGAACGAAGAGGAGTCAACAAAATTACGCATTAAAGCAGAAAAGTCTTCTCTGACTTTTTTGATTTGAACGCCCAGCGCCTTCTGTGCCGTGAGGGCATCTCTCGCCGTAGAGCCAGACGCCCCTTGAGCCACGTTCAAGGCTTCTTGCGCCGTACTGAATTGCTTGATAAGTGGAATCACTTTACCAATTTGGCGAAAGCCGCCCAAAGATTCTACAATCTCATTAAATCTGTAGTCTCTAGGATCTAAAGAAGATAGCCCCCTAGCCAAGCGGTTAATCGCTTCTAGCGGTCCTACAAACTGACCCTTTGCATCTTGTAAAACAATGCCAAGTTCTTTTAGCTGGTCTATCGTTTCTGATCTTTGTATTCGTGTAAAAATAGTTCTAAAGCCAACCGCAATGGTTTCGGCGGACTCACGAGTAGTAGCACGAACAGAAGTGAACAAAGCAATAAGCTCGTTTAGCTTGCCTCCCGCCGCCTCAAACACGCCACCAGTACGTCTGATCACAGTAATAAGATCGCCAGACTCAACAGCAAACTTTTTGGAGACAGCATTAATGGCATCCAGAGATTGCTCTAGAAATTTAATCTCTCCGCCAGCAGCATTGGCTTCCTTGCGAAACTGTCTCAATAAAGCAATCGCGCCTTCGGTAGTGTCGCTAATATTATTAAAAGTTGCCGCTAGGTCTGTTTGCGCTAAAATCTTCAGTGCCTTTTGGGCCCTCTCCGCCGAGAATCCAGCTTGAGAAAGAGTACGTGAGGCGTTTAACAATTCAGAAGAAGAGGCCCCTAGCGAGCTAGCCAATCTTGTTACCTCTTGCGTAAGTCCCCTAAGTTGACTCACGCTTTTTCCCGTTACCTGAGAAATTCGAATTAGCTCACGCTCAAAATCGATAGCCTCTTGGGTTCCCCTTTGAACGGCCCTAGCCAAAGCCAAAAACGTACCGGTAGCGATAGAAAAGGCAGTAAACCTTCTCGCGGCTGCGCCCAAAGTTTTTCCAAGTCTTTGCGTCGAAGCCGACGCCTTGTCTGCTTCTTTGCTTACCTGTGACAACTGTTTAGATGTCTGGGCCATCTGTCGGGGATTGGTTTTAACGTTGAGAGCAACGTCCATTCCCTTAAGTTGGCTTTTAACATGTCTAACAATCTGAGCAACGTTTTTAGGCGACTGTAATTCTAGTTGTGCTGTTAAAACAAATTTTTGAGCCATTGTGAGCACCTATAAAAAAAAGGCAGCTAAATACACAGTGTTATCCAGCTACCTTTAAAGAAGTGACTTTCCACATGTTTATACACAATTAAGTCGTTTCAGTCGTCTTTTTTGCCTTGGTTGCGCGTTTGCGAGGCGCTTTTTCCTTTTTTTCTTCTGAACTCTCCTCAGTAGAGGCTTCGGCGTCTTCATCAGAGGCTCCCTCTCTAGGGGTAACGGCTTCGCCGCTATCGTCTAAAAATGGGCTAAATTTAACCTTTAGCTTGCCGTCTTTATCAACTTCTTCGCCTTTAACGTTAACAAAATATCGCTCTTGTTCGCTTTTTATCTTTTCTGCTTCTTCCGTTTTATAGGCGACATATCTTCCGTTTTCGTCAATAAGTCGCTCATTCCCATCTTCGTCAATATCAATGGGATGGCTATTTTTATTAACCAACTGAAGCTCGTCGTTGCAGAATTTATAATCATACAAGAATCTATTTTCTTCCAGATTTTTATTGAAATCAGGGTCTAGCTCATAAATTATATTAGCTAGCTGGGCAGCTGCCTCGAAAGCCCAAGGCTGTTCAGATTTTGCATCGTAGTCTTCTGGACTTGAAAAAATACGCTGCTTATTCTCATCCGTAACGCACCGAACAACCAAAAAATTAAAACGAGAGTTGTCTGCAATACTTTCGGCGGTATTGCTATCCATTTCACTCTTTTCAGCAATCAAGGTTCTAAACTCGTTCCTAAGTCTACGTACTTCAACTGCCACGTTTTTGGCGTCCCCCAAAGGAATGCCGCCCTTTCTAAGGGCATCTTCTCCGTCGTTAATCTGAGTCATCACTTCGTCATAACGCGTTTGCTTGTCGCTACTCCAGATATCTTGCTCTTCAAGGTAGGCATCAAGTTTCTTTTTAAGAATTGCGCCACCATCAATGGCAACCTTAAAAGACTTATTGTATTCAATTTGAGAGTCTCGGATGTCCTTGATAGAAGGCTTCTTAATAACCACCTTAACATCATTGCCCTCGGCGTCCTTACTTTCCACGACTTTATCAGTATCACTCATTTTGTTCTCCTCTTGGTTTAACAGGTAAATTAACTGTGTTCTTTTTCCAGACTATATCATAAGCGGCAAACTCAAACTCCAAATTCCTAATTTGAGTGTTTCCTTTATCTAAGATCTCCGACCTTGCCTCGTCGTAAATCATCTTCAACTGTTTTTGTTCGGGGGTAAGATTTTCTTCTTCTCCGTTTTCTTCGTCCTGTCCCCACAAAAATCCAAAGTGCTTCTCGACGCTAGCTAACGCGCCAATCATTGTAGTTTGTATTTTCTTTTTTGAAATTTGATACAAACGGTTTTTAGAAACCTCTTTGGTGCGATCTTCTCTTTTTCTTTTGTATTCTAATGAAGTTTTCAACAAGCTGTTATAATCGGCCATTTTGTCCTACTTTCTCATTCTGTTAGTGAATGCTCGATTTTGTTCTAATTGTAATTCTGTTTTTACGTCTGCAAAATCTAGGTCTCTAACGTTACCATCAGATTCTCGAATCTTCTGCTGTCTTTGCCGGAGATTCATTCTAGACAATGGATCGTTCATACTGTGGATTTGCTCTACATCCTCATCGTGCTGGGCAACTAAAAATACTTCCTTAGCATTCTTTATCTTGGGATTTTTAATCATGTCATCTGTTTCGGTCTGCTTTTTATCGGAATCGTATTTTCTTTTTTGCGATACAAACCAGCCATCTAAGCAGTCGTCGTCTTCGATTACTTTTTCGTTTGGAGAATCTGGGCTTTCATACACGCTATCATACATGCTAGAAATCCCGCACAAAGCTAGTTGATCTCTAGTAAAATCTATTGACGGCTTTCCAAAAACTTCCGACACCTTCTTACCCGCAACCCACATCGCCCTCCAAGGTTCTTTTCTCGCCACTTCTCTCAACTCCAGCTGGTCAATAGTTTCTCTTCTGTATACGTTGAGAATATTTCCCGTAGAATATTTATCAAAGTTATAAGGCTTTTTATCTTCGGTAAAGACGCACTTAGAAATAATCCATCTCCATCTAGTGTATTCAGCAACGCCGTTACAACTTAAATGATCCATGCTATGTTGTCGATCAACAAGATCCGCCATTTCTGACTCTAAAAACCTTATTCTCCTTTTAATAAAATTTAATTCCCGCTTCTTGTAATAGCTCTGAAAAGCATGTAATTTTTCTTGATCAATATCTTTTCTTGCTTTTTTTAATTGTTCATCGTTAAGAGGCGACCATATATCGTTTTTTAATAGCATCTCCTTGATTTCGTCCTCTACCCAAACACCGTTCAAATATGCTTCGTGATACGCGCTATCATATGTCTCAAAAGATTCATGCAAAAGCTCTCTTGATGCTTCCTCTATATATACAACAAGGCCGCTACGCACTAGACGTAAACGGCCTTGTAATATTCTATAAAGAAGTGCCTGTACTTTTGCATCGTTCATAAAATCCTTCCTCAAAATCCTACTCTATTCACTCGCCGGTAAAAACTGTCCTACAGCTATATACTTAAAACCGGCTATCGCAAAAATAAGTTTACCAGTAAGCGACCCCAGAGCCACCACCCGTAACTGCCAAATCATTAAACGTGGAATACGAATAAGTGACAGAAGCGTTTCCACCACCAGTGTCACCACCAGTGTAAGCTACCGAAGTAAGCTTGTTTTGAGTTCCCAAATTGAGAATGGTACCTGCGTTATCTTTAATGATAATGCTGCGAGCAGTAAGGTTTTGATTGTTCCCAGAAACGTCAACCAAATCACCTTCCGTAGCAATCACTTCGATTTCACAAGTAACTTCAAACGGGAAAGTTGCATATCGGTAATAAGGTCCAAATCTACCCAATTCGCCAATCTCTTCTCGTCCAAAGTCTGCACTAACAGTAATGTTCTGAAGATGCCTAGAACTAGCGGTACCTTGCTGAACAGCTTCTGCGGGCAACGTACTGCCAGCTATATCAACATCAACACGTCTCACAACACCACTAACCGGGATATCGCCACCAGTAGGAGCGTTTCCAGCGGTAGTAGGAATATACATGGTGTTAGGTGCAGTACCAATAACACCAGCGGTTGTTGCGTTCCAGAATTTATCATTACCCACGAGACTAACCGATTCGGTGGCATTGCCATCTACGGGATAGGTATATGAAACGTTGCTAATATACATACCAGAACACATAACAACGTTTTGTTCGTTTGTAGTTCCGACCTGATCAACAGTGTCAGTGTAAATAGCTAGGTAAACATCACAACGGGTTGTAGATGCACCAGAAAGTCCAGTTTCTCCAGCAATACCAACAGACTGTAAATACAGCAATCTGTTACCATCAATAACCTTTTCACAGGTTACTTCAACGTCAGCAACTGTTTCAACATTTTCGTAGATCTGAATTTGACCAAATTCAAACACCTGATCTAGGTTAAAATTACTCGTAACGCCTACAGACTGTACACCACGCATAACGGCGGCTTTTCCACTGGCAATATTTGTATTATTGACAATTTCACCGGTTTTTGCAATGGCAACAGCTTGACAGGCGTAAAATATTCTATTATTAGCCATACTATATTCTCCTTTTTAGAACATAAATGTATTCCCTCTGTGGCTTTGGCAATATATTATACACAAAAAACCACCAAATACGTATTATATTGGTTTAACTTCAGTTTTACATCTAACTGTCCCGACATACAGGTCGGGAGACAGCTGGGTTACCCTCTGGGCAGCAGAGTCGAATATCCAACATCTACGATATTGAAAATTATTTAGCAGATTTGGATATAGCCCGCTAGGTAGAGCGTTTCCGTTAAGTTCATTCCTATAATTAAGGGGATAAACCCCCGACAAGGCTACAGCATTGGTATTGAATAGCCAAATAGTTCTATCGTTTTGAAAGGCAATTTGATCCATTATGTTGTTGCATTCCCAGTGATTTTCAGCAACGACATAAAATAATATATCATTGTGTGCCCACTGCCCGCCTCCTAGTTGGTAGGGAACAAAGTCTTTGGGGGGAGTTGCCTCTACTGCCAGCGCTGGCAGTTGAATACGCGTTTGTCCTAATTGCGCCCAGTCTCCTGATCCGAACTGCAAAAATGTAGCGTTATCCAGCCTCATCGATCCTTGTTGAATTTCACGAAACCACGGCACGCCCTCAGCCGGAATGACATTAAGCCACTTGTGTGAATACTCTAAATGTACTTCTGAATTAGAAGCAATCGCAGTGTCGAAAACAACCCTTCCTTCTGGGTAGTTAATATAATAGGATTCCTCTATGTTTCCAGTAGCCCTAAACGTACTGTCCACAAAAACTCCCGAAATCCTAGTAGGAGTCCCAAGGCTGACCCCAGTTTCCCATACCCAATTAGAGCGATACCCCTCCCATACCTGACCCTTATTGTAATTAGGATCATCTACAAGTCTTAGTTTATGTTTGTCCCCACCATATAAACCAGAAGACGGTATAGAGATATTATAATAACCACCCTTATCAATAAAGCCCCAGTCATAAAAATTGATAAAATTTTCTAACAACATGTTAGACAGCGTAGCGTCTTGACTGTTAGAAAACCCTCTAAGCAGTTTGTTTTCGTGGAGTGGTTCTGGCATTTTATGTCCGCTTTATACTAGATATAATTACATCATTTATTTGTTTCTGTGCGCCCTCAAGGGCTCTTGTAACAAAATTGTTTTCTGCCGTTCCCGAATATTGAGTATCTACTTTAAAGGGACGTTCCTTTGTTGTCATGTGAGCGCCCCCAGTCCGACCGTGAGGCCCATACTCAACTCCAAAATCAGCAATTACAATGGCATCTCCCAAATTAAGAAGCCAGTCTAACCAAGGTAAAACAGCCCCCTTTTCTGTTGTCTGACTTCCTGCCGGAAGGGCCAATAGCTCAGAGTAATCCAGCGGTTGCATGTTAATCGTGATTCCCCCCGTAAAATTATTTGCTGTCGCTTTAACGGGCTTGTTGGTAACAAAAATCGCATTTGAAACGATAGTGGCGATGTCTGCTGCCGGATCTCCGGTAATACCAAAATCAAGCCTTAACGTCCCTCCTCTCAGGGACAACGCTTCGGGACACCCCTCTATTGCCGCCTTTGCTATAGGTCTGATGTCGCTTTGTATTTTGCCAATTGACTTTTTAAGCTGCTCACTCATTTCTTTAGCAAGCAAATTCATAATTTTCTTCTGTATCTCAGGCGTGTTCTCAATAAGTCGAAGGCTTATCTCGCCAGTCATTAGTTTCTCTCCCAAAACGTAACAGCATATTTTGTAGGATTTTGTTTAAACCCCTGCGGAAAAGATGCTCCAGACTTAGTAAATTTCATCGTATGATGGCTAGCAAGATTGCCGTACTCAGTGGGCATTAAATACTTAGCCTTATCAATCTTTGGAAGGTCTTCCATATTTGCTATAGTCTGAATTGACCCCTGTGGAAAGTCAAGAGGAATTCCAACGTCAACCCAACTTTTTCTTTCCCAGTATATTCGCAGGGAAATCTCTTCTGTGGTTTCAATAATTTTATACCCCTTCCCGTCGCAGAGGGGGCACGGCATCCCTCTTTCGAAGGACGCGGGACCACCGGGACGATAAAGACTAACAGACCGTGTACGTGTCCCCATTGTGTCCAGATAACAATTCGGACAATTTTCTTTCTTTTCTGGATATACCAATTTACAGCCTCTTTCAAACAGTGTCACAGCTTCGTTGTACGTGGTAAAAACGGATTGTGGTATAGATATAGCCATCAGTTACCTTTCTATGGGTTAACAGCAACTCCAGATGGAGAGTTGGGCCAGTATGCGTTCGTGAGCTTGAATCTATTGCCGAGTCTAGAATTAATAACGCCACTTGGTTGACCAAGAAGGCCAATTTGTTGGTCGGCTCCACTTCCGGGGAGGGGAGGACCTATAAGTAAGTTTCCCTGACCTCGTGGATCGGCTGCTCCTGATGGTCGCGGATAAACTCCAGATCCAAGTATCTTCTCGGCTGCTGTAAGCCCCTTGGCCCCAGCCATACCCGTGATGCCATACCCGTCGTGCGGGTGCGGGTTGGCTTCAATAATTTTCTTTGAAACGGTCATAATTTTCTCCTTAGTTGATTATATTGTTAGATCTGTAGTCTAACCCTGAATACCAATTAACAACATCACTACCCGGACTATATGGCCCAAGGATAGCCTGCCCATTGTTTGCAGACTGATTTGATTGATAAACATGTATCATCTCTTCATATTTGTCAGACAAATCTTTATATAAAGTATTTAAACTTGACGTTACCCCCCTTAAGTCAATAGCAGAAGGACCATCCTTAATGGATATGGCGTTTGCCGCTTCTGTCTTGACTTCGCTTCCCAAAATAATTACAGCCGTCTTATAAACCGTTAAAAGAACAAAGTCAAGGTCGTTCTGGCTTATGGGGTCGGGACTAATGCTTTTTTCTGCAATGCTAATTGTGTACGTGTTAGTAAAATCTGCGTTTGTGTATACATTGTATGCGCCAACAGAAAGTATTTGTTTAAGTCTTTCGTCCGTGTATTTTGACATATCTAAATCGCCTATAAGCGATCTCAACATCAAACTCATGTCTACTTGCCACGCCATTGTGTGTCTCCCTTACAGGTTTTCATAAACTTTAAAAGACCCAACACTACTATACCAAGTACCGCTAGGGGTAACTATGTAAGCTTGCAGATTCCACGATCCCGCAGTATCCAAGTCTCCACTAAGTGTTGTATATTGTATTTTTCCGTCTGTGCCATTAGTTGTAAATTCTGCGTCTTTTGTTAGTTTTATGCCGTCTGGCTTGCGAAAGACCAGTTGCTTAGTTAATGCCCCGCTCACATTCAGCACGCTTTTTGTGCCGTCAGAATTAGTATCTTTTATGGTTGCGCGAACAATTGTTCCAATGTCTCCCACATGTAATTCTTCTATATAAGCCATTATCGTTCTGCCTCATAATTTAATATTGTATTTACTGTTAAAATTTCTGCGGTAGCCTGATTTACTGACAGTGAATCATCGGTTATTGTATTAACAGATACGATTGCCTCAAAAATATTACCATTTATAACTATTGTAACCGTATCTACAGTAGAAAATGGAACTGCGGAATACGGTTCAAATCCAAACATAGTTTTTCCAGTATTTTATACACAATTAAAGGGTTAATCTACAAATAATAAAAATGCTGGTGAAGTTGTGGCGGAAGGAGTGGAAGCATCGGGGCACTCAAACCAAGC
>TARA_R110000824_G_scaffold311868_1_pt1 | contig 15018 bp, 16 predicted proteins | sample TARA_R110000824 | Tara Oceans TARA_R110000824 (sample SAMEA4397747) | marine metagenome | biome: Polar Biome; feature: [MES] marine water layer (ENVO:01000295) within the mesopelagic zone...; material: water (ENVO:00002006), including particulate matter (ENVO:01000060) such... | reverse complement strand
AAAGAAAAACCCGTCGGCGGCAACCAACGGGTTTCTGAAAAGGCTTAAGCTGCCCTCGGCTTCGAAATCTGAGGTAAAGTTTAGGCGACGGGATCGCTTTGTCAAGTACAAATGCGATGTTTGAACTCTGCCGATACCACACATGACATCTTCATATTCCCTAGCGCACACCGGCGCGATTACGGAACAATCTGCACCGGTCGGAACATCTGCCGTTGCCCGCTGGCAATGGGTGCAGACAAAAATCCTTCATCATCCTGATTTAACCACAGCCGAGATCTGCGTTGCCATTGTTCTGGCATCGCACGTCAATGATCGAACGCAGGCATGCTTCCCCAAGATCGAGACTATTGCAAACGAGACAAGCCTGTCTGATCGCAAGGTGCGTCAGGCGCTCAAGCGATTGGCAGAGCTTGGATTAGTAGTTAAGCGGAGCCGGGCAGTTGGCAGGCTTCGCAATCGAAATGCATATCAGTTGGTCGGTCTTGGTTTTAAACCGGCATATGGTTCCATCAAACCGGCATCAGATTCCGGTATTAAACCGGCACGTGGTGCCGGTTCCAATAAGAAGAACACGGATAAAGAAGAAAACACGGATGAAAGGGAACAGGTAAATGCCGTTTTGGGCACGGGTGCCACCGTCCTTCCTGCCGTCGATGATCAATGTTTGATTTTAGCCAGGGAATGGCAGCGGCTGTGTTCAGAACCGTGGACGTTAGCCAATGCTTGTTTACGGGTAAATGAGGCGATTGATCGCGTTGGTTTTGATGCCGTTCGGTTGGAACTTGATGGTTTACGACAGAAGGGGAAAAGACCTTCTAGGCTTACCATTCTTGATGTGCTGGATGGATTGGTACCGGAGTTGCTATGTGAACTAGATGCGCTTACTCAACACGGCTTTTCGGGGCCGCCTGAATGGCAGGAAATATGCGCGATTGTTGCTCGTTCCAATGTGCCGGGATGCAGTAATCCCGGTGCCTGGTTGTCTCAGGTACAAGCAAGTGTAACAGGCACAACGATTCAGCTGGTTGCGAAAAACCGCTGCGTGCGGGATACGGTTCAAAATCATTTACTGTTCGAGATTGTTAGACTTGCAGCATGCCGGGGATTGACGGTTAAAGGTCTGCCAAGTTTGGGGTGATTATTGACAGAAAGCTTTTGATTATTCTGTTTGACAAGTAAATTATGTTTTTGGGACGTCTAGCCAAAACGAAATGGCAATTGGTGGTGTGCTCTAGGCTGAGGACACGTTAAGCTGGAAGACAGCGTTTACGATAATACATGTATTGAAACGAAGGCGTAAGTACAGAGATCACGTCGGATGTGGTGGCGGCGCCAGTACTTAAGTCTATTATTGGTCGCGTTACGTTCATTTCATGCTTTACAAGGCAGAGTTTGCTTGTTTCGGACAAGGCGTAGCATTTGGCCAGCTTTTTTTCTTTGTCATGTTTGAGTTTAAGAAAAAGTCGTTTGGGAAGTCGCCAATCGGCGGGGCCAGGGGGGCCAGCTCCAGCCATCACGTCCGACACTGAGAGGTGACTGAATAGACTTCGGCAGCCACAGTATAGGGTTCAGTCTTTTAACGCTGTGTTTTGACGAGGGAGGGGGATCAGAGCAAAGAGCTCGTAAGGCCTCCCCCCAGTCGGCCCCAAGGATGTCTGGTATGGATGTATTGGCCGCCTTTTTGCATAAGCCCGGCGGAGACTTGTCGATATAAATTGGATTATGGGTATCGAGTGCGAACTTGCTCCGACTGCAGGGTCGACGTGCAGCTGTATCTCATAGCCTAGACCGTTCACGTTTTGCTAAGAAGTTACCCTATCGACCCGTCACGGGCCGCGAGTTGGTAAGGTTGCAAGTGGCACGGGCAATAACGATCTCTTCGTTAGTGGGGATAATCAGAACGTCAACATCTGAACCTGCCTTGCTGATACGGGGGGCGTTTTTTGTGTTGGCTCCATCATCAAGAAAAACACCCATCCAGCTTAGATGTTCGCAAATTTTTTGGCGAACATATGCGGAATTTTCGCCAATTCCGGCGGTGAAGACAATTGTATCGATTCCGCCGATTGGGATGGTGAGAGAGGCCAATTCGCAAGCCGCTCGATAGCAGAACAGGTTGATGGCTTCTTGTGCGTGGGGGCTAATGCTTGTTTCAAGAACATGCATGTCATTACTGATGCCCGATACGCCAAGCAAGCCCGATTGATTATAGAGTAGCTGACCAACTTCCTGACTGCTCATACCCTTATTGTCGATCAGATGAAGGATCACGCCCGGATCAATCGTGCCGCAGCGTCGCCCCATCATCAGGCCATCAAGGGCGGTAAATCCCATGCTGGTGGCGACACTTTGGCGGTTTTTCATCGCGCACATGCTTGCGCCGTTGCCAAGATGGGCGACAATCACGCGCCCATTTGCACGCGCGCCAAGGTGCTTTGGCAGTTGCCCGGCGATATAGTCATATGACAGGCCATGAAAGCCATATCGAATGATGCCTTCGTCTGTCAGCGCACGCGGCAGTGCGAAGCTTTGAGCAAGCTTTATTTGTGTGCGATGGAAACTGGTATCAAAGCAGGCGACTTGGGCAAGGTCGGGCAGGGCGGTTGTGACGGCGCGAATGGCCGCAAGGTTATGGGGCTGATGCAGCGGCGCAAGTGGGATAAGTTTTTCAAGATCGTTCATCAGTTCGGGCGTTACCCGTGCTGGTTTGTCATGACCTTGCCCGCCATGGACAACGCGGTGTCCAGCGGCACAAATCGTTGCGTCATCGACACTGCTTTCCAACCAGCCCAGAAGGTTGGGGATGAGGTCATCATACTCTGTGTTCGGTGCAATCGGCATAAGCCGGTTTTGCCCGATTTTATTGCCGGTTCTATCCTGCGCCGACAGGATTGGGTTATTGCCGATCCCGGTAATCTTGCCCCGGATCAGAGGTGCTTGGTTGTCTGCATCACCTGTATCTGAAACCGAGATCACCGGGTACAGGGCGAACTTGATGCTTGATGATCCGGCGTTCAGGACAAGGATTGCATCCTTCATGGGGTGACGGCGTGATGTGTGTGGTGGTGGATTTGAAGCTGGGCCAGCGCACAGGATGCCAGTCGTGCGACCGGACCATCGGCGCGACTGGTCAGGATGATCGGAACACTCGCCCCCATGACAATGCCCGCCGCATCCGCCCCGGCAAGATAGATCAGTTGCTTGGCGATCATATTGGCGGCTTCAAGATCCGGTGCGACGAGAATATCGGCATCGCCTGCGACATTGGAAATGATGCCCTTGGCTTCTGCAGCGGCCGGTGAAATCGCGTTATCAAAGGCAAGCGGCCCATCAATGATCCCGCCGGTGATTTGACCCCGGTCTGCCATTTTGCAAAGGGCGGCCGCGTCCAGTGTCGAGACCATGCGTGGATTGACCGTTTCAACCGCCGACAGGATGGCGACCTTGGGCAGATCAATGCCAAGCGCATGGGCGATGTTGATGGCGTTCTGGACAATGTCGCGCTTGGCAGCAAGGTCGGGGGCGATATTGATGGCCGCATCTGTGATCAGAAGTGGTTTTTTGTAGGTCGGCACATCAAGCACATAGATGTGGCTCATGCGCCGTTCGGTCTGAAGACCATTAACCGGATCAATAATTGCGTCCATCAACTCGTCCGTATGAAGGGCTCCCTTCATGATAGCATCCACCTTGCCCGATTTGGCAAGCGTGACGGCGGCAACGGCTGCAGCGTGGCTGTGCGGGGTGTCGATGATTTCAATGCCCGAAAGGCTTTTGCCGGCAGATTTCGCCGCCGCCATGATTTTTGACTTTGGCCCGATCAGAATCGGGATGATGATGTCGCGGCAGGCCGCATCAAGGGCGGCACTGATTGAAAGGTCATCGCACGGATGAACCACGGCGGTCCGAACCGACGCCAAATCCGTGGTCGCCGCGATCAGTTTGGCATATTGCGCGCCCTGCACATGTAAATGCACGACCGGCAGAACAATACGCGGACGGCGGACCTTTTCATCTGGCGCTATAACGTCTGCGATCCCCTCAATCACGGTTTTGCCATGCTGATTGATGCAGCTGCATGCAAGTTTGACCCGTTTGCCTTTTTCCGTTTTTTCACTGACCTCAACGCGGACCGTGATGGTGTCACCCAGCCCCACTGGTGCCATGAATTTAAGGCTTTGGTTCAAGAAAATTGTACCCGGTCCGGGCAGTTCCGTACCCAGAACCGCGGAAATAAGAGCACCCCCCCACATGCCATGCGCGATAACGCCGTGAAACATGTCTGTTTTGGCATAGTCGGGATCGACATGGGCAGGATTGACGTCCCCCGACATCACGGCAAAAAGTTCGATGTCTTCGGTTTTGAGGGTGCGGGTTAATTCCGCGCTATCCCCAACCGACATTTCGTCAAAGGTCTGGTTTTCGATGAACCGCATGGTGTTGGAAGATGGGATTTTTACATTAGGCGCGGACATGGAGCCCTCCGTCGACATGGACGATTTCACCTGAGACCTGAGCGGCCCCGTTGCTTGCGAGCATGACCGCGATTTGGCCGACATCTTCGATTGTCACAAGGCTATGGTCAGGCGCACGGTGCCGTGCGGCATCAATCAGTTCGTCAAAATGTTCAATCCCTGATCCTGCACGTGTTTTAAGCGGGCCGGGGGAAATGGCATTCACGCGAATTTGCTGCGGTCCAAGCTCAACAGCAAGGGACCGCATGGTGCCTTCAAGGGCGGATTTGACCGGTCCCATGATGTTATAGCGATCAACAACTTTTTCACCGCCGTAATAGGTCATGGTCAGGATCGTTCCGCCCTGTTCCGTCATCAGTGGTTCGGCCAGCCGGGCCATGCGGATCAAGGAATGAACGGATATATCCATCGCACGGGCAAAACCCGCACGGGAACAATCCGTGACGCGTCCATGAAGGTCCTTGGCGGGGCAATAGGCAATCGAATGAACCAGAATATCGATCTTGCCCCACTTGGCCGATACCGCGTCAAACACGGCCTGCATTTCGCCTTCGGCTTCTACGTCGAGCGGTAATAAAAGCGATGCGTTCACGGCTTCGGCGACCGGGCTTACGAACGGTTTTGCCGCTTCATTAAGGTAGGTCATGGCGATATCGGCACCTGCGGCGTGAAACGCTTGGGCGCAGCCTGCCGCGATTGAATGTGAATTTGCCACGCCGACAATCAGCGCGACCTTGTCTGCCAAGCGCTTCATGTTTGCATCACATAGGTGCCCGGTGCATCGCAAAGTGCAGCATAGTGACCAGAACGTGCGCCCAAATACGGCAAATCTGCGGGTTTACCCGAATGTTTCGCAAGCCATTTGGTAAATTCCGGCCACCACGAACCATTTTTTGGTGTGGTGCTTTCCAGCCAGTCATCAGGATCACGGAACGGGGCATCGGACGGGGTGTCGGCAATGCGGAAATACCGATGTTTATGGCCGGGTTCGGATACAATGCCGGCGTTATGTCCGCCACTGGTCAGGACGAACGTCATGTCGGTATCGACAAACAGATGCAGTTTATAAACTGAATGCCACGGTGCGACATGGTCCTGTTCGGTGCCGACGGCAAAGATTGGCGCACGGATATCGGAAACCGATACTGCCTTTTTGCCCACCCTGTATCGTCCTTCGGCCAGATCGTTATTAAGGAACAGGTTACGCAAATATTGCGAATGCATCCGATAGGGCATCCGGGTTGCATCAGCATTCCAGGCCATCAGATCAAAGGTGTGACTGTCTGTTTTTCCCAGAAGATAATCACGGATGACAGGGGCCCAAATCAGGTCGCGGGCGCGCAGCAATGCAAAGGCGCCAGCCATTTGATCCGATGACAGATAACCGGTTTCGGCCATCATATCTTCGATCATGGTGACTTCAGACTCATTGATGAACAGGCGCAAGGGACCGGCTTCGGTGAAGTCGATTTGAGCGGCAAGGAACGTGACGGTCGCAAACCGGTCATCGCCATCACGTGCCATGGCCGATGCGGCGATCGATAACAAAGTGCCGCCAAGACAATAGCCAACCGCGTGCAGCTTAGATGCGTTTGTGATCGCCAGTGCCGCGTCGGTAGCATCCATGATCCCGAGTTTGCGGTAATCTTCCATACCAAGATTACGGTCGCCAGCATCGGGGTTTTTCCATGACACCATAAAGACGGTAAATCCTTGCTCCACAAGGAAGCGCACAAGCGAGTTTTGCTGCGAAAGATCAAGAATATAGTATTTCATGATCCACGCAGGCACGATCAGGATCGGTTCGGCGTGAACGGTGTCGGTTGTCGGGGCATATTGGATCAGTTCGATCAGATCATTGCGAAAGACAACTTTCCCCGGCGTGGTTGCCAGATTACGGCCAACCTCAAATTCTTTGGATACGGGCGCATGGCCGCCATTGATTTTCTGATCAAGGTTGTTTTTGAGGTTCTGCACCCCGCGCACGAAGTTCTGACCTTTTTCATTCACGGTCGCCGTGATGACGTCCGGGTTGGTTGTTGCGAAATTTGACGGTGCTGTCATATCGACCATCATACCCGCGACAAAAGCCATCAGGTCTTCGTGCGGTTTGGCAACGCCGTGAATGTCGGTCATGGCATCTTGCCACCATTGCCAATTTAACTGATGCGCATTGGCCAGCATATTAAATGGGTATTTTTTCCATTCATCGCTGGCAAAGCGGCGATCTGGCGATGGTGCGGTTTTATCGCGCTCGGGCGCACCAGTTTGCCCGGATAGTGCCTGCGTCCAAACGGTTTGCGCATTGCGCATTGCATTTTCCATCAGGTGCAATTGTTTGCCCGGTGAAACGGCCAAATGTACCGCCCAATCCATCCACGCTTCGCCAAGGACCGACGGTGCGAGCCCAGACATTGTTTTTGCAACGGCCTCGTGCGCGGACTGATCCATCGACTGATAAATATCGAGTGATGCTTTTTTGATTTTGTGGGGCGCACGTTCCTTTACGGGAACGTGCGTTGGGCGTGGCGTTTCGTCTTTGGGGGCAGCGCCATTTTTTTTGGGGTGGTCCAACATGGTTTGTCCTGACGTGAATGTTTTTAAAAAGGGAGCAGGAATTTTGTCCTGTTAGACCCAGACGCAAACACAGCCTCAGTCAGGGAAATTTCCTGGCTGAGGCTATTTTTCATATGTTTTGTCCATTGACGCACTGCGTTGTTGTTAAATCCGCCCGAGGACGACCATCACGACGACGACGACAAGCAACAGGCCAAGAACGCCCGTGCTGGTGTGACCATAGCCATAACCGTATCCGCCAAAGCGCCCACTGAAGCCGCCGAGCAGAAAAATAACCAGCAAGGCGATAAGGATTATTCCAAAGAGTGACATTTAATCTGTCTCCTGTTGTTAGGTGAAGAAGGGTGGTGTCGCGGTCGTTTTCCGGTGATTTGTCTGAACGGGACGCTACTGCCCGGACATCAGGATAATCACGTGCACTAGAAGAAAGGACACCGCGAGAATCAGATAAATGCGCGTACTGGTTTTGGATGAAACCGCATCAGTGCCATTGCTGCCATTTGCATTAAGCTTGCCATGCGGCAAAGAGGCGACGAGCCGTGTTACGACATCGGCGCGTTCTGCAATCAAGGACGGAACGTCGGTAAAACGTGCCATTAGGCCATCAAGACGTTCCCAAGCAGACCCTTTAGACAGGGCGGCAAGGTCAGATGCCTCGCGCCACGGATCAACGCCAAGCCGTGCAAGCATCGACAAAACTGTGACGCTGCTTCCCTTTTGATCATCGCCCACAGGTGTTTGAAGAAAATGATCAAATTTGGTGTCAAGACCAATGGGTGTTGAAGAATGCGCCATGAAGAGATCCTTAACCAGCGCGGTCTGGTTCGGTCAGATTGACTGATCCCGATGTGCTCTTGGGGCTGGGCATAAAGAGCACGTATTGAACATTCTAGATCAACTTGAAATTCTGTGCCCTGATGCAGATCAGGCGGATTTACTTTATCTGAAAGTTAATCACTTCTGAGGCCCGGCCGACGCGATACCGGTGCCCAGTTCAATGATCTCGGCGGTGATTTCTTCTTGTCGGACGCGGCGCAGTTTGGCGCGAAACAAATCAAGTTCCCGTTCGATTTGGCTGCCAGCCGACGACATGGCTTGCAATCGTGCCTCGTTTTCTGCGGCAAAGGCATGAAGCGACGCCTTGCAGACCAAGGCATGGAAATAGTCAGCACTCAGGCTATCGATCAGGGATGCCGTGGGAAGTTGCATCATCGGGGTTGGTGTGTTGGCCACCGCCAACGTGCTTAAATCAATGGGAAAAAGGGGGTGGCGCAAGATTTCAGACTGGCCAGAGGTCCAACCCGAATAGACGACATCAAGGCTGTCGATTGTGCCGTCATCGACACTTTGATAGATCGCCTTTGAGATGTGATCGGCCATTTTGGGAATGCCCGGCGTATGGGATGGCATGGCCGTGCTCCAAACGGGTGCAAGCCCGCGCGTCTTGGCGATGGATAAGCCACGGGTTCCCACCAGAAACAATGTCGTTGCCGCCAAATCGTCTTCAATGCTTTCAAGTACATGTTCGCTAAAAGCCCCGGCAAAACCCTGTTCAGCACAAAAGACAAGAAGTCCTTTGCGCAGCGTTTGGCGCGACATTTCCCCACGCGGTGGGGCGTTTTGGGCAAGGGCGCTGCTCATGGCGGTTGCGATGGTGACGGCATAACTGTCGATGGCAGCGATTTGGGTTCGGGCAACGCGGGCACGGGCCGCAGCAATGCCTTTCATGGCGTTGACCACGGCACCAAGTTGTTCGATGCCATCAATGCGGGCACTGACATCTGCCAGACGGTCGGTCATGGCTTATCGCCTTGTTTGTCGGCGTTTTCGCTTGGTGCGTCGGTTTCATCGATGTCTATGCCGTCGGCGTCTGCTTCGGTTTCCGCCTCCGCCTCTGCCTCTGCTTTGGGGTCAGTCTGTGGGGCGGTTTCGGTGGCTGTGTCGGACAATGACGACACCAGGTCGCTCATGGCTGTCATCAAAAGAGCGCGTGCGTCATCATCCAATTTGCCGGTTTCGGCAATTGCGTCGACGCTTTTGGCGGCGTCTCTATTTAATGTTTCAGGCAGCCGCGCACGAAAATCGGCAACCGCATCAACGGGCAGCGGATCAAGCAATCCGGCCTGGACGGCAAGCATCAAGGCCACTGTGTCGGCAAGACGGAATGGTGTGTGTTGCGGTTGTTTGAGGATTTCGCGAATGCGTGCACCGCGTTTGAGTTGCTGACGTACCCGTCCTTCGGGCATGCCGCCAAACCGTGTAAAGACTTCAAGTTCGAGAAACTGTGCGTAATCGAGCCGCAGCGTACCCGCAGCTTCGCGCAAAAGCGGTGCTTGCGTTTTGCCACCCACACGGCTGACACTCAGCCCGACATCAACAGCCGGTTTTTGGCCCTGATGAAACAATGTCGCATCGAGAACAATCTGACCATCGGTGATCGAAATCAGGTTGGTCGGAATATAGGCCGAAAGATTGCCAGCATCTGTTTCGGCAATCGGAAGTGCGGTGAGTGATCCGCCGCCAAGATCCTTTGACAGTTTGGCCGCACGTTCAAGAAGGCGCGCATGAATGTAAAAGACATCTCCGGGATAGGCTTCGCGGCCCGGAGATTGTCGGGTCAACAGGGCAATCTCGCGGTGAGTTGCTGCATGTTTTGACAGATCATCAATCACGACAAGGGCATGTTGACCCTTATCGCGAAAGTATTCCGCCATGGTCATCCCGGCATAGGGGGCGATCGATTGTAGCCCCGGCGCGCTGGCGGCCCCGGCAACAAGGACGATGCAGCGTTCAAACGTGCCTTCTGATTGCAGGGCATCTATGGCGCGGCGCACGCTGGAGGTTTTTTGCCCGACCGCCACATAGATGCAAATCATGTCGCTTTCGCGTTGGGCGATGATGGCATCAATTGCCAATGTTGTTTTGCCGGTCGAATGGTCACCAACGATCAGTTCGCGCTGTCCCCGGCCAAGTGCAAATAAGGTATCGACTGCCACCAGTCCGGTCTGTACCGGTTCGGTAACCAGATCACGTTCGATGATTGACGGTGCCGTGCGTTCGATGGGTAACCGTTCCGTGGTGGTCAGATCCCCCTTTTCATCAAGCGGGCGGCCAAGTGGATCAACGACACGTCCGAGTAAACCTTCGCCAACGGGCACCTGAACAATCTCGCCGGTGCCAAAAACCGCATCACCGGCCTCAATCGTGTTTGCACCATCAAGTAAAACGCAGCCGATCAGGTCCGGGTCAAGAACCCGGGCAAAGCCGACCTGTCCGCCAGCAAAGCGCACAACTTCGTCCAGACGCACATCGCGAAGACCAGAAATCATCGCAATGCCATCACTGATTTCTTCAACCCGTCCTTTATGCTCGGCGCGGGGGCCAACAGATGCCTTGTCTATCGCGCTGCGGGCAGCAATGCGCCAATCTGCATCATTGGGCCGCATTGTTGAGCTCCTTGAGAATTCCGGCGAGATCAGATTGCCAACTGTTATGCAGGATGAAGTGCGGGGTTTGGATTTCCATTCCGGCAATCAGATCAGGATCGGTCACGAACGTGATGCCGGGCGCGCCGCCAAGTGCCTTTTGCACGGATTTGGTGATTTTTGCTTGGTCGGCATCCTTGATATCCGATGCACTGACCAGATCAATGTTATCGGTGCTTTGGGCCAATGCCGTCCGGTCACTTTCGGGCATCTTTGTGATGGCCTCAATGAGCAGCGAAACAAAAGCATCCTGAATGTTTGATGTGTTAAGTCGGTGCAAAAGTTTTGCTGCGATTTCGGTCGACAGTTCGGCGGCCTGTTTGGTGGTTTCGGTCCGTGCGGTATCGGTATCGCGTGCGAGGGTTGCCTTTTCTGCGGCAAAGATTTTTTCGGTTCTTTCGCGTGCTTCTAAAAGTGCGGCTTTGGTTGCGGTGTCGGCTTCCTGCTTTGCCGTGCCAAGGATCTCATCGCGTTCTTTGGCAATGTCGTCGCGGGTAGCCATGACCTCGGCAAGGGCTGCGTCGGCTTTGGCCTGTGTTTCTTTGGCAGCGTCCATAATGGCCTTTACGGCGTCTTTGCGCTTGGCAATGGCCGCCGCAACCGGGCGCCAGAAGACGCGCGACAGTAACCACATCAGGATCAGAACATTGGCTGCCTGAAGGCCCAGCGTCCACCAGTCGATTGTCATGATGTCATCCCAGCAACGGATTGGCGAACAGCAGCAAAAGCGCGATCACCAGACAGTAAATTGCCGTTGTTTCAATCATCGCAAGACCAACAAACAAGGTCCGTGAAATGGTATTGGCTGCTTCTGGCTGACGGGCGATGGCATCCATTGCCGCGGCAACAGCGCGTCCTTCTGCAAGGGCCGGGCCGATGGCGCCAAACGCCACTGCAAAGGCCGCACATACGATACTTGCAAGGCTCAGATATTCCATTTGGTATCCTTTCAGTCGCGATAGAGAAGGGGACGTATTATTTGGGATCACGGGCGCCATCTTCGACGGCAGATGTAATGAAGACCATCGCCAGAACGGCAAAGATGTAAGCCTGAACAAGACCGGTCAGAAGATCGAGTGCCATAAGCGGGATCGGCACGATCAACCCGGCAAGCGATGCGACGATCCCGATGACGAACACGCCGCTCATCACATTGCCAAACAGACGCACGAACATGGAAAACGCCCGCGTCACACTTTCAAGCATATTAAGCGGGATCATCACCGGGTTTGGGGCGGCGAAAGATCGCAGATACCCGCCAATTCCGGCGCCACTGATGCCAAACCAAATGACCGACAGGAAAACAAGTGCCGCCAGTGCAGCATCGGTTTCAAGTTGGGCGGTGGGGGGCTCGATGCCCGGGACAAGTGATGACCAGTTGGCGACCAGGATAAACAGGAACAAAGAACCGATAAAACCGCGATAGGGGGCGGGTTCGGCACCACTTGTTTCGCGGATCTGGTTATCAAGGGTGTCTACCATAAGTTCAAGGGCGGCTTGGCGTTTAGTCGCGATCAGGTCAAGTCGCCGGGTCAGCAGAATGGCCCCGGTGACCAGAATGATCATGATCCCCCATGTGGTGACGACAGCAAGCGTGATGGGAACGGGGCCCAGATAAAAAAGAACCAGGGATTCAAGTGGCGACGTCATGCGCGTGCTCCTGGTTTGTGACGGACGATCAGTTCACGCCCGGCGATAACGCCAACCAATGTGCCAACAATTCCGATCCCGCCCGCCTGAAGTGCGACTGCAAATCCCGCAGCCAGAACAATCAGCCTGCCAAATCCCAATGCAATGATCACGATGGGTTTGTGCCCTTCGACGATCAGGTTGGCTGTCAGTTGCAGGCTTCGAAAATAGACAAGCCCCAAAACACCCCCGCCGATAAAGCACACCGGGAGCAGAACTAAAATTGGCCAAGTATCAGGATGTATCATCTCGTGTTCATCCATTTCCAAGCGGACCATCCGCCAATTAAAAGCCCCGCAACCAGAAGGGGCCCCGTCCAGAAAATGCCGGTTTCAAGGCGCTTATCGATCCAGTGCCCCAAAAACAGTCCGCCCAAGGTCGGCACGACAATGATCCAGCCAAGGACCCCGATTTGCGCCAAACGTCGCCCGATTGACATGTCGCCTTCGCGCAGCCAGCGTTCTTGTCGATCGCGGCGCAGTCGGACTTCGCGAACCAGCGGGTCTTCGTCGGGCGACGGCGGGGTCGGGTGTTTGTCCGGTGTGACTTTCACCGGAATGATTCCTTTTTCCCAGTCGCGCCAAGGCGGCTGATCATTTGCCGAATGGCATGCATTTGCAGGCGCATTGCCTCGACATGTTCGACCCGTTCCTCGTCGGCTTCTGACTGAAAGCGGCGCAAAACTTCCGCGTCAAGTGTGGTAAGGTCGTCGCCGGTGACAGCTTCGCGGGTTGCGATGGCAACGTTTGTTCGCCCGCTGACGGTCATGACACCATTGCGTACGGCGCAAAATCGGTCCTTGTTGGCGACGCGCCAACGGACAATAGAAATTGACAGTGCGGTTAAGAACGGCGCATGGCCGGGCAGAATGCCAAAACTTCCGCTTTCATCCTCGGCGCGCAGGCTTTCGATGTCTTCATCAACGACAATCGAAAGCGGGGTGATGATTTCTAGCCTCATGCGCTGGCCTCCTGATCGGCTGCGCTCGCGTCGTGCTTTTTCTCTTCCGTATTTGCCTTGGCTTCTTTCGCGCGCGCGTCTTCGAATGTGCCGACCATGTAAAGCGAGCTTTCCGCCCAATCATCTGCTTCACCGTTCAGAATGGCCTGACAGCCAGATAAGGTATCAGAAAGTGGAACGCTGGTGCCGGGGGTGCCGGTAAAGGCCTGTGTGACCATGAAGGGTTGGCTTAGAAAACGTTGCAGCCGCCGGGCACGTTTGACGATCTTTCGATCTTCCGCCCCCAATTCTTCGATCCCGAGCAACGATATAATGTCGGTCAGTTCACGAAACCGTGCCAACGCCTGACGGACGGCTTCGGCGATTGCGTAATGGTCTTCACCAACGATCAGCGGGTCGAGCAACGTTGACGATGAGCCAAGCGGATCAATGGCGGGATAGAACCCTTCGGCAGCCTGACTTCGCGACAGCACGATGACACAATCCATGTGACTTGAAATGGTTGTAACTGCAGGGTCGGTAAAATCATCTGCCGGGACATAGACGGCCTGAATGGCGGTAACAGCAGCGCCAGCAACGGATGCGATACGTTCCTGAAGACCGGCAACTTCGGTTGCCAACGTCGGTTGATAGCCAACACGCGATGGCAGACGTCCCAGAAGGCTTGAGACTTCTGCACCGGCTTGGACAAAGCGAAACACATTATCCATCAGCAACAGCACATTTTGATGTTTCTGATCGCGGAAATATTCCGAAACGGTAAGGGCGGTCAGCGGCGCCCGCCAACGCGCACCGGGCGGTTCATTCATCTGGCCATAGACCAGAACAGTACGTTCCAACACGCCGGATGCCTGCATTTCGGTCAGAAGTTCATGGCCCTCGCGGGACCGTTCGCCAATGCCAGCAAACACCGAAATGCCTTTGTATTTTTCGACCATGGCATGGATCAACTCCATCACCAGAACGGTTTTTCCGACCCCGGCCCCACCAAACATCGCCGCCTTGCCGCCTTGCGCCATCGGGGTGAGCAGATCAATGACCTTGATCCCAGTTTCGAAGATATCGGTTGTTCGTGTTTGTGACTGCAAACGTGGTGGTGATGCGTGGATCGGACGACGTGGCGTATCTTCAGGAAGTGCGGGCCCGTTATCTTTCGGGTTGCCGACAACATCAAGAAGTCGCCCCAGAACAGCCTCTCCAACGGGAACAGTAACAGCGGTTCCCGTTGCGTGAACCGCCACACCACGTGCCAACCCTGCTGTGGATTGAAAGGCAACAGCACGCAAGGTGTTTAGGTCTAGGTGACTGTGAACTTCCAAGGTCAACGGAGTTGGCCGATCCCATGTCACTATTAGTGAAGAATTTATCGGTGGTAAATCTGTATCGCTGAAAACCACGTCCACAACCGCACCGCGAACTGCGCATACGATACCGTGTAATTGGTGAATGTTTTCGTTGGCTGGGGCGTCATCCGATTGCATGATAGTAAGGCCTCCTGACCGGAAACGATCACGGCATTAATGAGCTTTGACAGGCCATCTATCAGTATCGTAGCCGTAAACGGCTTGCCGATTATTGATTTATATTAATTTTTCTTTCTTCGATAGATTTTCATTCCTCGGATCGCGATGGTTGGCTACTTAACAATTCACTGTGACTTTTACTGTCTCACAGGACTGATCTAGCAGCTTGTCGTAGACGAGGCTGTTGCTGTGATCAGTACAGTTTCTTTCGGTTCTTGGAAAATGTGCGGTCGATGCCTTTGCCGACCCCATTTGGGCCGGGTAGGAAAGATAGTTCATAACGTGAGGGGAAAGGTTCAAATCTAC
>TARA_R110000824_G_scaffold715_3_pt1 | contig 15030 bp, 11 predicted proteins | sample TARA_R110000824 | Tara Oceans TARA_R110000824 (sample SAMEA4397747) | marine metagenome | biome: Polar Biome; feature: [MES] marine water layer (ENVO:01000295) within the mesopelagic zone...; material: water (ENVO:00002006), including particulate matter (ENVO:01000060) such as...... | reverse complement strand
CAACCCGCCAATCACAGCCCAGATCACGAACAGCTTCCGCCCGCCATCCCAGCCTTTCACCAGACCGATGCCGGCAGCAAAGAGCAGCATCGGCGCGAGCATCAGCAGCACTGGACCAAGGCCGGGCAACAGCAGCACCATCTCTGCGGTCAGCATTGGTGGCAGCGCGGGCAGGGGCAGCGGGATAAAATTGAGCGCCGCGACGACAATCGCGCCCCAGCCGATGATGTGACGATATTTTTCCATGAACGCCCAATATCACGGCGCGCCGGATTTGCTATCCTGTTGGCTATTTTTCGGATCGAACTCTGTCCTACAGCCGGCCCTTATGCTAAAGGTCGGGTCATGAGAAACTCTGCCGCCAATCTGATTCAGGCTTCTGAAAAAATGCGAAAATTCGTGTTTTTGCGGCGGGCAGGATTTTTTTTCTTAACACTGTAAAGTTCGTAAAGTTCAGCTCGGAGCAGCCATGAAATTTATCCGCATCATTTTCGCTGTTGCCGCCGCCTGGGGCTTGCTCGCACTGGTCCCCGGATTATTCGGAGAAGCGGGTCCGCGACCGGAATATTATTACGGCTTTATCGGGATCGCTCTGGTGTTCCAGCTGATCTTCATCATGATTGCAGTCGATCCCGCCCGCTATCGGGCGCTGATTCCGATTTCCATATTGGAAAAGCTGTCCTTCTTTCTGCCGGTGACAATCCTCTATACGCAGGGCCGGGTGGCAATGGGCCCCGTGTTTATCGGCGCAATGGTCGACGGATTGTTCATGCTGTTGTTCGCGCTGGCCTGGCTGGTTTCACGCAAGGCGGGGCAGGCGGCCTAGCACCAGTTGCGGCGATAGCCCTGCCAGCGTTCGGCCAGCCCCTCGGCGACCAATGTCTCGCCCAGGCTTTGCCCGTCGCGGGTGATGATACGCAGGTCGCGGCCATATTGATCCTGATCGCGGTCAATCCCCTCGAGCGAGAATGCGCCCTCGTTGAGCAAGGCCTGCAGCCTGATCTTGGCTTGCTCGCCCAGCTGCTTCTCAGAGGCGCAGCCGGGGCTGGATATTTCCGGTGTGTTGATATCGGCGATCCGGATCTTGCGGCCCTCGAACCAGATCGTGTCGCCATCGACCACGCACGTATAGCGGTGGGCGCCAAAGCAGATGCGGAAGCTGGCGCGGTTCGGGTCGATGCTGACAGCCGCTGTCGTGGTGGCCGGGCCGCCGCTGAGGAAGATCGCCAGAAACAGCGCAGCGCAGAGAGCGACGGTGATCACGATGAAGGTGGGCCAGCGGAGGTTGTTCACCGGCTGAAAATAGCGAGTAAATGTTAAAGGAGATTAAAAGGCGGTGCGAAATCGGGCGGGGGAGGCAGGGGCCGGCTGCTGGTGCCGGTCAGGGCATCTCCGGTGATCAGATCACCAAAGATGCGCTGTTGTTCACCGCCGGGCCGATCGAGGCGCCGAGCAGTATCGCAGCCGAGAGGAAAGAGGCAAAGGCTGCGGCAAGACGGTTTTGAAGCTTGGAGGATAACATGTTCTGGATTCCTTTTTGAGAGGGCTATGCGACCAGAGCGGCGGCATTGTTCATGGCGGGGGCGATCGAAGCGCTGACAAAGATTGCGGCTGTGAAAAGAGCGGCAAAAGCGGCAGCGACTTGGTTCTGGATGTTGGTGTTGGTCATGTTGATGTTCCTTTTTGGTTTAATCTGTTGCTTCGCAAATTGTCTTGCGAAGATACCAACAACATTGCACAGGCCGTGCCAGTTTTTAAAAACCTATATATATCAGATGGATAGAGATATTTCGCCAGTTGCGGAACATGAACAGAAACTGAATAATGGGATAATGTGCCAATATTTGGCATTGTCTTTCATCGCCGGGAAGCGACGAGTTGTTAATATAGCGATGCTAGGGTCAAGCCCATGTTCGGACCCCGCCTCAATCGAGTCTTCGCCAGTCGCAACAACGCGCTCTGGTGGTCGGCCATGGTGCTGGTGACGGCTTATTGCGTCGCAGCCGATCCGCCTGCTGAAGTGGCACCGTCGTCCGATGCTGCAGTGGCCAAGGCCGGCGACAAGCCAGCTGATCCCTGGGCCGGCATGAAGGATGTCGCGAAAAAGCGCAAAGAACTGCTGCCCTGAATCCGGGAGTTGTCGAGCCTGTTGCTTGCTCGGGCAGATCGCATCAATATTGCGCGGTCCCGCCATCCACGCTCAGCGTCCCGCCGGTAATCCCTCCGCCAGCGTCCGAAGCCAGCAGCACTGCCATGGCCGCAACTTCCTCGACCTTGCCTGGGCGCTTGAGGGCGCTTTCCTGCGAGAACATGTCGATCATCTCGTCAAAGCTCATGCCCATGCCTTCCGCCGTCGCCGGTCCGCCTTCCATGATCAGGTCGGTCAGGATCAGGCCGGGGCAGATCGCATTGACCGTGACGCCCGAAGTGCCAACTTCCTGCGCCACTGCCTTGGTCATGCCGTTGATGCCATGTTTGGCGATCGTGTAGGGAGCAAAGGTCGGCTTGCCCATCTTGCCTTCGGTTGAGCTGATGTTGATGACGCGACCCCATTTCTGCGCGATCATCGGCCTGAGCGCTCGGCGCGTCGCCCAGAAGGTCGAATAAATATTCCATTTCATAGCCATATCAAAGGCTTCGTCGGTCAGATCGACCAAAGGCGCTAGATCGCCTGCACCGCCAGCATTATTAACAAGAATGTCAATAGCGCCGAAATGCGCGACAGTCTGGTCAATAAAACCCTCAACCTGATCCTGTTCCATCACATCCCCGGCAATGAATATCGCTCGATCCCAAACACCCAGTTCCGCGACAACTTCGGCACCTTTTTCCGGATTGCGCGCAAACAGCGCAACATTCGCCCCCTCCGCCAGAAACGCCTCGGCAATCCCCCGACCAATACCCGCTGTTCCGCCCGTAATCGCTGCTGTTTTGCCCGTCAGTTTCATCGCTCTTCCTCTTCGTTATATCCGCCATTTGCTATCTGAGGGGATGAAAACCGGCAATGGACTAAAAAGCTAGTCCTGCCACTTCCGTACAATCCGTTCACACAAACGGCGCTGAATATGAACCTGAGATAAAGTCAGCATTCAGGATTTGGTCAAGCCGGCTCCGCTAGACCCAAGTTTGTCAGGCAGTAATTGATTTGGGTTTCGCAAGAACCTTTTTGGAGTAGATAAAATGATCAGCAAAATTTTAGGCAGTTTAGCGATTTCATCCGCAGCCATTGCAACAATGGCTTTTGCAGCCCCTGCAGAAGCACGTGGAGGCTATTATAACGGCGGATCTTACGAGCAAGTCCGGAGCAATGGATATCGTGAATATCGACGCGGTGATACCTATCGCGGAGATCGCTATCGCGAACGTCGCGACTATCGTGACCAACGCCGCTACCGCGACAACAGATATTCCAGCAATAGCCGTTATCGGGGCTGTGACCGCGGAACCGGTGGCACGATTATCGGTGCGATAGCAGGTGGTTTGCTCGGTAACGAGGTCGCCGGCCGCGGTAGCAAGACCGAAGGCACTATTATCGGCGGAGCAGTCGGTGCATTGGCCGGCCGCGCAATCGACGGCAACTGCTGATCCCATAGCGTGCCAGCTTATTGAGTTAAAATCCTGCGACTAAGCGCGCAAGGTTCGAAATTCCCTCGAGTTGCTTATTGGGGGACAGGGGGTCGGTGCTGTTTATAGCCCGGCCCCCGCGCCGTTTCAGTGCTTCGCAAGCAAAGGCGGCACCGGTCCGATCCAGTCTGCCAGATCCGGCTCGTCCTTGACGAAATAGGGTTCGCCCTTGCTGTTCAGGTAGAAGCGCTGCATCTCGCTGCGGGTGAATGGGCGGGAGCCGAGCCGTCCGAAGACCGCCATCTGCCCGCCGGTTTCATCCACCGCCCGGTCGCGATCCAGACCTTTGGACAAGGCCAGTGCCGGTTTTGGCGTACGGGCAAAGGCGATGAGTTCCGGCTTGGGAGCGGGTGAGAAACCATAGAAGTTTTTCTGACTATCGGGCGTGGTCAACTGGACCACCTTCAGGCCGTTACGCCCATCGGCGACATAGGCAAACAGGGTGGCATTGGTCGATCCGACAATCACGTCTTCTGCATCATTCATTGCACCGCCAAAAGTTTCCTTCCGGTATATGGTCGGCGCTTCCGGTCGCGTGATATTAGCAATCACCAGACCTTCGTCCTTGGCCGCGATATAGGCGTAGGTACGCGCGAGATATAGGCGCCGGGCGTTACGCAGCGGAATGGTTCCTGAAGGCACTGCAACGGGGTTTTCCATGTCGGTGACATTGAACAGTTTTACGCCGTCGGCATCAGTTACCCAAAGATAGCGGAACTGCAGAGCCGAAGCCCGCGCATCGGTCATCGGAATGGTGATGACATGGCGCGGTTTCAGCGGATCATCCAGATCGATCAGCGTCAATCCTGCAGCCGTAGTAATATAGGCATAATGACCAGCCAGCGTAATATGCTGTGCTCCATCAAGCACTCCGCCTTCGTTCCAAGTCAGGCTGCGCTTGAAGAAATTATTGCGGAATTCGCCATCGGCCAATGTGTTGATATTGACCAGGATCAGGCCTTCTTCGCTGTCGGTGATCACCGCATAATTATAGATTGGATGGAAAGCCTGTTCCTCGTTGACCTCTCGCAGCTCCTTGGTGTTGCGCGTTGGTGCAATCGGCTGGTTGGTGGCCAGCGCCATGCAGGTCGCGTTCTTGGTGTCGACATGGGTGTCATGACCAAGCGACGAGAATGGCGCCTTGACGATGCGTTCTGAGAAGCCTTTGTTGCCGATCGAGGCGACATCATAGGCGCGGAAGCCGCCTTTGCCCTCGGCTACAAACATATATTCGCCGCGCAATTGTAGACAGCGAACGGCATCGCTGGTGCCCTGAACGACATTTTTGAACTCTTCGAGCGCTTTGGTTTCGCCGGAGAGATTCTTGTCGAGCCGTTCACCGCGTACCCAGTCGATCAGTTCGCGGTTGTTGTTCTCGACATGCATCCGCCAATAATCTGGATAGGCGTATTTTTGCAGATAGGAGCCGATGACCGCCTGTGGTTCATCCCATTCCGTAACCCGGACCGCTTCAAAGCCTTTTTCAAGGCCGACCCAGGCGTGCAATCCGATGAAGTTGACGAAATTTGTTCCCTGCAACAATGTTTGCGCCATGATCGCATTATTGTCATTGGCCTCGCTGACGTGACAATCGGAACATTGTTTGGTTTCGGTCTTGCGCACGGTGTGCGGGAAATGCGGGGCGAAAGCTTGCGATGAAAAACCGATGCCGGAAATCGGCGGCTGCTGGACGTAGATGCGTTCGCGGTTGATATTGGTCGAGGACAGGATCAGGGCCGATGTCGAGCGGACCGGAGCAATGACATTGCCCTTGCTGGTCTGGTGACGGCCGAGCTGGAACATCTGGTCGCGGGCCACTTGCGGATTATAGGTCGCATAGTTCCTGGTCGTGCCACCTTCATATTTGTGACTGTCTGCCTGCCAGTTGGCTTCGATCGGCAGATGGCAGCCACCGCAGCTTGTCGTCCAGCTCAGATGACAGGTGAAACAGACCATATTTTCGTCTTTATGCGCCCGTTTTTCTTTCGGAACGCCACTTCCGAACGCATATTTACCCGTTTCTGCTCCGCTTTTCGACATCAGTTTCGCCCGCGCTGCTTTGAGATTGAAGTCGGGGTGCGAACGATCGACGCTGTTCTTGACGAGACTGACCCGCCAGCTGAGCTTGGGGTCGACGATTGAGCGCTGGACCAGCACGCGCTTGCCATCGGGGTCGTCAAACCATTCGAAGCGCCGCTCGCCATTGGCGTTGCGCAGCAGGCCCAGATTACTGCCCTTGGGCCGTGCCGCGAGATTGCTGGTCAGCAGCGTCGGATAGGCGTCAGCGGTGCCGTGACAATCCTTGCAGCTGATCTCGACCGCATTGGCGACCTCGCCATAGATCAGGCCGTTGCCGTGGCTGTCCTGCGAAAAATGGCAGTCGGCGCACTGCATGCCGACTTCGGCATGGATGCTCATCATATGGACGGATTTGCCCGGATTTATACCCGGTTCGACAAATTTCCCTTCGCCTTCCTTGCGGAATTTTTCCGGATCATCATTGGCGACGATATTGTCGGTATCGGTGCTGTAGCTTGCCTGATTGCCCTCGGCGTCGAGCAGATTGCCGTCGCGGTCGCGTTTCAGGATAGCCCGGAAATTCCAGCCATGGCCATGATAGTCGGCAAATTGCGTGTCCTTGGCATCGCCGTTGAGATCATAAACGTTGCGCAGGAAGTCGATGTCCGCCCAAAGCCCTTTGGGTGCAGCACCTTCCGGATTGCGGTCCAGCACCTTGCGGACTTCTTCTGCATCCGGATATTTCTGCTGCTTATAGGTCTTCTGATATTCCTCGTCGCTCATGCCTTCGGGCCTGGGCGTCTTGTTGTCCGGACCCGGCCACATATAGGGCGCGTCCGATTCATAGTCCCACATGGTATAGCCGAGATAGCTGTTCAGGAAGATGTTCGGCTGGTGCATGTGGCAGTTCATGCACTGGGCGGTCGGGATGGCCCGAGTGAAGGCATGTTGTATCGGATGGCCTTTTTCGCGCTTGGCGGGATCTATCTCGTCGGCATGATCATCGCCATGGCCGGTGTCGTCGCCATGGGCTGCGGCAGCCGGCTTTTTGTCTTCGCCATGGGCGCCTTTTGCACCGTGGGCAGCGTCATAAGTGCCAAAGCTGCCGAACCGATGTTCGCCCTCTTTCAGATTGCGGATGGTCGGATCGATGGTCTGGGTCTGGCCGTCGCGGCCATATTTCGCCCAGATCGAGCTATGCCGCGGTTCGCGATCATTGGCGTAGACGACGTGACAGCCGGCGCAACCGGACTGGCGATAGTCACCGGGCTGGTCGTTGGTGCCCATGAACCACATGAACGGATCGTTGAGCCGGGTCTTGTGGATGTTGAGCACGGGAATAGCGACCCGCAGGCCGGTGCCGGGGCCGCGATTGGATTGCTTGAGATCGGGACGTCCGGGCTCTTCCAGCCGCTGGATGATACCGCCGATATTGGGCAGTCCGATCTCGGGGAACTGGGTGTTGATATTGCGGCCGCCGCGCTCGAACACGCGGAAGATGTCACCTGGTGGCACCGTGTGCCAGGTCGGCAAGGGATAGAGAATGGGAAGCGCCCCACGTTTCTTTTCTGCCTCGGTCACGGTGCCGTGTGGATTACCAGGAGACTTGATCGTCGCCGCTTCGCCCTTGCGGGTATAGGCCTCGCCAAACACGTAATTTTTGAAGGGCACAATACCGTTGTTATAAGCGGCACCGCCCCATAGCATCGCGCCAGTTGCCATCAGCGACCGTTCAGAAGCCTCGATGATTTCCATATGGCAGGCGCCGCAGGATTCACGTGCAACCCGATAGTCCGACGGATTGACGAAACGCACGAATTCCGGCGATTCCTTGTTCAGCAGACCATAGCTTCGTTTGGGATTGGCGGAAGAGGGCCAGTGCCAGCTTTCCGGATATTTGGGCAGGACATGCGCCTTGGTCAGCGCGTCCATATAGGCGAGGCTGTTTTTGCCCCACTTGTTGTCACCGACAACCGAAGCATCGCCGCCGTGACAATCGACACAGCCGAGAACCACTGCGGGCGTCTCGTGCATGGTCTTCTGGTCGCTGTCGACGTGGCAGGTCTGGCAGCCACTGCTCTTGGTCTGCGCTTCGTCCCAGGTCTGGTTTTGCGGGGCAGGGGGCGTGAAACTATAGTCGACCTTTTGCGGTTTTTCCTTGCCTGCTGCCATCAACAATGACGCCGGTGTGAGGGTCAGAGCCAAAGCGCCCAGACCTGCGAGGATCAATTTGCTATTGCCGGTCAGAAGGTTCCGCCAGCGCATCAGAAGGCCAATATCGCGTTGAGCAGAATCGAATAGTGGAAGTCGCGTTTGTCGGTCTGGTCGAACAAATCCTTGAATCCTTTTCCGGGTATCAAAGCAGCGCCCGAGAGGCGAAATACCATATTCTGCGTGGCTTTCGGGCGGTAAATGGCAGCTAGTGAAAGATCCCAGCCGATATCCCGTGGAATTGACCCTTCGACGCGCAAGGCTTCAAGGCTCTCGGTCTTGTGGAACCAGAGATGATTGGCATTGCCGGAAAGCCGGAAAGAGGGCGTCAGATCAGCGTCGACGCCAATACCGGCCAATATCGTGCCGGGATTGTTGAAATTGCTCTGCCCCTGTTCCTTGGAGGAACGAAGGCTATTGAGGATACCGTTGCGGCCGTTGATCGAGATTACCCGACCACCGCCCGCGAAGGGGATCGTCTGGCGGATCCAGTAGCTGGTGTCGGCTCCGGCAAAGATCGGGTTTTCGAAGATCGCGTCAAAACCTGCTTCGGTATTATTATAGGGATTGCCGTCACCGCTGGCGAACAGGCCAGAGGCGCGGAAGCGCAGGAAGTCGACGTCATAGCTGGCTTCCAGAGCACCAAAATAGGCTTTGATTTTCGCCGGTTCGCTGGTGAAGAAGCTGTTCCGGTCCTCGCCGAAGGCGCCGTAAACCTGACCGGTGAGATTGATCCGGCCGATCCGGCCGTCAAAGGCATAGCCCGGATAGACAACATCATAGGCCCGGCCCCTGAGGTCACCGAGCAGGGCTGGGCGGACCGGAAAGCCGTTATCGTCAATCTGGATATCGGACTTTTCGCGGTTCATATTATAGGTCAGGCTGAACTGACTGGTCAGGCCGACGAAGGGCAGATCCTGCCGGTAGAGATTGGCGAAGAAAATATAGCTTTCGCGCGGGGTCTGGGTGATGTCGTTGAGACCGGAATTGGTGTCTTTTTCCAGCTGGACAAAGGCACCGAGATTATACTGGATTCGGTTGTTGTCGCGGGTCCCGAACAGGCGGAAACCAAGCTGGTTATCCTGAAACAGGAAACCGCGGAAATCGGCCTGCATCGGCTGGATGCCGATGCGGAAACTGTCGAAGTCATAGCGCGCCGAAGTGTTGCGGATATGATAGTCGAAGAACGCCTCCTGCACGCCGACAAACCAATCGGTGCGGTGCGAGGATTTGGATGGCTCGACGAACAGGACCCGGCGTTCCGGGACGTTCACATGATTGACCTGGGTCGCCAGTGTCAGGCGATATTCCACGTCTGGTGGTTTGTAGGCGGTTGAGCCCTTGATCAGGGCAAAGCCGGTGATGAAGGTCTGGGCATAGACTTCCGAACCGGACCGTCCAAACACGTCGATGCTGTTCGGGCGTTCGGTGGTCTGGACGCCGACGGGGATAGGGAAGCTGCGGGGTTCGACGACCGTATCGGAAATCACATTGGCGACGAAGAACCAGTCGTCACCCTTGAGAAAGCCCGGTTTTTTGTCTTCCGGGATCGGCTTGTCGCCCTTGAGAACATTCTGATTATAGGGATTGAGCGTGCTGTGGCAGTTGTTTCGCAAGGCGCCGAACAGAGTGTAGATCGATTCGTCACCGCCCTTGGCAGGACAGAGGCTTTGCATGATGCGCCAGCGGTCGGGGACCGGAAATTCGTCGGTCGGGAAGGCTTCGGGCGGCGGGGCATTGACTGCGCCCGGATTATTCTGGGTTACTGGATCGGGCAGGCTTTGCTGGACACCGGGCCGGCGGCGACCGTCGATCAGGGCGTCATCGGCGGTCAGGCTGTCAACGTCCATATCCAGTGGTTCTGGTGTTTCGGATTGTTCCGGATTGGAAGAATTGGAAGCATCTTTCAGAGTGGAAGGGTCGGCTGCGGATATTTCGTCCTTTTCGGCTTCTTTTTCGTCCAAATCTGGTCCGCCCATGCCCAATTCTGTACCAAAATCGACAGATTGCGTACGTATCCAGTCAAATTTCTCTCCATTCAGCAAAGCGGTCAGAGACGCTTCCATATCCTCGACCGAGGCACGCTGAGTTTCCATCTGCTCGGCCTGACCCGACATCACCGCCAGGATCGGTACAAAGGAGGCTGAGAGTCCCGACATCAGTCCTACAGTCCCTCGCAGACATTTTGTTCATTACTGTCGAGGAATGGTGCAAAGGGGCAATTGACATAGCGCAGCCGGACATTGGCATTGCCCAGATCAACCACGACATTGTCGGCCCGGATTGCCTTTGGTGCATGGCCGATGCTGCCGACTCGTTGTCCCGCATTGTACAGTCCGAGGAAGCTGGCCATGTCATCCTGATCAATGCCATCGCCGGAGACGCCGACACCGCCGATGAGCTTGTCACCGCGATAGATCGGAACGCTGCCCGGGAAAATCTGCATGCCGTTGGAGAGACGGGCCTGGCCGCCGGTTCCGGCTATGGTCGGCAACTGCGTGCAGCGCTGGTCCGTGTCGGGGCTAGCACCATTGGACCGGACAAAGGCCACATGTTTGACAATATTGGGAAAGACGAGATCAAGCTGCAAGCCGACCGCGAACGGGCTGAATTTTGATGACTGTTCGATCGACAGCGGTCCGGGAGGCCGGCCGATTTCGCCATCGGGGAAATAGGGCCGGGAAAGATTGCCGCCCGAACGATCGGCAAAGGCGACGGTGCCGGTCAGGGCATTGGGATCGCCGAGAAAATTGCGCACCCGCTGCACATGGGCTGGCACATTGGCGAAGGGAGCAAATACCGGTGTGGCGAGCAATTGCTGGGCCGCGACCGCATTTGAGAAAAAGGCCGCTGTTCTTGCCTTTTGCAGAGACACGTCGGTGCCGAAAATCGGGCCGTCGGGTGTCCGCACGATGCCGAGGATCTGGCCATGGGTATCGACCACGCTGACGGTTGCCTGCATCCGGCTATCCAGCGGTTGGCGAATCTGAGCCCTTGCCCGGCTGGCAATGATGAAGGCTTCTTCCAGAATCGCACGTACTTCAGCTGCAGTCAGCGGCGAGGTCACCGCAGCAGCGTCGGTACCGCCGCGGATCGGATAACGATTGGCACCGGTACCGTCGGTCAGGACAAAGGCATCGCCGTTCTTGAACTCGCTCGCCTTCGAGGCGCGGATGCCGGACGCTTCCGTGCCATAAGCGGTGCCGGCGATGATCGTCTTCTTGGCATAGCCCTTGACGGCTATCAGCTGGCCGATCGCAATATTATTGATAGCGGCAAAATTATTCTGCAGCGGCGACAGGTCGGAGACCACCATATCGCTGAACCGCAAGGATGTTCCATCAACCGAAATCCGGTTAGCGGTAATCGATGCGGGCGGGGCAAAACCCTGCATGCCGGCAAGGGCGATGGCTTCCTCGTCATCGACGTCGACATCAAGAATATTGGGATCAAAGCCATAATCACCGTCGCCCATGACACCGATGCCGCCCACGACGACGCCGTCTTTATAGAGCGGCAATCCACCGGGATCGGCGGCGAGGCCAAGCGGCGATCTTTTCGGGCCGATCAGCGATCCGGTACCGCCCATGTCATTGAAACGCTGCGACAGGTCAGAGCAGGGAAGCTGGCTGAACTGGACACCGAACAGCGGTCCGCTTTCGAGACCGACGGTGGTCGGAGCAGGCGGGAAATGTTCCTGGGCGATCTGGCTGGCAGTCCGGCTGGAAAAGGCATTGCCGGCGCTGGACAGATAGGCACCCGTCACCGCCTTGGCGATCGCCGCAGCCGCAGCCGGGACTTCCTGGCCCTGCAGCCCGATTATATCTGCCGGACCGGCCAGGCCGCCAATCTGTCTGTTGCTGATCGTGACCTCGGACGATCCGTTGTTCGAATCTTTCATGTCGAACACGGCCAGTACATTGCCGACGCGGTCGACCACGGCGATCACCGACGGCAGATTGCGGGCCTGCGCTTCGCCGACCGCTTGCGCGATGATCGTCTGCACATCTGTTACCGTCAAGGCGCGCTGCGCCGGTGCCGTGAACAGTCCACCGGTGCCGGTTGGTGGTGGCGCAGGTGCGGGCGTCGGAGATGGTGAGGGCGAAGGAGTACCTCCAAAATCATTGCTGCCACCGCCGCCGCCACAAGAGGTCAGTAGCAGTGCTGCGGCAGAAATTGCAGAGGTGAAAAAGGGTTTGCGCATTAAGGGATCCCCTATCTCAGCGACCGGATGGTGCGGACGGCGCTGCCCAGTGCCCGACGGTATTTCAGCGGTTCGTAATCATTGGGTTCCGCGACGGCTGCATAAGCGACATTGATCTGCCCGCGCAGGCTGGCGGCGGCAGATTCGCTGACCTGACCACTGTTGACCAAACCGTTGAGCAAAGTGTCGACGGCCATGACCGCCTGCACGCTGCCTTCATAATCGGTGAAGCGTGGCGAGATTGCCTGACCGGCGATGGTCTCCATGATCTGGAATGTCTGGTCCCGGCCAAAGCTGGCGCGGGAGAAGCGATCCGCAAGCTGCGCCGCATATTGCCGCAAGCGGGCTGCCTCTTCGACGGCAGGGCCCCGGCCTTGCGCCATCGCGGCATGAAATGCCCTGGACCGGCTGTCGAATTCACCCGCTATGTCCGGCGCAGCTACTTTGATCGCCGCGCTGAGCATGATCATATTCTCGTCATTATAGGGCGGCATGCCTTCGGGGATCGGACGTCCGGGATTGTCGATCGATGTCGGACGGGCGGACGCATCGTCATATATCCGGCGGTGGCAGCTGTGGCAGTCGTAGAAATAAAATTCCGGGAAAATGCCCTCGGTCGCGAGAGCCGGTTTGGTGAAAAGATTCAGCGACCGTTCGAGCGCCATGGCCTGGCCTACAGCCCAGAACTGGACGCTGTTGGTCCGGCCCTTGCGCCGGACATAGTCGACATCCTCATCATGATGCTGTTGCAGGGTGGAGAACAGGTCCATCTCGAACGAGATGCGCGGATGGCCGGCAGCCATGATCCGGTGATCGACAAACTGGCCCTTTTTGGCGCTGCCGAAATGACAGTCGAGGCAGACGCTGGCCCGTGCCTTGGGATTGTCCAGCGGTACCAGTCCCTGCGATACATTGCGCGCATGATTGGCGCCTACTGCATAATGGCTGGAAAGCCAGGCGGAGGATGCGCCGTGGCAGGATTCGCAGCCGACGCCATCGTTTAGCTGGAACCTTGGCCCCTTGCTCGCTGCCGCTGTGCTGTGACAGCCCAGACATTCTGATGCAGAGGCAGCGTCCTTGAGGCCCAGACGCTTGGCGATCGCGATGCTGCGTGGTTCGCGCAGGACACGGAAGGCGCGGCTATGGGCTCCGCCGGGCGTGGATTCTTCCTGCCAGCGCATGATTTCATCTTGTCTGACAATCTTGCCATCGGCTTCCTGTCGGCCGTGGCAGGTTGATCCGCCACAAGTGGCTACGCCGAGATAGGTGCCGCTGGCGATGTCAGGGGCGGCTTCCACCGGTGCTGTGCCTGCCATGGTCGAGATGAACAATGCCGCTGCGACCAGCGTCGAGCAGAATAGGCTAGCGGCCAGTATTGACCAGCCTGGTACCCATGAAAATATTGCCCTCGTTTGCATCGTTGCCCAATCCGGTTTTGAAACCGGTCCCCTTATTCAGCACGAAGCGACCCTTGCCGTTTAATATAACGATCAGGTTACCTATCCCCCAAGTGATGCTCAATGCAAACGAAAATCGCCCGATTTCTTTTATTTTTTAGGGCGTTGACGGTAGTATTGAGCAGCAACGGAAACATGGTGTGGCACCAGGGCCACGGTCATCGGCCGATCGCCTAGCCCGGCTTGCGGCGAATCACCAGATTCCTGATTTCGGTCATGTCCTCCATTGCAAATCTGATACCTTCACGGCCCAGACCGCTGTCCTTGACTCCGCCATAAGGCATATTGTCGACCCGATAGGATGGTACATCATTGATCACCACGCCGCCGACATCAAGATGATCCCAGGCGTCGAGCGTCTTGAACAGGTCGCGGGTGAATATCCCGGACTGCAAGCCGAATTTGCTGTCATTGACCTCGTCCAGCGCTGCGCCGAAATCGCTGAATTTGGAGAGCAGGGCGAGTGGCCCGAACGCTTCTTCGCGATAGGCGTCCGCGTTAGTGTCGACATTTTCGAGCAATGTGGCCTCGAGCATATTGCCCTTGCGATTGCCGCCGCACAGCAGTTTAGCACCACCGGCAACAGCGCTTTCGATCCAGCCATGCAGACGCGTCGCTTCGCCTTCGGAAATCATTGGACCGATGAAAGTTTCGCGTTTCTTGGGATCGCCCGAGATCAGGCTCTTGGTCTTTGCGACGAGCATGGCCTTGAATGTGTCGTAGATTTTTTCGTGGATGATGATCCTCTGCACACCGATGCAGCTTTGGCCTGATTGATAAAATGCTCCGAAAACAACCCGCTCCAGTGCATCGTCGAGATCGGCATCATGATCGACAATCACCGCCGCGTTACCGCCGAGTTCGAGAATCACTTTCTTCTTGCCGGCCTTGGCTTTCAAATCCCAGCCGACACCCGGCGAACCTGTAAAGGATAGCAGTTTCAGCCGTTCGTCAACCGTGAACAAATCGGCGCCATCCCGACTAGCGGGCAGAATCGAGAAGGCGCCTTTCGGCAGATTAGTCTCCGCCAATATTTCACCCATGATGATCGCGCCCAGCGGTGTCTTGCTTGCTGGTTTCATCACGAATGGACATCCCACGGCAATGGCTGGCGCAATTTTATGCGCAGCCAGATTGAGCGGGAAATTGAACGGGGAAATGAAGCTGCATGGTCCGATGGGGACGCGTTTCCACATGCCCATATAGCCCTTTGCTCGAGCGGAAATGTCCAGCGGCTGGACCTCGCCATAATTGCGCACGGATTCTTCGGCGGCAATCCGGAACGTGTCGATCAGACGTCCGACTTCACCTTCTGCATCCTTGATCGGTTTGCCCGCTTCGACGCACAGAGAATAAGCCAGCTCGTCATAGCGTTCCTTGAACCGGTCGACACAATGCTGCAGCACATTCTGCCGTTCATAGCTTGCCATTGCCGCCATCGGAGCGGTAGCGGCTACGGCCCCCGCGATTGCCTCTTCGATGACATCGGGGGTTGCTAGAGCGGTCCGGAAGGCG
>TARA_R110000824_G_scaffold15044_7_pt1 | contig 15052 bp, 18 predicted proteins | sample TARA_R110000824 | Tara Oceans TARA_R110000824 (sample SAMEA4397747) | marine metagenome | biome: Polar Biome; feature: [MES] marine water layer (ENVO:01000295) within the mesopelagic zone...; material: water (ENVO:00002006), including particulate matter (ENVO:01000060) such as...... | reverse complement strand
CTTTGATTGCGGCCTCGTGATTGAGCCGGCGGACGAGTTGTTCGAACAGCTCCTCGGGCGTGTCAACATCGACCCCTGCGAGTTCCGGCACGTCGCTCGGGTTTCGGATCGCGTGGAGATGTTTGCCAAGCTGATCGATCAGTCGCCCGCCGATCGCGTCGCCTCGCGACAAACAGATGACCGACAGCGTGCCCAGTGCTGCCGTTTCAGCGGCCTCCGAGGCAGAGACGCGACCGTTCGCCCGCCAGCTCGCGACGAGACCGGTCACGAGTGACACCAGTGACGCCAGACCAGCGCCGCCGGTCAGTGTCCAGTTCCCGACCGACGCTTCCGCCGCGCCATACTGAATGTCGGCGACATTCGACGCCGAGAGTGATCCGAAGATCAGGGCGAGGATCGGGCCGAGCATCGACAGGAGTTTCGCCCAGGGGAAATTGTTCATCGCGTGCCTTTCAGGACTTGAGACGCCTCGTTTTCGAGGCTTGAGAACTCGCCGCGAAGCGTGGCGTCGCCGTATTGCATATCGGCGGCCGAGTCAGCCGAGAGTCGATCGTTGAGAAACCAGATAACCGCCGGAATCAGAATTTTCACCAGAGCGATCCAGATCCCGCCGCCGCTGAAAATGCCGAGGATCGTGATCGCGATATTGGCGACGATCCCGAGTCGCGACAGCACCGCCGCCTCGAACTTTTTCGGGTTGCGGCGACACCATTCCTCGCCGCGTTCGGCGATCAACAGTGCGGCGGCGGCCGTGACCCGTTTGGCTTTCGAGCCCGAGAGATCGCGGTCGCGAACCCGTTTTCGTTTGAAACCGCGCGAGGCCGAGGCATAGCAGCGAGTTCGATCGACGATCGCCGCGTGGTAGGTTTCGAAATCCATCCCGAGCAACTCCTGATTTCAGCCAGCGAAGGCGCGGCCGACTTTCAACAGGTCGTCCAGCCGATCGAGCGGCAAACGTTGAGCGAGTTCGGCCAGCGAGTGCTCACGAGAAAACCGAGCGTTCCGTTCGTCAGCCGTCAGCATTGCCGAGGGCCACGGTCGTCGAGGCAACGCGGCGACGAGCACAGCCAGCCCGTCGACATAGCGTGACATCACGCCCGACAATCCCGAGCCCTGAATCATTTCGCCGGCCGACCATCCGCCGCCGATCGCCCACTGAGTGACAGCGGCTCGGCGTAACGGTTGAGGCCCGAACGCCTCGGCGTCACCAGCGAGGCGAGACAGCTCGCGACGCAACAAACGCTCCTGACTGGCCGAGATCGGAAAGACACGATCAGAACCGGCCGAGCGGAGCGGTTCGAGGTGACGTTCGACGATCGCGCAATTCGGGATCCGGTGCCGTTTACTGGTTTTTGAGGCCTGCCAGTCGATCAGGTCGGGCGTGATCGACGACCAGGTGATCGTCCGGAGATCGCGCAACCGGAAGCCAGTGTGAAACGCAAACACCATAAACGCTCGCAGCCAGACCGCCGACGAGACAACGCGGAGAGCTGGCGATCGAGTCAGGTGACAGTTCGGCCATTCCGCGGCGTCGGCGTTTTCGTAGGCTGCCGAGATCAGATCGAGACTCGGGACGAATTTCGTCGCCGATGTCTTCCACCGTTTCAGCCGACGGCCCATTTCTTTGAGGCCGCAAATGAGAGCGAGATCGTTCACAGTTTCCTCGATCGTCCGTGCTGATAGCCCGGCAGCCTTCGCCAATACTCTAAAGGCGTCGAAATCCGCCGGCGTGATGTCCGTCGTCGTTTGTTGCGAGTGACGGTTCCAACAGTTGAGCCGGTGCCGAAGTTTAGCGGCCGTCTCGACCGTCAAATCCGACCGCGCAACATAGCTGGTAACAGCTATCGAAAGTTCCATTTAGCCCTCGTGTGATGTTCACACTGGGGCGTCCATGCCTGATATCAATCTCCATTGATGCGATTTAACCGGACAACGCTACGTACCGAAACGGCACCGTGATCGAATTAACGTCATTGCAAGTTTTTACTGTGCGGTTGTGTGCAGCGCAACACCTGTACCGGAGAACTCTTTGTCTTCACCCATTCTGAAAACTAGCGGTGGGAACCGTGCCACGCCCGAGTTGAGCGCTGCGTTCGGGACGCAGAGGTCGCAGGTTCAAATCCTGTCATCCCGACTTTCAGTAACTCGTCGACGCACGGTAACTGATCTGATACCTTGGAGCAATGACCATGTATTCTTCACAATTGTTTCGCGACAACATGCGAACCACCATGAGTAATCTCGGGATGACTCAACGCGCGCTTGCGAAAACACTTGGCACAAAACATCCTCACATCAACCGGATCCTGTCGGGCAAAACGCAACCGTCGCTTGAGCTGGCCGACCGAATCGCCGACGCCCTCGGGATGCCGCTGCCGGATTTAATTACAAAGCCAGCGGTGACAAGCCGGCGGGCTTCGTAACCCCGCCGCGTGCTGAAACCACAACGGAGGCGACAACATGAGAAGTCACAATGTGATCGCGATCGTCGCGACCGTGATCGTCAGCGGGTGCAGCAGTCATACCGACGAGCGGTTCGAGGCGATGTCGGAACGTCTGGAGTCGATGGCAGGGAGGGTTGAGCAACTCGAGGCGGAACGGGGCGAGGTCGATCCCGCAGCGACCTCAGAAGTCGCCGCAGCCGGAACGCTCGAACTCCGTTCGTTGTCGATTGTAGACGAATCAGGTGTGCCGATGATTTACCTCCACGCCGGCGAGGAATGGGGTTCGCAGATATGGTTGGCCGACCAGAAACAAAAACGAATTCTTTTGACTGCCCGACAACCGATTCCTGACCTTGGAAATACTGACATCACTGGTGTTTTGATTCAGGACAACGGTGTAACTATTCAGTGGCAAACCCCGCCGATTAAATAATTCGGGGAAACTCGAACTCCAGCCAAAGCCGCGACCTATTTTAGAAATAGGCCGCGGCTTTTTTGTTTCCATTTCAAAAATGCGTGCCGAACGCTGTTGACTGAAGGGTATCAGATTAGATACCGTCCGCCTGCCTTTGTGACTTCGGGTTTTCACACGACCTGAAGTCGACGCGAGCTGGCGGGGCCGCTTCATGAGCCCCGCCGGCTGTCTCACAGAGGCTGACAGCGGTTCTCGAACAGGAGCGAGGCAATGGCAAACGGAACGCTTTTCACGGACACGTCAGCGGAAGCTCGGGACACACACGAACGCAGCGGCACGGCGATGTCGAATCGGCGGGCCGTGCTGAATCTGGTGACCGATCACCCTGGCCTGACCTCGGTCGAACTTTGGCGAAATGCCAACGAACTCGGTCGAGACGTGAGTCGCCATGAAATCAGTCGGCGGCTTCCGGAGCTCCGTAAGGCCGGACTGGTTGTCAACGGGCCGGCCAGAAAGTGTTCCGTCGCCGGATCACGGCAGATGACATGGCACGCGGCCACGCAATAAGCGGTCGGAGAGAAAACCCAACGGACCCAGCGTTGACCCCTGGGGTCAACGCCGACGCCACTCGATACCGACGGATCGGAGTCACGGACGATGAACGAGTTTCTGAGAGAGCTGGCCGAGTTTCTGGCGAACCCGCGAGCCGAGTTGATTTTCGTAGGTGTCGCCAGTCTGCCGGCCATTGTGTGGATCGCCTCCGCGGCGTGTCGCGGGCAGCGATATCCAGAGCGGTGGCGTGACGAGAAATAACGAGTCAACGGATGACTTGCCCGGATGGTTTTTTCGTGACCCCGGAACGGCGAGTCGTTGAGCGGTTGCCGGATCGTGTCGATCGGGTGCCCGTCAGCAGCAGCGGGGATGTTTGAGAATCACCCCTGCGACACAGAGCCTCGGGCGGTTGCTACCGCGGCCGACCGAGGATTCGAGGCTGGTTGTTCTAGCCTCGGGAGTTCTGATCTCTTCGGAGAAACGGGCTCAGAAGCGACGCCCGGCGGGCGGGCAGTTCTTATTCGCTCGCCGGGTGTTTTCAAATCGCCAACCGTTGGCGATTTACAGGGAGTGTTTCAAACCCCAGGGACGGGAGTCGAGCGAATGGCGTTGGTATTGACGAGAAAAAAGGGTCAGGCGATCGCGATCGGCGACGCAGTCGTAACGATCGGAGAGGTCAGTCGAGGCGGGCTTGTGCGGGTCCTGATCGACGCACCTCGCGAGACGCGAATTCTGAGGACGGAACTTTTACCACCACAAAACGGAGCGGAGCATGACGGAGCAAGCGGCGGACGAGGAACGGACACCGAACAACGTTCTGACGGCGGCGGAGATGTTTCGCCTGACGAGCGAGATTCAGCAGCGAGTGGCGGACGGTGTTGAAGCGGCGGTGAACTGGCGAGCGGCCGAGGGGGTGTTCTCGGCACGCCTCGGCAGGCCAGTGACCCGCCCGAACATCCTGACCGCGTTGTCAGCGTTGGATGACGTGACTCAGTCGCAGATCATCAAGCCGAGAGGTGCCGAGAAACACGCCGGGGGGGATCTCGACAGCAAAATCGAGAGCCTCGACGAGCGGCTCGGCCGAATAGCGATCGGCCTCGTCGCTCGCGACAGGGTGATCGACAAGCGGCTCGACGACATCGCGACCCGTTGCGGCGGGATCAGCGGGAACGTTGTCGCGGTCGAGAACAACGCGAGGGCGAGGATCGACGCGGTGATCGAGTGCGGCGACGCCGCCGACGAACGGCTCGATGCGGTCGACGAGGTGCTCGCGAGAGAGGGCGAGCGGCTCGACGGGATCCTCGTGCGACTTGAGAGCCTCGACGAGCGGCGAGAGGCCGCTCGAGAAGTGCTCGGCCGAGCCGGGAACCATATCGCCGAACTTAAAGGCGAATTGACCCGGCTCGAACAACGGGTCGGGGTTTTCGAGAAACCATTCGCGTTTAACTCGGGCGGCGAATTCCACGACGGGCTGCCGGCCGGGGGCAGCTCGGTCAACGTCGGGGAGACGGCCAGTGAGTAACCTTGACGCCCTGACAAAACAGCTCGCGGCGATGGCTGCGACACTCGGCGAGTTGACCGAGCCGGTCGAGGGTGGCGACGCTCCCGCCCCCTCGGCTGGCGAGGTCACGTTGTACGATTTCTGGTCGACGAACCTCGACGGGCTCAAGAGCGAGAAAGTCGATGGACAATATCGAAACACGCTGTGCCAGTTTCAGAACCGAGTGCGGAAATGTGACGAGTGTGGCGTCGTGATTGTGCCACTCAAACGGCCTGCACAACGCGCGGCAGCCCGGCTGATGAAAAGCCGCAATTGCCCGAAATGTAGTAGGAGTTGTAGAACGACTCCCACAGCTCACGAATTAACCACAAACCTACTAGGGGCATGGGTTTCCGTCTGTATTTCTGACGGTTATTCGGCGGTAACTTCGCGGCGGTGGTTGGCTCAGATAAGGGCCATTCTGAACGACATGGTCGACCGCGGAATCGACGGCGTGAGGGCTCCGCGACGGATGACCGGGCTGCCGCAAGGTGCTCGGAACATTCAGCTCGTCGACCCGGCCGAAATCAAAGCGGTCTACGAGGCGTGCGGGGTGGCGAAGTTGTGGGATCCCGTTTTCTGGCGAACGTTGATCGTCGGGCTGACCTGCTACGGGTTCCGGATTGGCGAGATCACCTCCATTAAGTGGCGGGGCGTAAAGGTTGGTGTCGCGAAGGAGGGCGTGTTCTTCGGGAAGACTCCGCCGACCGTTCAGCTTCGACTCGCGGGCGTGGACCATCCCCACGGCTGGCTGGTGTACGTCCCGAGGAAGCAGGCGGCGGCCAAACCTGACCCGTTGATCCTACCACTCAGCAGAGTATTCCGTCAGCACTTGCTCGCCGCCAGATCACTGAAGAACGAGACCGGGCAGGTGTTGCCGATCAGCCAGGAGGCCGGCAACTACACCCTGCGAGAGCCTGAGTTCCGTGCCGAGTTCCAACGGATCAGGCTCGCCGCCGGAGTTAAAGCAAAATGGACATTCAAGAGCCTGCGAGCGACGTGCGAAACTTTCTACGGCGACCAGTTCGGGAGCGACGACGCGAAGGCCCTGACCGGGCACGCCGACCGCACCGTCAGCGGCCAGAGCTATGACGAGAAATCCAAGCGGTTCTGTCGGCAGGTCGATGAATTCAAGCTCAACGAACTATTCGAGGCGAAATAATGGCAGAGCGGCAGTTGCTGCTATGGCCAGAGACATACACCACGCGGTGCGTTGTGTGCGGGCGGAAGTTAAGCAGACGGCGATCGAAACACCGAGGCATGGGGCCGAGGTGTGCAGCCAGTTTAATCAGTGTCAAACATGAACGGAGTCGAAACAGTGAACGAGCCAGCGACAGAACCAGCGACAGTTAAACTTTCGAAATCGCCGTACCAAATCCGCACCGAGGTGTTTATGCGGGCGGGCGGGCAGACGGTCGAAAATCGCCCGAAAACGCCCTGCGAGTGGGATCGGGAACTGCGAGCGGACCTGATCTTCGAGGAGGCAATGGAGACGATTAAAGCACTCGGCATCCACGTCTACGACTTCACCGGAACAGAGATCACCAGTAAATCGCGGCGAGAGGGTGACCTGCGGTTCGAGGTGGGGCCGGCGGCCGAGTTCGACCTCGTCGACGCGATCGACGGGTGCTGTGATCTGATCGTGGTCGCGACGGGCACGCTGTCGACGATCGGCGTGCCTGACCTCCCGTTTAAGCGAGAGGTCGACGCCGCGAACCTGAGAAAGATCGGCCCCAACGGGAAGTGCCAACGCCGAGACGACGGTAAAATCATGAAGCCGGACGGGTGGACGGCACCCGATCACGTCGCCGTGCTCGATCACGTGTTCGGACCTGACACGCTCCGATCTGCGGGGTTGCTATGAAAACGATCGCCAAAGCCGAGCCGCCCGTTCTCGTGTGGGATTATGCGGCGATCCAGCACGAGGCACCGGTCGAAATCATTCAGGCGGCGGCCGTCCAGATCAAAACCGTTTTGCGGCGGACGGCGGAGAACGTGATCGAACTCGGGAAGCTCCTGACGGCCGTTCGGAAAAACCTGCCACACGGGAGCTGGCAGTCGTGGATCGTGGGAGAAATCGGTGTCTCGACATCGACGGCGAACAACTGGTTGCGGGCGTACGAACACGCCGACCAGTTTCGAGCGATCGCCAACCTGAACCCCACGGCGATCTATACCCTCGCCGGAGAGGGCGTGCCCGAAGACGCGATCGAGAAGGCGAACCAACTCGCCGAGAGCGGTCATCAGGTCACGAAGTCGGACGCCGACGAGATCATTTCCGGGACGCTCGAGCCGCTCACAGAGCCCGATCATGATCCGGCCGAGGTGAACAACTCGGAGACCACGCCGGCGACGGGCGACATTGATCACGACGTCGATCGATCGAGGCTGGCACCGGAGCCGGTCGAGACTGCCGGGGGCTCCGCGGACGAGATGAAGCTGGCGAGGGCGGCGTGGACCAGCCTTGCCCGACTCGCGGAGATTAACGCCGGCGGGGCTGAGATCATCGCCCGCGAGGCTTGGCACGAACTGAAGGCGGCGCAGGAGATGACGCTAGGCGACAACGGAAAACCGTGTGACCAGACGCTGCGGGCGTTCCTGACGGGATCGGCGAAATGAGCGGCCGGAGTTTTCAGTCGATCAAATCAGAACTCGCCGACCTCGACGAACACTATCTCGCCGAGTTGATCAACCTCGGCGATCGGCAGGTTCAGGAGAAGCCACCGATCACCGCGGCGACGGAAACCGAGTTAATTGACAGTGAGATCGCAGAGGATTTCCTGAACCTCGCGCGGCTCGGCCTGTGGGTCGTGCAACGAGAACAACAATCGAGGAGAAACTAAATTGAGACATTGCATCCCGACTTTCAGCGGCGAGGCGTTCGACCCGTTCGATCCGGACCCCTCAAAAATACACATCACCGATATTGCTCACCAGCTCGCCGCGCTGAATCGTTGGAACGGCGCGACGAACTGGTCGGCAACCAGTCCGCCGATCTCGGTGGCCGAACATTCGGTCCGGGTGGCGAACCAGTGCCCTCGTGTGTATCGGCTAGACGGCCTGTTGCACGACGCGGCCGAGGCGTATCTCGGCGACATTCCGCGACCGTACAAATGGCGGTTGGTGTTGTTGGTGGCGGCCGAGGAACGGTTGCGGCGGGTGATCGCCGAGAAATATGGAGCGTTGTCTGATATCCCGCCGGAAGTCGTTCTCGCTGACGACAGGATGCAGGTCACCGAGTTCCGGGATCTGATCGACACCCATTCGGACGGCTGGCGTGAGACGCTGCCGGACGCGGAGCCGTTCGCCGAGACGATCAGGACCGTGTCCCCATTCGACGCAGAGGTCGCGTTTCTGAAGATGTTCGAAACCCTCACACGCGGCCGCAGATAGACGACACCGCAAACCACGAGCCGGAAAGACGGAGCGAAATCAGATGGCGGAACCAACCATTGAGAAACTGCTCGACGAATTTGACATCACGACCATTCAGCCGACGACGCCAGACCCGGCCAGGCAACTCGTGAGCGACCGGAGAGCGATCACCGTCGCGAGGTGTCACGGCAACACGACTCGCGCAGAGATCCTCCGAGCGACGTCGTTGCCGGCCGAACGATACAAACGGGCGACCGCTGAGGCAGAGTCAGAGATGGAGATTCGAGACCAGCTCGTCGAGCGGGCGTATCGGGCGGGGCTGAAGACGGCCGCGGCCATTTGCAAACGCACGAGGATCGGCGGAAATCGGGTCAGGTCGGCCGCGCGACGGCTCGGCCTGAAACTCGCCGACGGGCGGCAACGGTCCAAGTCGTCGCCGGAAGTCGTCCACAGAAGAAACCTCGAACGGCGGGCGCGGGAGCGACAAAAAAAGGAAGCCGTCGACGCGTGTCGCGGACGACGCTAACAACAACCACGACGCAGATGATGGAGCGAGCACAGATGGCTGGAGAGTGGATCAAATTCGAGAGCGTGACGCCTGACAAACCCGAGGTGTACCAGCTCGCCGAAATCCTCGGGATCGATCCCGACAGCGTCGTCGGGAAACTGGTCAGGGTTTGGGTTTGGGCCGATCAACAGACGATCGACGGTAACGCTCGCGGCGTGACGCGAGCGCTACTCGATCGACTCACGAGCGCCGGCGGGTTCGCCGACGCCCTGATCGCGGTCGGGTGGTTGCTCGAGGTCGAGGGCGGCCTGACGTTCCCAAGGTTCGACGAGCACAACGGAAAGACCGCAAAAGCTCGGGCCCTCGGTGCGAAACGTGCGTCGAAGTCGAGAGCGTCACGGTCGGAGCGTGACGCGAGCGCGACAACAGCGTCACCTAGAGAAGAGAAGAGAAGAGAAGAGAATAATCAACCATCACCACCAGCGCGAACCGTTGTCGTCGAGGGGATCGGGCCGTCGATTCACGCAACGCCGAGATTTACGGTGACTGGTGGGATGGTGATCCAGACTGAGCCGGCGGCCGGTGGTGGTGGTGTTTTGAGTTCTGGAAAGACCGACGAGCCGCCGGCCAGTTGGGAGAGCCTGACGAGGGCCCTGACGGCCGCCGGTTTGAACATGGCCGCCGAGGCGGCTCGGGCGGCGAGGACGAACGGCGCGACGCCTGAGAATTGTCTCGCGGCCCTCGAGCATTGGCGAGCGAATCCGGGCGCGTGGTCGATCGGGATCATTTGGACGAGGTTCAAGGATCCGAGGTTGTCGACGTCGCCGGCGGCCGTAGGGTGGCCGACGCCGGCGGCTCGAGTCATCGTGACGAACGGCGAGAACGACGCGAGAGAACGTCAGGCCGAACAGTTTGCCGACATCGACGAGAGCAAAAAGAAAGCGGCCGAGTCGAACGCGGCCCTCGACGAGCTGGCCGAGTTGCACGGCGGCGCGATTGACCAGCTCGGCGGCGCCGACCTCGAGGCGTTGCTCCCGGCCGGGCCGGCTCGAGTCGCCCTCGCGCGTCACGGATGGCGAGCGGCGATTGTTCGCGGGCGAGTGCTGCGAGCCTACGTCGAGACGTACCTCGGAGAACCCGTCACGAGTTGAATCAAGACCAGGGCTGATTTGACGGCCCGATTGACTGGGACGCGCTTAAAGAAAGGATCCTCGAATGCCAGAGACTGAAACTGACCAAGGGGCTGCGGCTCCGGTCGAATCGTTTGTTACTTTGTTGCCGCAACGGTTCCGATACCAAGACACGACAGGGCGCACAGTTCACCTTCAGCGCCTAGACCAATCACAAACCAGCCAGGGCGGCGTTTACCAGGTTTAGCGGCATGACTGTTGCCTTAGGAGTGTAGCCAGGCGGCTCAAAAATGTTGGTTCCGTCGCCCCAGAGCATGAGAGCGGACAACACGACACGGGATCCGTTTGCGAGTGTTTCCGCCGCAATGATTGGAAACGGATCCTCGCCGCCGCTGCGCATTAAAACAGCATTCGCAACCACGTCCCCCCCAGACACCTGCCCGCGAACTATTCCGTCGGCCGCGAATGTTATTTCTGTGGCGTTCCCCTGCGCATGAAGCCGACTGTAAAACGTCGCCGTACCTGGCGCGAGAGCGTGGTCCGTATATCGCCATTTTTCACGGAGATTTATCAGGGCGGCGTTCGATGGAAACGGCGGCCCGCCGAGCGTCAACGGTTCGACAATGGACATCGACGCGCCGACAGCACCGAGCACGCCGGTCGGGTCGCCGGTCGGCCATTCCGAACCGACCGGGCTAATTGTGGCCCACGGGTTCGTGACGAATAGCGTCTTTCCGCCAAGATCGAGCCAGTCCCGCAGCCCATCCATCGCGCCGCCGCCGCCCGCGTTTCCTTGCCACTGCCGCCGAGGGCCTTCCAGTACGATTACGTCGAATTGATCCAGGTGGCAATTGTTGACGCTCTGACCGCCACCGGGTTTCGCCCAGCCACGGAACCACGCGACATCGGGATCAATGGCGCGATAACTACTCAGGAGCAAATGAAACGGCGTACCGATCGCGTTTGAGACAACCGTCGGCCAATGATTCCAGACCGCGAGGCGCGGCGCACAAGGTAGCTCGATCCCAGGGTCGGCCGCATCGCCCGGCCAGTAAAACCCATTAAGTTCTTCCTGAATCATCACGTGACATTCTTCGACCAGATCGGCCGTTTCTACGACACGGGTTTCGGGGTCGGTGCTCCAATAGATTTCGCCCGTGTTGCCGTTTTCGACGTAGCGGTGGGTCTGGATCCGCGGCCAGCTTATTTTCTGCTTCGAGTAACTGCATCGGACGCAGCCGACATCGAGCGCCCATGGCATGTCAAGCGGTTCGGGGCCGTCGAACATTTGCCCGAAAAACTGCCAGCCGTCGCCCGCCCGGAACCCGTTATCGTTGAGCGGCGGGAAGTTGCCGAGGTGTGCTTGTGCTGTCGTCAGGCCCATCAGTCGACCGTTTCGAACTGGGCCGGTGCAGTGAGCATCCGGAAACGTTTTACGGAGGCCAACAGTCAAGTACCAGAAATCGGCGTCAACGTACGCAGCGATCCCGCCGGCCCCGTTTTTTTTAATCTGGCGATCGACGAGCAGCGTGAGCCATTCCAGATCAGAGAAGTCGTAGCGAATACGCCAGACCAGGCCGGTTGGATTCTCCTGGCCTTCCAGCACCGAGAACCGGTAATTCGGAAAGTCAGCAACCTCCCGAAAGTTTGTGAAGTCGAAATCGCCAGACCACTGGAACACAGTCCGAGCGTGGCAGCGGCCGGGGCAACAATATGATTCATCGCAACTACATTCGAGGGGCCGGCCCATCGTTTATACCTCAACCCAACCAGTGGGAGCGAGTGCCGAATACTGCCAGTCGGCGGCCAGCGCGGTGACCGTCACAATCCAGCGATGAGCGGGTCCAAAGGAAACCCATACACTCCCGTTGAATTGAACGATTTGATTCGCCGACGATCCATTCCAATCACCATGCACGCCGCCGACGGAATCATCCAGCAGGTAACGATCGCCCGCCACTGCCGGCGGCGGCGCGGCCGAATTATCAACGCGGTCAATCACCGCCGTTTGTCGCGACACCGGGATCGTGAGCAGAGTCGCCGAGCAACCAGTCCAAAACACCTCGTGGAGGTTATCCGAATTCAGCGAGGCTCGGACGTAGTAGAGCGGCGAGGCGTAAACCGACTCGTCGTAGGCGTACACGGTCACGTCGCCAATGTACCGCCAGACTCCGGCGGGGTCTTTTGAATACGCGGCGAGGATCGCGAAGCTTGGCGTCAGGAGGCCGGTCTCCTCGACTACTGTCGGGAGTTCGAGCGGTTGCCGCAGATAGCCACGGACTTCGGCATACGGGCGACCGGTTTGTGTGGTCTGATATTTTGACATCGGTCAGGCATCCCGCTCGAACGAGAACCGTTCGAGTTTGAACGATTCGAGAATCAGCTCGGTTTTCTGAGTGGCGCCCTGAAGCTCGAGATTGATCCCGACGACTTGCGGAAACCGAGCGGTCGCGGCCGACGGCGAGTTCGCGTCGAGGAAGAGGTTGCGGCCCTCGACGTACGTGATCAGGTCGGCGAGGCCATAGTCAGCGTGATCGATCGCGTCGAGCGTCACCGAGACCGACAGCTCGGCCGAATCGTCCCAGTTGCGGACGTGTTCGAGGTAGGCTTCGAGTTCTCGGGTGTCGTCGATCTCGCGAGTGAATAGAGCGAGGTTCCCGTCGGCCGTCGCGTCGGGGATTGTCTCGACGACATTGACCGCCGAGACAGACACAATCGACACTGTATAAAGCCCGTCGTTGCCGGTTGAGCCAGTGACCGCGAACCGGTCGCCTTCTTGCAACGGAACCACGGGAGCGGATCCGAGCTGGAAAGTGTCGGCGGTCAGTGAGACGTCCGTGATAGCCGGGTGGCGGTCGGCGTAGAGCGTCGAGGTCGGATCGACTCGGCGAACGTGGAACCGGCTCGACAGATCGAGGATCGATCGCACCGTGTCGGCCTGCGGTGAGCTATCTTGTTTGGTCGCGATCTTATGCCGTGCGAAATCTGACTCGATCGAGCACGTGAGGCGCAGCGGCGGGTCGTTCGGGTACGCTTGAAGTTGCGCGTGTAGTTCGGGCGGGATCGCTCCGGTCAGTCGGATCCCGCATTCGTCCCTGAGGACGGCGAACGGCCAGTCGGGCTCGATCCAGTCGTCCGTCTGATTTGCGGCGACAGTGTCGTCATAGCGGCGTTGATATTCCAGGAGAAACCCGTTCTCGCCGATCAGTTCGCGGTCGGTGGTCGTGTTGTCGGCGAGTGTTCCTCGATCCAGTCCCTCGGAGAGTGCCGGCAGAAACCGGCGGCGGCGGATCGGTAGCACGCGGGCGCCGTCGACCGGGTGCGGCTCGGTCAGGAGTGAGTCGAGATCGGTCGCCGCCGTCGGCGTAGTGCGGACCGAGTTGATCCCGCCGTCTTCGTTCAGTACGAATTTCCGGTGAACCGTACCGCTCGACCGTTCGTCGGGTTTGTTCAGGTCGTCGAGGTCGTCGGCGTCGTTCGCTTCTGGCCACACCGGGTGCAACAGGAAACTCGACTCGACGACCAGCGGCGAGGTAAAACCTTCGATCTGATTCGCGAGATCTGAGAGTGAGATGTTCGCGTGATAGTCGGCGACGTTGGTTTTTTCGCGACTGATCGCCTCGGTGCCGGGTCGTTGCAGGAAGACCTTTCGCTGCGTGCCGAAGCCGAGTTTGTAGAACTTGAAGCGGGTGTGCAGTTTGTCGATGCCTGTCGTGGCGACGTCGTCGTCGAACTCCAGAAACCAACCGAACCCGAGCGGTTCCAGCACCTGATCGAGACACTCGGAGAGCCAGAGATCGGAATCGAGCGAGACGTTGCGCACGAGTTCGGCGGCGTCGACGTCGGTCGACACTAGCACGGCTTCGAGGTCGGTCAGGTCAGGGTTGCGAACGTAAGGTTCCAGCGGGTTGAGCATTCGACAGAGCGTGTGGACGACTTGCGGGAGCGTCCAGCGTTGGGCGGTGACGCCGGCTCGCGTCGCGGCGGCCGGGGTGCGGGCGGTTTCCGGATCGAGCCACCAGTACGCCGTGCCGAGCAACTCGCTGGCACGGTTGCCGAGAATCCGGTTGTCAAACTCGGGGTTGAAGACGAGCGGGCCGTCGACCTGATACTTTGTCGAGGCGTCGAACCTGACGAAATGCCCGTTCGTTTTCTGTTCGCCAATCAGCCACGGCTCGATTCTGGCGGACGGGCGGACGGCCTCGGTGTTCTCGTTGAGGTAGTGAGATTGATCGCCGAGTTTGCCCCAGCACAACCGGCGAGTCTTGCCGGTGTCGGGACTGTAGGCGTGGACGTCGACGATGCGGTCGTAGCCGGTCGGGGTGACGGCGTCGACGAGTCGGTCGTCTGAGCGTTCGAGAGCCCAGTCAAAGGCGATCGCGTTGAGTTGCCCGCCGCCGGTGACTCGGGCGAGGCGGCGTGGTATCAGGAAGTCCACTTCCTCGGCGGCGGTCGGCCAGTCACCGCCGTCAGGCCCGAGGAGCGTGATCAGGATTTGCGGTTCGTCGCGGATGGTTGTTGTGGCGGCCACGGTCAGCGCTCCTCGGTGGTGATCAGTGTCACGGCCGACGGTCCCGAGGCGTCGGCGGTGATCGCGATCGAGGGATCGCCCGAGGCCGAGGCGTTGTCGATCGCCTTAGTCGTCGCCCCGTTTCGAGCCACGATGTTGAACGTGTAGGCTCCGGCGTCGGTCAGTCCGGCGACATCGAACCGGTAGCGACGCTGAGAGGACGAGAACGGCGTGGTGACCTCGGCGGGCGACGTGGGGCCTGTCTGAACTTGTAGAGCGAACTCGGTCGGTTGAGTGCCCGCCTCCAGCGTGTTGAGCCATACGAAGTCGAATCGGGCACCGCCTGATTCGCAGGCAGCGACCGTGAGCAGATAGCCCGAGCCACGAATCTCGGTCGTGATCTCGGTCGCGGCATCGGTGCCGAACACCTGATCGAAGTCGACCGCCGGGTTTTCCTGATCATCCCGCCACGTGCGGACCTGCACCCGATAGGCGGTGTTGAGTGCCATCGGGAACGCGAACGCCGATATCGGCTCGGTCACGGTCGCGACGCGGGTCGTCTTGTTGCCGGTGACGAC
>TARA_R110000824_G_scaffold44622_2_pt1 | contig 15056 bp, 24 predicted proteins | sample TARA_R110000824 | Tara Oceans TARA_R110000824 (sample SAMEA4397747) | marine metagenome | biome: Polar Biome; feature: [MES] marine water layer (ENVO:01000295) within the mesopelagic zone...; material: water (ENVO:00002006), including particulate matter (ENVO:01000060) such as...... | reverse complement strand
AGCCCGCAGAGAATACGAACAGAAATGGAGATACAAATATTGCTTCAAGTATTGGAATAGGCTAGTAGGTTGGACATTTCGTAAACTTAGAAGGGTTCATGAGTGGACAGGCAAGTTTTATTCGTGGAAGGTAGAACGTTGGTTAAAATTTTAATATGGACATAAAGAAACTTTGTAAAGAGACCTTCGATGAATATGATGAGCTGTTTAGAAGATTAGCGAAGTACAAAAAAATGGAAAAAGAAAGAACAATCGTAAAAGAGGAAATCGTTGGACAATTCATGGAAGACGTTTGGGGCAGGTCAAAAATTCCTTGGTACACGCTAGTTTGCTGGCGATTCAAATGGAAGTATGAAGCGATTGAGTATTGGTGGCGCAAGAAACGCCAGACTTGGCAAACAGGCTTCCCGCATGAACAGGCATGGAACTTTCAGAGTTGGCACGCAAAGGCGGTATTGCCTCGCTTGAAGTACTTCCGAAATAATCTTAACGGTTGTCCTACCGAGATGTTTGAAAAGGGCTATGACCAGTTCGCTGATTACAAATTATCCGAGCAGGAGAGAGAATTAGCTCTAGATAGGGCTATGCGTAACTGGGAGAAGACTTTGGATAAGATGATTTGGTCGTTTGAGCATTGGGAAGATATCACTGACCCAATTATGCCCGAGGACTACGACCCGAGACACAAGAAAACTACCTACAGTGATGGGAGCGTTGGATATGAGGGCTTGGATGAGAGAAAATGGGATTGGACACCATGCAAGAAGCACAGCGAGAGAGTCCAAGAAGGTCTAGACTTGTTTAGCAAGTATTATTTGAATTTGTGGGATTGAATATGTGTGGTATATTTGGTAGTACGGATTCGGCTCGGTTTAAGACCCTCTATGAATTAAATAAAGATAGAGGTAGTTTTGCTTATGGTGGTATGTACATACACAGAGAAGAAGTGTCTCATGTTCAGAGACATGAAGGGGACACTCTTCAGCTCAAAGACATCGACAGACAATATTATATGGGACATACCCAAGCACCTACAAGTACACAAAGAGAGTTTGATTCTGAAACAAGTCACCCATTTCAATATCACACCTGGTTCGTCGCGCATAATGGTGTCCTTTCAAACAGTAATGCATTAGCCGAGCAATACGGAGTACATCCAAACCCAGTTGACAGTGCTGTTATTCCACCCATGATATGGTACTATCATGATGATAGTCGAGACGACGGCCTTTTTCCATATCAGCGAGAAGAACTAGCTATCAAAGCTGTATGTGAGAAGCTAGAAGGTACATTTAGTTGCTGGGTCCATAATACTTTTACAAATCATGTATATCTAATCAGAAGTGGTTGTACACTATTTGTTAACTATAAGACAGGTGATTTTTCATCAACACAATATGAAGATATGAAGCCATTAGATGATCATGCTATTTATAGAGTGTGGTACGACGCAGATCCAATTCAAAAATCAAAGATCGAAAAGGTAGATCATTTTGATACACGTTCACCATTTTTTATATTATGAAGATATTAATTGGCGCATGTACTAAGCACAGTAGAGAGGAGTTTGAAAAGTCTCCTTTGTATAAATCTATGCTATCTACTCTCAAGTGTGAACCTACAACGAATCACTTATTATATACAGGTGATTATCAAGCCGTAGTTAAATTAAACAATCAAGACACTATTTGCGCACACTATAATTTGTGTATTGAGATGGCTGTGAACGAAGGGTTTGATTATTTGTTACTGGTACATGATGACATTAGTATTGAAGATAAGTTTTTAGATGAAAAAATACATCAAGCGCTAGCGTCATATGATGTAGTAGGGCTAGCTGGTGCAAAACAAGTACAGATAAAAGAACCAGCGCTGTGGCACGTAATGTCAAATCAAAACGATTGGTCAGGTGCTGTAGCTCATCGTGCTGATAGTGGTCAAGTATTTGTTACTAATTTCGGAGACACACCACAGAGGTGTTTAGTGTTAGACGGGCTATTTATGGCTATTAAGGTTAGTAGCCTAACTGACAAAGTACGATTCGATACAGAAAATCCAGGTAGGTGGCATTTATACGATTTAGATTTTAGCTTGACATGTAACAAACATGGATTAAAATTAACGACATGGCCTATATGGGTTATTCATGACAGCCCAGGTCTAAGTCAGCCGTCAGAAGAGTTCTCTGTCGCACAGAAATATTTTATTGAAAAATGGACACAAAAAAGTTAGATAAGAAGTTTTTTGAAGTGATAATAGCATATCATTTACTTACTAGTGAGGAGTATCTCGGGTCAGTAGTTGATGTTCTTGATACGAGATTCTTTAAAGATGATGATATCAAAAATATTGTCAACATTATCGTTGAATTTTATATTGAGCGAGGGTCACCTCCAACCTTGACGGAAATTAAGACGTACTTGTCGTCGGAAGAGCTTAAAAAATCATTTAAGGTAGTGGTTGATAAATTTAAAGGTATTGACAAGAGTTGTAATATAGATGAACTACTTGAAAATACAGAGATGTTTCTTAAGGAGAATGCTGTGTATCATACTATGATTGATGTTATTGATGAGTATGAAGGTAAGGACATTGATACCGGAAATATTCTTGATAGATTTGAAAAAGCTTGCGGTATAACCTTGTCCGCTGATTTAGGTTTAGATTTCTTAAAAGATATAGACAGTCATATTGATGATTTAGAGAAAGAGGAAAAATATATACCGTCGACGTGGGAGTGGCTAGATAGAAAACTAGATGGTGGATTTATTGAAAACGGAAGATCACTATACCTCTTTGCAGGCGGTACTAATGTGGGTAAGTCTATATTTCTAGGTAATATTGCCACTAATGTAGCAGCTCAAGGAAAGACTGTGGTTCTAGTATCTCTAGAAATGTCAGAGTTGATGTACGCAAAGAGAATATCAACAAGTTTAAGTAGAGTACCTATTGGAGAATTGAGCTCAAATACAACATTAGTTAAGGATAGGCTTGTTGGATATAAGAACTCACATCCTGAATCAAAACTTATTGTAAAAGAGTTCCCTCCAAATGCAATTACTGTGAACAATTTAAAAGGATATATAAAGAAGCTTATTAATAAAGGAATTAAGCCTGACTTGGTCGTTTTAGATTATATTAATTTACTACACTGTACAATAGGTAACAATTCATACGAAAGAGTTAAGCATGCCGCAGAACAGTTAAGATCTCTTTCATACGATTTCAATTGTCCATTTATTACTGCTACACAGGTTAATCGAGCAGGCCTTAATGAAGCTAACCCCGGGGTTGAAAACATTAGTGAAAGTATCGGACTAGCTGCAACTGCAGATTGTATTTTTAGCATATGGCAAGACGAGGGAGATACTGAGTTAGGAGTTATTAGGTTAGGAATGGTTAAGAATAGATATGGTCAAAATTTTGGGACATGTACCATGGCTATTGACTATTCAACACTCACACTTTCACAGGCGCAGGAGATTATTAATACGGATGAAGCCGCGGAGATGGACGAGGCGTTTAGCATGTTACAGGAAGACTAGTTGTAATGTACAGTATCCATGTTAAATAGTTCGGAGTGAGTCAGAATAATCATTTAGTATTTGTTAATAACAATATTGACGGCGCGACATCATTTTTACTCTTTAAGTGGTTAACTGGTAAAAAGAATCTAGTTTGTAAGACTGTGAGTAAAAATAGTTTCCCTAGTGTATACGATAGGTGGTGTAAGCACGTCGACTTAGACACTATCGATAATATATATGTTTTTGATCTCGATGTTACAAAGTACGTCGATATGCTTCCTGCAGATAAATTAGTTATTATAGATTCGGACCCTTATCATGACGCTACTAGATACAAGTCAGGTACAAAAACGTTTATATCTACTGAAAGTGGTAGTTGTTCAAAATTAGTATACGATTTATTCAATAATAAATTCGATACAGAATTGACAAAAGCTCAAAAAATACTAATGTTATTAGTAGACGATTGTGTATCATATAATTTTTCGCTTAACGGTTCATATGAGTTGGGATTAATATTTGATAACTATCAGGGAGACAGAGTAAATAAATTCCTACAGGAGTTTATTAGCGGGTTTAAGGGATTTACAGTAAAGCATAAGGCTATAATTGGATTCTATAAAAATAAAATAAGCGATATTAAGAAGAATCTAGAAGTTTTTGAATCACAATTAACTATAGGGGACAAGAAGTATAAATTTGTATCTGCGTTTACCGGTTTGTTTATTAATGAAATTTCAGACTGGCTATTAAATGCGTTTAAGGGAGACATCTCTATTGTAATAAATGTAGGTAGTAATAGAGTGAGCTTTAGAAGATCAGATAATTGTACTGTTGACTTAAGCAAGCTATCAAAAAAGCTTGCTGACGGTGGAGGTAAACAATATTCGGCTGGAGGGTATATTACTGATAAATTATTACAGCTATCAAAGACGTTTAAACAAATCAAATGAACAGTTCAAGTTATATGCAAGCATCTCCGAATTCGCGAATCTGCGATAGAGAAAGTAAGTCTCTATTCATAAGCTTCTGCACACTGGTGTGTATATTGTACAATAAGAAATTAAATCTCGCTAATATATTCTTACTACTATTAAAGGAAAAGAGAGTAAAGAATCTATATAATAATATGTGTGAATTTGATTCAGACTTCGAAGGTATGAAATATTTTTTAGATTATGATGGATCTTTGCATAAAAGTAAGTATATTAAGAAGTACCTAAATGCAGAGAACAAAATTCATAGTATGAGATGACCAGCGGAGAACAGTACATATACAATACATATCTTATGGTGAGTAGGTCTAGGCAAAATAAGCCATATAAGCGCCGCAAGAATTTCGATAACTTCGAAGATAGTCCAAATTATGTATTCATTAAGAGGCTTAGCATGTTTTTCAATAAGCACTCAAATATAAACATTGTTGATTTCTTTAATGCGCCATATAAAGTGTATCCGGAACAAGAGCAATCCTATGATCTCAGGTTTTACACTACCCCTAAGTGTATGAGGTTGTACGGCCTATATGTCAAGAAGCTTGATATGGAAGATCCAGATTCTGATACACAGATATCTCGAATTAAAAGCTCTCTATTATTCATTTTTAAATTCTGTAAGGGCAACGGACTCACAGTATCTCAATACACTAAACATAAAACCAATGATATCCCAACTTTTATCTTGCATTTACAGAGGAGAGATGTTACTATATATTCATTGTACGAGTTCGACAATCTTGACACTGAAATGAGATCTATTCCGAATGATAGATTAAAGTTTACATTAGGAGATCAGTTGGTTGATAATGTTGGAGAATTCAAACTAAAATACTACAAATCAAATAAAGCAAAACAAATACTAAGATCTGGAAAACAAAAAATAGAAACACTATTGAACAAAATAAACAATAATATATAATATAACAAAATTATGAGTACAGCATATACAACATCAATGTTTGATAAAATCCGCGGCGCATTAACTGTGGAGAATAGTCAAAATAACAAGTTTCGTGATATCATGAAACTTACACCAACTAACACATACACTGTTAGGCTTCTTCCGAATCTAGAGAGTCCGGAAAAAACATTTTTTCATTTTTATTCATACGGCTGGGAAAGCTTCGCTACTGGACAATACGTTAATAACATTAGTCCACAGACGTGGGGTGAGAAAGATCCTGTCGCTGAGGCGCGTTACAGTCTTGGTAAGCATGGTACGTCTGAGGAAAAGGCTAAAGCCAGTAAAGTCATTCGTAGTGAAAAGTGGCTCGCTAATGTCTTTGTAGTTAGTGATCCAACCAATTCTGAAAACGAAGGTAAGGTCAAAATTCTTCGCTTTGGTAAGCAACTCTATAAGATTATTATGGAAGCGATTGAGGGAGAAGATTCTGATGAGTTTGGCTCACGTATTTTTGATTTAACCAATAACGGATGTAATCTTAAAATTAAATGTGAGAAGCAAGGTGAATATCCAACATATGTATCTTCTCGCTTCGCAAGTTCGAGTAAGCTCGTTGGAGCTCCTACGAACGCTGAAGATTTATACGAAAAAGTTAATGACTTAGAGTCCGTATTCCCAGTTAAGAGTTACGATGACCTTAAGGGTGTTTTAAATGAACATTTTTACTGCTCTAATTCTGCTCCAGAAGAAGAGGTTAAGCCTGACAATAAACGCAGTGAGAGTAATCCAGCTACTAGCGAGTCGGGTGTATCTCTTGAAGATGTTGATCCCTTAGACGATGACAAGGTGAAGGAGCTACTCGAAGGATTAGAGTAATGGATCCCAAGAGCAAGCAAGAAATTGACGCAGTGGCGGCTTTGATTGGATCAACGACTGCTAGTCTCAAACATGTAGACCAGCAGATCATTGATCAATCAGCTAACTTGAGGGCGACGTCACAATCGTGGAATCCAAATGCTGTGTTAAAGGAGCATATTGTCGGCGGTGGTAATGATCCCCAGGTACCTGGGGCGATGCCAATGCAGGGCGATATTGCTCCTCCACCTCAGTATGTCGAGCCACAAATACAGCAACCGGATATACAACAACCGGTTATGCATCAACCCGCTATGCATCAACCCGCTATGCAACAAATACCAGGCGATGTCAGTGAGAAATTAGATAGAGTTGAAAAGAAGCTTGATTTACTTCTCGGTGATGTTAGTTATCTTAAGACCCTAAACTCTCAAATTGAAAAGAGTATAAGTAGAGGGTTGACTGGCAAGATGAAGCAGATTACAATTAAACTTGATGCATCTGACAATAACAAATAAGTCTGAATTTGTTAGTGAGTTCCTATCTCCGCTAAGCAAAATCAACGATAGTTGTATTCTTAAGATTACTAAGGATAGGATCTTCTCACTATTATCAGCAACTGATAACACAGTTGTTGTATACGGTAAGCATGATATAGACTGGGAGTATGAAGACATTACTCTTAATGTTCCTGACCTAATGAGGCTTATTAGAATACTTCAATGCATTGAAGACGATGTTATTGAGCTCGGTATTGAGAGTAATCACTTAAAGTATTCATCTAAGGATATTAGATTTAAATATCACTTGCTTGATACAGGTATATTATCATTACCTCCAATTAGCGTTGAGAAGATTAAGAAATTAAAGTTCAATACAGGGTTCTCGGCAACATATAATTCTTTTGTCAATTTAATTAAGGGATCTGCGTTTGCTATTAATCTTAATAAAGTATATTTCTTCACAAAGGACGGATGTGTACATTGTGAGTTAACAGATAAGCAATCTCATAATGTTGACAGTATGTCATTGAAGATCTGTGATACTTATACTGGAGATGATATTAAAGATCCACTACCGGTAGGCTTTGAAACTCTAAGAACGGTTATTGGTAATAGGTGTGACGGTGTATCCGTTAAGATCAATACAGAGTTGAATGTTATGTCCTTTCAAATTAATAACAATAGCACTCAGATGACATATATCGTATCAGGGTTAGTTAAATAAAATGATTAAATCAAAAATGCCAAAGAACAAGGTCACTACACAAGGATATTTTATTAGAAGTCTACGCAATGCAGGGTATAATACCAGCAGAGTGTATGACAGGTACTCGCCGGAAGATAATCGTAAATGGACAATTGTCATAAACGCGAATACTGATTCTATATTCATAACTTGTGTTGATAAGGGTGAGTGGCCATGGCGAGGGCTGTTTCATATAGACGATGCGAGTACCATTTTTCCTCAAGGGCTATATATCAACACAGACTCTACTGACGTAATTCTAAAACACCTAGAAGAATTTAAAGTTAAAAAGCTTGACGATAAATTAAATAATAATAATGAGCGAACACGAGGAACAACCAAACGAAAAGAAAAATAAGTCTCCGCGTAGACAATCTAAGAAGAAGGACACGTCACAGGAAGAGCTCTCTGAATTTATTGACTCATTTGTCCAATCGTTATCAGCTCATCCTGGACATGTTGACGTAGAAGCACCTAGTACGACTTCAACCTCTGCCCCACATCCACCACCCATCCCGTCATCTATTCCACCTACAAGTGTAACGTTAGAATCTCTTTCTTCATTCTTTGCTATAAATGAAGACCCTACAATAAAGCGTCATAGAGAAATGACAGATATGGTTTGTGGTGGTATTGAGGAATTCATGTCAAATTTTATATTAATAGGGTATACTATTAACGGTGATCCGGTTAATATCACATATGGTAAAAACGCCAGAGACTATGATGCGTTGAATACGGCTCTACATAAGTATATTCTTGACAATTATTCTGCTCCTCCGCCTGGCAAATTCTAAAAACACATATATAATATTTGTATGAAGGTTCTAATATTAGGTGGCGGTTATATCGGTAATCACTTATTCAACCATTTAAAGAATGAGTGTACCGTCGAGCAAATCATACAGAGTCAAGTAGACTATACATTTACGAATCCAACTTCTAGGGATTTCAAAAGCTACCTTCATGATAAGAGATTTGATATTGCCGTTAACTGTTCAGGTTATACCGGTAAGCCGAATGTTGATGCTTGCGAGGATGATAAAGCTAATTGCTGGGAATATAATGTACTTGCCCCTGTCAGAACAGCCGAAGTATTAAACTTATTCAAGATACCTGTAATTCATATTTCAAGCGGATGTATATATCAAGGGCTCGGTAAGTATACGGAAGAAGATGCACCTAATTTTGGCTTATATGATGATGAAAGTAGTTTTTATAGCAAATCAAAGCATGCAGGTGAACTAGCCTTACGAGATATGGACGGATATATTTTCAGAATCAGAATGCCGTTCTGTGCTACAACAGCTCATAAAAATATTCTTGTAAAGTATCTCAAATATGATAACATCGTTAGCTTTCATAACAGTCTTACCTGTGTATATGATTTATGTGGCGCTATTGAAGAGTTTGCTGTACGTAGATCGGTTATACCTAGAGGGGTCTATAATGTTATTAACAAAGGAACAGCTAATGCAGTTATGGTTATGACCGCAATGCGTAAACATGGTCTCCAGAATAAGAATTGGGAGGTAGTACCAATCGAACAGCTAGATATTAAAGTAGGTAGATCGAATTGTACATTAGCCGGTGAAAAATTATGGAAGTATTACAGTATGCCACATTTAAGTGATTCACTTGAACGATGTATTGAGAGGTTAACAAAGAAATGGGAATGCGAAAAGGTATAATTTTAGCAGGCGGTAAGGGTTCAAGGCTCTATCCAATGACGCAAGGGGTAAATAAGCAGTTACTATCTGTTTATGATAAGCCTATGATCTACTATCCATTGGCAACGTTGATGAACGCCGCCATCAAGGACATTTTAATCATTAGTAGTTCAGAACAACTACCAAAATTTAAGCAAATGTTTAGAAGTGGTAGTCAGTTAGGTATAAACATCGAATACGCCGTTCAGAGTAAGCCGAGAGGATTAGCAGACGCGTTTATAGTTGGTGAGGAATTCTTAGACGGTGATTCGTGTGCATTGGTACTCGGAGATAATATTTTTTATGGGGATGAGTTCTATAAAGACTTGACATATATCAGTAAGATGAATGATACCTGTGTCTTTGGCTATAGAGTGTCAGATCCATCCGATTATGGAGTAGTAGATTTTATGCGTACTGATGATCCGTACGAGTCAAATGTAAGAGTTTTAGGGATTGAGGAAAAGCCTGACACTCCTAAGAGTAACTACGCAGTACCAGGATTGTATTTTTATGATAATACCGTTGTTGATAGAGCTAAGAATTTACAACCATCAGATAGAGGTGAGTTAGAGATTACAGACCTAAACAATACGTACATTAAGGATGGAAAGCTTAAATTAAAATTAATTAGAGAATCAGCCGCGTGGTTTGATACAGGTAGTCCTGATCAGATGTTTGAAGCATCGATGTTTATTAAATCTATTCAATCAAGAACTGGTCAAATGATCGGGTGCTTAGAGGAAATATCATATAAACAGAAGTTTATTACTAGAGACCAGTTTCATCAATTGGTTGAGTTATGCTTACCTGACGGATGTCAATATAAGCGTTATTTGACAGACAAATATAATATAAATCCATTATGTGCTATATAGTAACAGGAGGCTGCGGATTTATAGGCAGTAATTTCGTCAACATGTTGACGGATACTACTGATAGTAATGTCATTGTATTAGACAACATGACATACGCTGCTGATAAGCATAATATTACCGATCACAAGCGGGTACGAATTATCGAAACTGATATTAGTGATGATACCGGAGTTCTAAGTGATTTACTGCTTCATAATAAGGTATTAGGTATTTTTCACTTCGCTGCCGAGAGTCACGTTGATAATAGTATTAGTAATCCTCGAATATTTGTTGACGCTAATATCGTAGGCACATTTAACTTACTTGATACACTGAGACGGGACGATTGGGACGGTAGATTTGTTCACATATCAACAGATGAAGTGTATGGTGCTTTGTTAGAAGACGGTACATCCTTTCTTGAAGGTAAATTGCTCGAGCCTAATAATGTATATTCAGCTACTAAAGCAGGATCCGACCTATTAGTAAGGGCCTTTAATAAAACATATGATCTCGACGTCGTGACAACTAGGTGTTGTAACAATTACGGGCCGAGACAGCATAAAGAAAAGCTATTACCGAAAGTAATCAGCAATGCCTTATCAGATGTCAAGATACCAGTGTACGGTAGAGGGGATAATGTTCGAGAATGGATATACGTTGAAGATCATTGTCGCGCTATTTGGGAGATATTTACGTTAGGACAATCTGCAGAGATATATAATATTGGATCTGGTATGGAAATTACCAATCTTGAGCTAATAAAGAAGGTGTTGTCTGGATTAGGTAAATCATACAGCTTAATTAAGCATGTAACTGATCGACTCGGACATGATTTTAGATATTCTATAGATAATAGGAAATTTATGGACTTAGTAGGGGATTTTGAATTTACAGATTTTGATAAAGGTCTTAAACGAACTGTGGAATGGTATAGTTAACGCTATTACATCATCTGAGCTTCGCGAGGGCGATGCTTATGCGTGTAATACCGGTGATTTCGTAGGTGAATTTTTTATATATATGGGAGATTCAGACGCTGATCATATATTCTTATCACTACCGAAGATGGAGGAGCGAAAAGTTCCTTTCGACAAGTTTGAATTTGCTGTAAAGGAACGGTTTATTGAAAAGGTTGAGAATTTACCTAGAGACGTATACACGGTTTGTAGGGATCAACATATAAAAAGTCAGAATTCTGAATAAATAACTAAAATGGACAATGTCACATCAAAGAAGGTCCAGTCTCCATGGACAGGAAGCTGGAGTACACCTAAAATAAAGGTTCGCAATTATGGTACTGAGATTATTACCGAAGCTTGGTGGTATTGCCCAGATACCGGTCAGTTTATTACAAAGGGAATTGTTAAAAGAGTGAACAGTACGATTCCTGGTCATAAACCAAGCTTGTAGTTCCTGGTTTATGTGTATATAATATATGCGTGGCTATTCCTGAAGAGTACGCAGTTCAAAAGTTCCATCAATTAGCTGGATACGCTAAAAGAAGAGGGTATGGTAATGTACTTGAGGGTGGATGCCCTATTTGCCGTGAGGGTTCCAGTTGGGGTAGGAAGCGTCGATTATATTTCATGGTGAATGACAGCCATATATACTGTCATAATTGCGGATGGACTGGAAATCCTGTTTCATTTATACAAACCGTTGAAAATTTATCGTATAAACAAATTTTACACGAAGCTAGTGAGTATGATATCCTTCCAGTTGATGTAGCTCAGGAAAAACAACAATTTGTACGTACATCAGAGGCCGAATTACTGCCAAAAGACAGTATTAATATGCTGGATCCTGTACAGAGAGAGTACTATTCTAAGGATAAAATGTTTAACCTTGTGATGGACTTTACTAATAGGAGAGACCTGCTTAGAGCGAGTAATAGACCTAAGACGCTATATGTCAGCTTAAGTGATTACATTCATAAAAACCGATTAATTATTCCGTTCTATGATAATAAGCAGGTTATATTTTATCAGTCTCGTTCCGTGATAGATTCGGACAAAGATCGTCCGAAATACCTATCTAAAGTAGGAGCTGATAAGTCTATCTTTAATATCGACAATATAGATATCAATTTGGATAAAATCTTTATATTCGAAGGGCCTATTGATGCTTGTTTTTGTAAAAACGGCGTGGCTGTTGCAGGTATTCAAGAAAACAGTAAGAGTTCACTTAATGAGAAGCAGAAACACCAGTTAGCCAAGTATAATTTCTTTGATAAGGTTTGGGCCCTGGATTCTCAGTGGCAAGATAGAGCAGCTAAACTAAAAACCGAAAAGCTTATTGAGCAAGATGAGAAAGTATTTATTTGGCCGGAGAAATACGGTAGAAAATTTAAAGATTTTAATGATATGGCTTTAGCTCTCGATATAAACGAAATCCCGTATAAGTTTATATTAGATAACACATATACGGGATTAAAAGCTAAGTTATTATTAACTAAGTGCTAGATGAGTCCTTGGTTACGTAATCTAACATGGTTTTTAGCGCTGCCTTGATTACCTTTATATCCACCTTCTTTATATATTACATTACCAGCGCTAAGGTGCTGATCAAACCCAGGAGTAATTGTTATATTAGACTCTTCACCGGTAGTATCGGTTGCATATGTACGACCTGTACTTTGTGTTATTGCAGTTATTTCATATAGTGTAGAAGCACTACCTGTAACATAAAATGAATCTCCTACTACCCAGTTAGGATGACCAACACCGTCGCCATCAGTTAGTTCGAAGGATGACAGTTTGACTGTCGTGGAGTTATCGATATGATCTCCAGAAAGACCTGCTGTTATTACATCAGTTCCCTGAAGAGTATCATTAAAATTATTTGTCCAATTTACTGCCATAGCGTAATTATTTATTCTCTATTGTTTTAAAAAGTGTTATTCATCTGAAGAAAGTATGTATCCCTTAAGGGACTCTATTAACCCGCTTAGATCCTGTGCAATGCGTGAAATTTTCTTAGTTTCACTCCTACTAATATCAGCAAATAGAGTATCACAGTCAGCACCGTTTAATTTTTTCTGTAACGATTCAGTTTCCATACCGTTTAGATACTCATTAAATTCAGAAATCTTCGCTACCCAATCCTGTAACTCCGACTTCATTCTATCTGATTCTGCACGTTTATAGTCACCGACCGGGGACGGAGCCACATCACTAACAGCGTCTATTGTTTGACTATCCGGTGACGCGCTATCATCTGGTAAACCAACAGGTACCCCGGCGCTATCATCTACCGGAGGTGCTGGTATCTCTTCTTCTAATACTAGCTTAAATTTGTTTGCGAAAATATCACTCATAATCTTAATTATTTATTGCTTTAATAGTCCTTTTCAGGAATAAATACTTGTGAATGTCAACTAAGAAGACAGAAATATTATTCGAAGACCTTACAGCTATGGCTGATAAGTGGACATCTGCGATGTCTGGTAAGGAATTTTCACAAAACTACATGACCTTATTAGACTTGCTTAACGGGCAAGGCGCGGATGATCAACATCCGAATAACGTTAGAGCTAAGGGTCCAGATGTTCACGGATCACAAACATTTCTTCAAATGTTAGGCGACATTATGATTAACGCCGATGACTTTCACCGTGCCGTTAAAAAGGTTACAACATCACCTGTTATTGAGGACAACAAGGAAGCTCAAATACAACTTATTAAGATGCTAAAAAAAGCAAGAATGATTAAAAGATTAGTCATGTCTATTAGCGATGATATTGAAAAGTTTCAAGTTGATGTTCCTGGTGACTGACTATAATATTATAGTGTGATACAGTCTATATTAAAATCCTTTACAATCACGTTGACTATCAGTGCGTTGATATCGAGCGCACTATATGCCTTTGGGTTTGAATTTGTAAAAACATTCTTTCTAGTTACAGCAATCCAGATAGGTGCCTGGCATCTATTGTCCTATGTCTTGGAGTGGCTCAGTAATATGAAAATGAAGGATATTCAATTGCGTATGATACAAGAAATGAGTAAACAAGGAGTGTCCGTTCCCTGTGCACATTGTAAGTGTGAAAATTTTATCCCTGTCACTTTTCATGAAGATAATGATTTTGAATGTACAGATTGCAAAAAGATGAACGGTGTATATGTTGAAATAGAGTCAGCTACAAAGTCTGAACCATTGGACAAATCTAAAATAACTATTAATAATGCTGGACAAGAATAAATTAGATAAACACTTTACTGATGTTCAATGTTCTTCTGTGCCTCCAGAGGGCGCCATAAAGCCTGAGTATCACTTTGATCAAATACACGAGGAAATAGATAAACTAATTAAACATCTCGGTGTAAACATCCACGACAGCTATAAAGCCGGTAGTGTATCATGTAGAAACATGAAGGCTAAGAGAGCGTCCAGTATATTGACAGTAATGCACGTAGCGTACTTTGAGATGATAAGAGAAAGCGTAGCGTCTTCCGAAATGACTGAAGAGGAAAAAAGTTCAAAGAGAATTCAAATCACTCGAATTGAGCAAGCGTTTCAAGCATTGAACACTCTTTCAACAGATCTTGAGAAAAAGCTTGACATTAATTCGGTACTATTTAGAATGTATGGTAGCTTGAATGAATTAATCAAGTGTACAGTAGAAAAGTTATGAACATTCACAAAGTATTAAAAATTGACGTAGACGAGGAAATCGATCTAAAAGCCGAACAAATGACAATTTATACAGCCGCAAGATGGCTGGCATTGATCAGAGGTATCGAGATGATTAATGATAAAGCTCGTCAGTTAAAAATAAACCTAGACAAAGATAAGACTTGGGTCAAGCCCTTGGCGCTGCAACGATTTATTAATGATGACACCCCGGCTTGTATTGCTGAAGTGAAAACGCTTTGGGATGAGGAAGGTTAAAAATGCACTATTGGATAGGAACGAGTTTTTCAATACCTGAGAATGCAGTACGGACTGGTCCGGTG
>TARA_R110000824_G_scaffold104214_1_pt1 | contig 15068 bp, 13 predicted proteins | sample TARA_R110000824 | Tara Oceans TARA_R110000824 (sample SAMEA4397747) | marine metagenome | biome: Polar Biome; feature: [MES] marine water layer (ENVO:01000295) within the mesopelagic zone...; material: water (ENVO:00002006), including particulate matter (ENVO:01000060) such... | reverse complement strand
TCGCTCCGCATAGCCGGAGGCTACGCTACGCAGCCCCTTGCTTCACCCGCGCAGTCGCGCAATAACGATGCCGAGACTCTAATCGCAAATGGATGAACGTTGGGGGTCAAGTCACGGTGGTCACATCGCGTGCTGGGGTGAGCGGCGTGTTCTGCCACAGCCAAGGCAGCTGACAATTTTCCCAGCTCACCTTTTCCATGACGTGATCCCGACCGGGTCGGACGAGTTTAGAATATCGTTTCCGTCAGATGTGATTCTGGTCGGTTAAGCGCTGTCGTGTTGGACTATATTCACCTACAATACTGACAATACCGCAGGCTTCGTATGAAACGACAAGCCTCAACTATACCCTTCGCTCCAACATAAATCGAAAGCAGAAAATGGTAGTAGGGGCGCCAATTGGGTCTTCCGATGATCCAAGGGAAATTTAATTTTCTTGCAGTCTGATTGGTGGCGCTGTCGAACAGCGATATTGCATCATCCTTAGATTTCCAATCTCCTGTACTACCAAACCTAATGACCATACTGAATATTGCGACACGTTGACGAAAATTAATCTTTTGGATTTCCAAATATTCCGCCTTTATCCATTGTCTAAAGGCGAGTTGAGCCTGCAATGAGTGCTTCAAACTTTGCATGTCAGTCCGATTTAAGCTAAGATGTCCAAAAGGATGGTGCCGACGCAACCCGATATATTGGGATGTCAAGAAACCTAATCCCATCTTGGCAAAGACACGCCACTGAAACTCTGTATCTTCACCGACAACTAGAGAATTGTTGAATAAACCTGATGCTGCAAGCGTCGATCTTTTATAGAGTGCTGCATGGGTCATCCATTGATTTGAAAGAATATTTTGCTCTGACTGTTTCGAGATTCCTGATTTATCTGCCACCAAAATCCGACCCTTTTGATCCGCATTATGAATATGTCCGAGCGAATACGGATAATTACCGGCAGATAAAGTCGTCACGAGCGTCTCCAAGGCATCGGGAAAGATGAGATCGTCAGAATCCAGCATATAAAGAAACTCTCCTTTCGCATTCGCTAACCCGCTGTTTCGTGCAGTTGCGACACCGGCATTTTCTTGACGAAGTATCGTGGATGCAATTTCGGGATTATCAACCTGCCAAATTCGCAAAAGCTCAAACGTACCATCGGTCGAACCATCATCTATTACGATGATTTCGATGTCCGTCCAAGTTTGTTGCACAACGGATGCCAAAGCCTCCTGAACCATTTCCTTCCGATTAAATGTCGGGATGATTACGGAAACCAATCCACTGACAAATTTGGTACTCATCCTAGGGATCGATGTTGGTTTTTCAGACTGGTGATGAAAGTTATGTGCAGTGCTCATAACATTAATTGATTCTTCAGACAAACAATCCGAGTCAAGTATTATTTGCCAACTAATCCATCGTGATGCTGGCTCACTGTCTATAGGTGCAAACCGCAAATTTGAGCTTAGTCCAAGCTGGATGATCCATTCCAGGGTTGCTGGTCGGCCAACATTTTCGACAATATGAGAAGCAGCTGCTTGCGCCACATCATCATCCTTTAACGAAAAAAAGTGCCTTTCGCTCCCCCAATCGAACTGCCCATAACGCGCTATCTCTCAAGCCGCGATGATCTCAAACTGAAGCTTCTGCCAGAATGAATTCTCTAGCTAAATTTATGCGCCAGATACAAAATAAATTCGAGTGATCCTGCAAAAAATATTCTCTATTGTTGACCATCCCTTTTTCATCTGCTCCTGCTCGGATGATGGGACAAGCACAAAAACGCAATCGTAAAACGCTTGCAGTCATAGGTTTAGGTAAAGTCGGTTTGCCGCTTGCCGCAAGTCTTGCGTCTTCCGGATCGCTGGTTTTGGGATATGACACGGATCCCAACAGGGCAGAGCTTTTAAAAAGTCATGATCCTGAGCAAAATGAGATTCAACATGAAAAGAGGCTGTCTCAGTTCTTGACCGATGGAGTAGGCAATCTATCGGCTGTCGATAGTATAGCTGAAGCAATTGCTGCTTCTGCTATCTCCTTTGTCATAGTGCCGACGCCTTCCCTCGAAGATGGTAGTTTTTCGCCATCATATGTCGAGCATGCTTGTTTTGAAATCGGGAAGTCTTTGCGTGACAAAACAGGTGACCATCTGGTCGTTCTCGTAAGCACCGTATCCCCGGGTGCAACGGCTGATACCATTGTTCCATTACTCGAACGCGTGTCTGGCAAGAGTTGCGGAAAAGGTTTTGGCTTTTGTTATTCACCGGCACTGATAGCTTTAGGTGACGTTATAAGGGGTTTCTTGGAACCAGATTTTGCGTTTGTTGGAGAGGTCGATCAGAAAGGGGCCGATCAACTTGTGGATTTTTACTCCGATCTCTTTCCTCCAGGAACTCCGCTGCACCGCATGAGCGCGCAAAGCGTAGAAATTGCAAAAATTGCCTTGAACAATTTTCTTACAATGAAAATCGGGTTTTCGAATTTGATCGGCCGATTGTGTGATCGAACTCCCAATGCGAATGCCCGTGACGTTTTGGGCGCATTGGGGGACGATGAGAGAATAGGGAAAAAGTTTCTGAATGCGGGGATGGGCTTTGGCGGGCCTTGTTTACCAAGAGACAATGCGGCGCTATGCGCCAGCTTCGGCGCAGTGGGTATACATCCATATTTGCCTGACGCTATAGCGCGCTGTAATGCAGATCATACCGTCCAGCTCGCAATGCTTGCTGATGACAAGAAGAAAGTCACAGTACTCGGGCTTGGTTACAAAAGCGGCACACCAGTGACATCGGATTCTGCCTCTATTGCCTTGTGCAATGCTTTGATTGCCCGAGACCGTGATGTCTGCGCGTTCGATCCACTTGCGGGCAAGATGGACCTGCATTCACTACACCAACAGGTGATAATAGCATCAACGCTCGGTGAAGCACTGGAACAGGCAGAGATTATTTATCTGACCGTTGATCACAAAACCATGCGAAATTTGTCCATAAACTTGCCTGATAATGCTCGACTAATAGACGTTAGCGGCGGATTTGAGAATGTTGATGGCAGCAACCACGTCCACACTTTTGGCAAACACTAGGTTGAAATCATGCCTTGTTCTGAATCGCGACCTGCTTTGCTATCCATTGGTAAGTAGTTGCAAGGCCTTTAATCAAGGGCCGTTCTGGGGCCCATCCCAGAACATCACGAATAAGCCGATTGTCGGAATTTCTTCCACGAACGCCCTGTGGGCCTTCAACAGATTTAATCATTAGCTGTTTGTCGGATAGCTGAATGATTGCTTCTGCAAGATTTCGGATGCTAATTATTTCCTCGGACCCGATATTTACAGGATCGGAATAATCCGAGCGCATCAACCGGATTGTACCTTCGATACATTCGTCAATATAAAGGAATGATCGGGTTTGCAAGCCGTCGCCCCAGATTTCAATTTCTGTTCCATCTGATGCTTCGGCGACTTTCCTGCATAGCGCGGCCGGCGCTTTTTCTCGTCCGCCGCGCCAAGTTCCCAAAGGTCCAAACACGTTATGATATCTAGCGACCCTGACATTTATGCCGTGGTTACGATGGAATGCGTTGTAAAGCCGTTCGCTGAACAGTTTCTCCCAACCATAATCACTCTCTGGATCAGCCGGATATGCAGACTTTTCTTCGCAAACCGGGTTGTCTGGTTCAGACTGATTATAGGCAGGGTAGATGCATGCCGATGACGTAAACAGCAAGCGACCAACCTTGTCGGCACTGCAATATTTTGCTGTGTTCAAATTAACCTGTGCGGAATTGAAAATGACTTCCGCATCATTTTCGCCTGTAAAAAGATAACCGGCACCGCCCATGTCGGCAGCCAATTGATATACTTCATCGAAATCGAAGTGGAAAAGGCCTTCCATCACTTTTGTATCCCTAAGGTCGCCGATAACGAAATCATCTGCCCTTGTCTGGCCAAAATCAGGATATTTGATATCGACGCCCCGGACCCAAAAGCCATCCTGTTTCAGCCGGTTTACCAAGTGGTTTCCGATAAAACCACCGGCTCCAAAAACCATTGCCTTTTCCACTTTATGCATCCAATCCAAATATATTAGGGGGTAAGCTTTCTAACTTTTCGCCGCATTATGCCCGCTCTGAGTTAACCTGACAATGCCCGGTTTTGAACTACAGCACGACTATGGAAAGGGTAGTTCCGGAAGAAGATTGAATATTAGATAAAGGCCAATTGTAGGTGCAGGAGCCGAGGCTCTGTTTCTAAAAAACGTTGGTACAAGTGTTGGACCTCTGGTTTGCAGTAGCCAAAGAGGTCCATCATTTCGGATACGAAAAGAAGGAAATCTGGATTAACAGCTGCGTGGTTCAAACGCGCAAAACCAAAAGACAAGCCATATAAAATTGGTGACCGGGATGAGTAGAATCTTTTGATCAATTCCAGCGGTGTTCGCTACTGGCGTATGAACTACCGCTTTGCCGGATAGCAGCGGACATTATCGCTCGGACGATGGTCCGAACTATACTCAGTCCTCCGAGAGTGTTGGCTTTAATGACTAGTGCGGAACTAACCATTATGTTATTTCCTACATATGAGCTCAAATAATTTGCTTGCAGAAATGTCTACTGATCGCGGCCTCAATTGTTAATCATTGACTCACAAACCCAATCATTCTCTCGCTGGAAGCTGCTGCTTGCAGCAGTCATGCTCGCTTGTTTTGCGTTGCAATCATTGATGCGCATCGGGTTTTTAGGGCAAATTGTGGCGACCGGTCGACTTGGGATGACCATACCAATCGTTCACGTATTAAGCCTTGTATGCTTCGTCGGCATCGCAGCTATCATGCTCGTGATCGCGCACAATCGGCCAATTACGCAAATATTCGTATCTCTGACACTCGCTGCGTCGGTTCTCATATTGGTTGCCTTTGACATCACTGCGAGAGTCACCTTGCCGGTCATATTCATTGTGATGCCGCTCGATGCGATCCTGGATTTCTATTGTACCAGCCGGAACATTTCCGTCTGCGCAAGTACGTTCTGGCCTCAAACTCTGTCAGCTAGCAGTTTACTTCTGGTCTGTGCGAGCCTGATCTGGATCTGTGCAGACGCCTTGGCCGTTCTTATTCGGTCTGTCTGGCAAAGAACCGTACAGCTGGTCGGGCGATGGTTTGCCGGAACCGGTCTCGCGATCATGCTTTTGGGCTACGGTGCCTGTTGGGCGGCTGCTCCGGCATGGACGGAGCCGCGAGATCAACTTTATGGATTTCTGACAACACCCAGAGAGAATGTCGGACCACCACAATTGGTCTGGGGAAAGCGGCCGGATTTCAAAGTGGAAGCTAGTCCAAACGTCCAGCCCCGCCCGATTGTGCTGATCACTATCGATAGCATCCGCGCTGATTCAATTGAACTCCGTCCAGGGAAACCCAGCCTGACACCATTTTTGCAGTCGCTTGCCCGAACCGGGCAATTGCATAACCTTGGACCATCAACGGCAATTTGCCCCTATTCCTATTGTGGGACCGTTGCCATACAATCTGGCAAAAGCTGGGCTGGGCTCGAGAGTGGGCCGCCGTTAATGCTTGCCGATATGCTCAAAGCGAATGGTTATGACAACTATTTCCTCTATAGCGAAAGAACTCTAACTCACCGCAATCTTGGTGAAATTCATGGCCCGAACATCACGCTATTCCTCGATGATACAAGTCCTGATTCAAGCCATCTTTTTGATGATCGTGAACAACTCCGTAGGTTAAACGGCCTTGACCTCAACAAGCCAGCCAAAAGCTATATCGGATTTCATCTCATGTCGGTCCACGCCGTCGGTTATCGTTTCGAACCGGGTGAGGGGATTCCCAGCATGTCGAGCGCACTGTTCCATAAAATGAAATGGAAGCCGGAAGAGTATAGCAATCGCTACAAACGAGGCGTGAGGCAAGCTGACGGTATCATACGCGGATTGTTTGAGCGGCTTGAAGCCAAGGGAGTGCTTGCTGACGCTTTGGTCATCATTGTCGGTGATCACGGGGAGCGCATAAGCAGTGATGAGCAGGTGGGGCACGGGCAGCCAATAGATCCTGCAACTGCCAGTATTCCCCTATTGATCTATGATCCGCGCGGTGATCCTTGGCCAAATCAAGTAAATGCGAGCCAGATTGATATCGTCCCTACAATTTTACATGCCTTAAATATCGCAAAGCCAACGGGACTGATTGGCGCGCCATTGCAAATTCCACTGAACAGGAAAAGTGCTCCAACGGATAGCTTGAAGAAAGCAGGTATGGTTGCGGAGATTAACGGAAGAAGGTTTTTGTTCCGTTGCGAATTAACCTCCGGCGACACTGAAATACTACCCTTTGACGGCCAGGCCCTTACCAATCGGCAGCGCGTTCAAGCACTATCATTTGCGCCAACTCTATATGCCGACTTGTTCCCGAGGCAGAATATTATGCGATGCTACCAATGACAGCAGGGCCGCCCGACAGGCGTCAGTTAGTGTAACAGGTAGTTTCAAGGGTATGGCGAGCTGGAATGACTATTTCGGCTGACACTGAATTGCCCCTGTTCCAGCGAAAAGACCTGATCACAATATTGCAAAGTTGATGCGCGGTGCGCCACCGTAATGATCGTCAGGTCATCTGGCAGGTCGGCGATTGATCGCATAACCCGCGCTTCCGTCGCGCTATCTAGTGCGCTGGTTGCCTCATCAAGAACAAGTACGCTTGGTTTGCCGAAGAGTGCTCTAGCAATTCCCAATCGTTGCTGCTGCCCACCTGACAGCTTGATGCCTCGCTCTCCGATGGAACTGTTCAATCCAAGTGGAAGACTGTCAATAAGCGCGTCCATTTGGGCCAGCGTCGCAGCTTGCTGCACCTGATCCATATCGATTACAGCCTCACGGCAGCCAAAGGCTATGTTTGCTGCAATAGTATCATCGATCAGAAAAACCTCTTGTGGAACATGGCCGATATTGCGTTGCCATGCCTTCCGATTTTGATCACTCAACCGCTGACCATCAATCAAAATGTAACCGGTTGTTGGGGGTAACAAACCTAGGACTAAATCTAAAAACGTCGTTTTTCCGCTCCCGGTCTCACCACAAATTCCAATATGCTGACCACGTTCTATGGTACAACAAACATCTTTCAAAACCGGCATGGGCTGTTCAGCATCTGGATCATAGTCAAAGTTGACTTTTTCGATCCTAATGTCGCTGCAAAGGGAAAGAACCTCACCTCTATTTTGAACTTCGTCTGTGGCTTCGCTCAAGTACCGAACGATATCGACCACGGTATGCGTGTTACCCAAGGCGATGCTAGAGCTTTGCCAAGCCGAAGTGACAAGCGGTAGCAATCGCTTGGCGCCGATCGCCAAGGCTCCCAATATCGGCACCGCAGCAACGAATCCCCCATCGGCTTGAGACAATCTGACGGTGATGATGGTCAGCAAGATCACAGCCACCGTCTCGACGATGAAGCCAGGTGTGGATGAGAGCACTGCATTGTTTTTTGCGGCCGTCCGAAGTTGCAAATCTATTTTGCGGTACAGGGCTGAAAAATCGGGTTGTGATCCCTTCAAAATGATAGCGCGGAGACCACCATGAGCATTCAAGACTGCCCTACTAGAAGCAGCTGTGCTGTCAGAGATCACTACAGAATTATCGTGAAGCCGTGGCCAGGTCAGTTTGCTTAGCAGGAAATAAATAACGCCCAAACCGCCGCCGACCACCAGACAAGCAACCGGATTCAGCACAAGCATGCAGACGCTAATGGCGATCGCAAGAACCAATCCAACCATCGCTTGCATCATCGGATGAACATACCCTATCGTTACATCCTGGACGCGTGACATGCGAGCAACGAGGTCTGCAGAATTGCCATCGATATAGCTTTGGTATTTTGAGTGAATCATGCCATCGAATATTTTCATTGCAAGATCGTGGCCAAACCTCATTACAAATTCTGCCGTTGCTCGAGCCAGAATCAGTCGCGCAATCATGACAAGCGTCGCACTGCCGGTCAGCAATATCGCAGATGCAATCAATGGGTCGGAATGTACCAAAGGTAACAGCGCCTCGGCCGATGACCCGAGCAATGGCGTCCCCGCGCCAGAGATTGCTGCTCCAAACGGCAAAACGGACAATATCAACAAAATCTCCAAGAGAGCACCTACAATCATCACAACCATGACTATCAGGAAATGCCGCTTGACGGCCGGTGACATAGCTTGAATAATTTGCCCTATAAGCATGAAATATCAACATCTCTGCATTTATGATATCAACAGGTACAAGCGTTCCAATCCAAAATCAATGTAGACCCACCGTGCGAGGAACGGGCTTCAAGCTATTCTGAAATATGGCTTTGGCGGGCTTCAGAACATGTCCCTTCTCTTCCAAATCTTCCGCCGAAACATGGCGGCCTTTTCAATCGCTGAAATCAGTAGTTTAAGGACAAAAAAGTATGGCCCCAACTTTGGTCGGCCAAGCAATAGAATTCGCTGAAATCCATTGGGGTAGAGCTGCTTGATCATCGCTAACGACTGTTCCTTCTCCAACCAATTACCGGATGCTCCAGACTGAACGGCGTTTTTCACGTGTCTGCTACGTAATATCCGCCGATCTAAAGGGGTGAGTAGATTAAGCTCTAAAGACCATTTCTGGAAGCTGTTGAACACATCATTGGTATGATTGGTCCGATTGACATCATCCAGATCGCTCAACTGACCAAAGCAATGTGATCTACGATACGCAACAATGTTATCGATTCCAGCGCCTAGACCATTTCTGGCCGCCATGCGCCAGTGGAACTCGGTATCTTCTCCTATGGGCAACGCCTCATTATAGCGACCGATCGCGCGAATGGCAGACCGGCGATACAATGCCGCATGGGTCATCCATTGGTTCAATAAGATGGCCTCACGTGATTGTCTCCATACCGTCAGGCTTTGATCGTTCAACATTGTCCCGCTGATGTCGGTGTTTACTATTCTACCCAGCGCATATGGCGCTCTTGCCTTCTGCAAGGCAGCGACAAGGAGGCTTATCGACTGAGGTAAGACGAGATCATCGGAATCGAGGAAATAAATAAACTCCCCCATTGATCGGCGCATGCCGTGATTCCGGGCTGTCGCAGCGCCTTTGTTGGTTTGATGAACTAACTGCAATTTCATTTTTCGATTACACGCCACCCAATTTTCCAGCGCGTCTTTCAGTTGATCAGTTGATCCGTCATCCACCAAGATTAATTCTATGTTCGAATAGTCTTGTATCGAAAGTGAATCCAAAGCTTCGCAGACCATCCCGGCCCGGTTAAATATGGGAATGATGATCGATACCAAACCTTCAGTATATTCGGAAGATAGCAAAGGCGTATCAGCTACACCTATATTTGGGTTCGCGGTTTGTGAAGCTCGGACCGCCTTCCCCATCAATCATCATTCTCCACTGGCAAATAATCGTCTTCGAACGGTTCAATTACCGCATCCGCATCCACTTTCTTCCACTTAATGGTCTGCCTTTGATCGGGATAAAGTGCGATTGCAAATGTGTATTCGTCACGCTCATCAGACCGCAAGCCGGGGCCATACTCGTTTTTCACTTGACGCAGATCGTACCCCATCAGCTCCAGCAGGGTCGGGAAAATACGAAAGTGGCTCATCTTATTATGGTTTCTGGCAGCGGCTTCGGTCCAGTCGATTGATGTGGTTTTGCCAAACTCAATGATAACCAGCGGGACGACACCCTCTTCTATTTGCGGATCGGTGCTCGCACAGTGCGTCCCTTTCGCATCATTGGGACGTTCATGGAGGTTTTGCCCGTGATCCGAAGTATATATTATGGTTGCATCATCTCGCTCGCTTGCTTGTAACGCTAAGTCGAAATAATAACCAACATTCCATTCAAACGTGTTCCGAAAGGCATTGCGATAAAGGCGCCAGTCATCGGGCCCAGTTATCATACCAGGAAACAACACTTTATCATCCCCTCGTAAATCCCAGATTCTGTTTCGAGAAAGAGCAGGGCGATATTTTGTGCGCGGTTCTGGATAACTTTTGTTGACCGAAAAATGCGCCCCCATCTTGTTTACATAAACGAAATCGCTGCGATTGTTAGTCAATAGCTTTTGCAGCTCGCGAGCAGATGCAACATCACGATCAATCAGATTTTCGCTCTCAAAACTAAACGGAGATTGAATTTTATACATTTCGATACCATCAAAATAGTCTTCAAACCCCGCATAGGAGTAAAGATATGATGTATGCATACCGGCTGTCTCGGCATAGTCAAACAACGAAGGGGCGCGCGCGATTTTCTCTTGAATGCTCTGGCGAGTACCCCCGAAACGAAGCCCCATATTGGAACCTAAGCTGCAATTCGTGATGGAAGTAGCAAGTCCAAAATTATGTATTGAAACGCCTTTTCGGACCTTCGCGAGACCCGAATAGACCCCGCTCTCACTGTTGATATCGAGATATTGTCCCGGGATACTTTCATCCACGATCAGGACAATGTCGCGCGCAACCGGCTTTTCCCCACGCTCGATGCTAACACTCTCGCGCATATCGCCAAATGGCCAAAAATAGTCTATGCCGACGCGCGTCGTGTAGATTAGACCTTGCCAGCCGTGGACCACTCCGCGAAAATTCACTCCGCCTCGACTGATGTCTGCGCAGGCCAACATGCCGAAGGCCATCAACGGCAAGGCTATCAGGAAATTCTGCGGGAGACGGCGGATAATTGGTGGCGGCAAACCAATTGCCAATGCGGTCACAACGGATCCGCTGAGCGCAAATATGACCGAAGTAAAGTACATCGCCGCGGCAAATCCGGCAGAGCCGCGTTCATCCAATAGTCCCAGAAAGGTAAAGTAGTTCAATTGTTGCTCGTAAACATCATAGTAACCAAACGTTAACGCCGCCGATATCGAAAATATACTAGCGCCAACCAATCGAATGACGCGATTGGCGATGAGCGAAAGTGCAAGGAAACCAACTATAGCAACCGCAACCATTCCAGCGATCAGGACCGTCTGTAGGGACAGTTCAATTTGAGTCAGTCTCGTGAACGAGCTGGGCAGCACCGAAACTAGCACAACCGTAACGCAGGTCAGCTTGATCAAAATTGGCATTTTAATTCTTGAAATGCTGCCCCCAAGCCGATCGGTATTCAACCGTCGATCATTTTACTGGCCTATTTTCAGCGGCTCTTTGTTCAGCGACATACTAGTTCCGATAATTTTGCATATAAAGCAAAAAAGCGTGATAACAATTAAACAATTATAGACAGCCGATATGTTTGTCCCGTGCCATTTTGATCGACAAAAAGCCCAGTTGAAGGACAAATCGTCGGCTGATCCAACTCGATCGATTTGCGCGTGGCCGTTTTCATCAATGTAGTAAATCCTTCAATAAAGCGATTTCCACCACCTATATGAAGTTTCATTGAAATTCCTGGCTGCAACCCGTGCATCTAACGGACGAATAGCTGGTTACCTAGGCAAGAGCTGTGTAGTCCAGATCAATTCGCGTTAGATGCAATGGTCGTAACCGGTCGGGCTTATCAGTTTCTCTCTTGAAGAAGCGTGCAAGCCGAGCGAATACATTATGCTCTTCCAGAACGAGGCGTTTGGCTTCACGAATAGCATCCAGATTTTGCTCCCACCTCTTTGATTTCACTGCATCTTGAATGATCCGGATAACGTCTGGATCATCCGGGTCGAGGATCAGCAGGCTGTCTTCCGGAAAAAAACGCGTAATCGCTGGGCTGCCATAATAGATCGGCATTGTTTCAGCGACAAAACAGTCTCCGAGCTTCTCCGTAAAATACCAGTCATCCTGAAAATTTTCAAATGCGATGCTGTATCTATAGGGAGCCAGACCATCCCATTTGTCGGTAATAGGTTTGAAGCCTCTGCCAAAATGGTCAAACTCAACCTGATTCTGAAGCCGTCTCAAGAAATCAAGGCGAAAATTGTGCCCTGGCATTGCATTCTCGGCCGAGCAAATCCACGAAAGACTTCGGGTCTTTTCCGGAGTTGGGTTGGCTCGCAAATAATCGATTGATCTGTCGACTGTCCATGACGGGGTGAGCGATGGTTCGAGTTGGTAACGCCTGCTTGGCGGTCCCGTTGATGCGGCTATTTCATCGCAGGTCAAAACGATCGTCCCGTCACCCTGTGCAAAATGCCAAGGTCGGTGGAGTGATGTTGGCGGCTCACAAACGGCAAAAACCGTACGATTGGGTCGACCCCAAAACCGCAAATTCTGCCGCTCCCAATCCAGATTGTTCAAAATCAAATGCCAATCGGGCATGGGCCATTCGCCCCTGACGAATGCTACGCCGTCCCATACGCAACTGCCGCCCGGTGTTGCACGCCGCGCTGCATCAACCAAATTTCCCCACCCTGCGTGGCGATGATCAGTCCAATTGTCATAACAAGAGACAATTATATCAGCGTCTTTCGCCTGAAAAGCCGAGGCTAACGGACGGCTGTCTATGGAAGGTGGAGCTAACCACCCTTCGCGAAATGGCAATGTCCGTACTTTTACCTTTTGAAACACAGCGTCTCCCCGGTGCCCCTTTATGGGCAATTTCAGTGCGGTTAAAGATTAAAGTTTTAGTAATGCGCCAGCTTTATGGCAACAACCAAGGAGCGAGAGCTTTGTGCACCAAAGCCTGTGTTGCGCCCGATAACAGTCGCAAATCTTTTCAGACAAATTTTTCGATTAGGGATAGAAGTACCTACCCGACGGCATGCCGGTAGCTAGGGCTCCTTAAAAGCCTCCATGTTTAAGCTCATCAACACGCCATTCTCTTTATCCATATGAGGTAGATAAGCTTGAGATTGGTCATCAATATGCGCATGTTCAGTTTGCCGCCAGTCCCACAACGACGTCGTTTGGAAGCCAGCATCTCTCAGGCTTTGGTCCAGTAACGCCTCATCAAAAACAATCTTGTGATAGTCAAAGGCATCGCGTTGTCCGCCAACCAAAGATCCCATGACAGTCATTATTCCATCGACCAGCAGACTTTTTTCAGCATATATTTTTACTGTTTTTGCAAAATCAGGCACCGATAATCTCAAGACGCCTCCCGGCTTAAGGATACGGTGCCATTCCTCCAAAACCTGTTGAAATTCGTTCCGGCCAAAATGCTCGAGCACATGGCAGGCGTATATTAGATCCACGCTATCATTTGCAATATGTTCAAGATTATCAACTCCGCCGAGATGATCGACATGTTCATAGGGATTTGCGTCCACATGAATGAAGCCCGGAATATATTTGGGGCCGCAACCCAAGTGTAATTTTACCGGACTGATCATCTTTTTTCTCAATCGTCTCAAGCAGTGATTACTTAGGCAACGTGTGAACAATCAAGTCGAATTCGTCCGACCTTCATTCGTCGATAGCGTTGCGTCGTATCGGTCGCAATGTTCATGACATTTACCAATCGGGCAGAGACTGTTCTCCCCTCATTAGTGCGACGTCACACCAAACACAAACGTGTATCTTGAGCGCTTTGACCATGGCCTCGACGCTGGTCATCTTTGTCTGCCTTCCGCCTTCGTTCACCTGGATCGAACGCAGCGCCTCGGTACGGATGATTTGCCGGGTTGGAGAAGCGGCAGGATAATATTTGGGTTTTGGTTCTTTCTTTTTCTTCGGCCTGCCGACAAGATTGCCTGACTGGCCTTTCGGGAATTGATTAGCCTTGGGCGGTTTCCCGTATCCGGTCTGATAGGGTTTGCGCCTTCTATGCGGCCATGACCGGCCAGTATCTCATGACCATCATTGAGCAATATGCAGAGTATATTTGCCTGCTACTGGCTGACCATGGCGCAATTGTGCCTGGCACCCATGTCCGTATCGTCGATATCGTCAAGGTAAAGGACGGCGCAAACTTCCGTTCCGCCGCCCTTGGTCATATTGAATGCGATGATGGCCGGGTTGTCACTCCGTGACCTTTAAACATTTCAGCGCAATGGAACCGCCAGAATAACTAGCCGCAAGAAGGCCTAGCTGGCCAAGCACAGGCCCCTTGTAGTTCCGTCGACTAATCTTTCTCTTCAGGAGGCAATCTACCCTCCTCCCTTGGGCGTTTCAATTGCTGCTCCTTTTTGTCTATCATTTCCTGCGTCACCCCTTTTGTGCGATCAAAAACCTCCACGATCTTGTCATAGACTGCCTGACTCTGTTCCTTTGTCTTGCGCGCCTGATCGGCTTGCAGATCGGCAGGGCTCACACCATAGTCATCCATCAATTTCAGCATCGCCTTTAGGTCGCGGACACTACCGGACGTTTGGGTCGTGTTGACAACTTTGCGGACGGCCAGTTCAAGCTGGGTGAGCTTGACGGTCCGTCCTTTCAAAGTAACTGTGACCTTCTCCTTATATATGTCTGCGACAACTTGTGCAGGGCTGCGGTCTTTTTTCTTAGGCCGACCGCGCGGGTTGCCAGACTGGCCTTTTTTCCAGCGGTGCGATTTGGGCGGCTTGCTATAGCCGGCGCGCTCCTCGTCATCATTGCTGCTCATCATGCTGCCTCCTCATCTTGAGAAACCAGCTGATCAGCAGCGATGTCATCAAACAACCTGCCAGACGCAGCATGGACCGCCTGCTTTCCCGTCCAGGCCTGCAGGCGCCGGACAGCCAGATCGACGTAAAGCGGATCAAGGTCCATACCGTAGCAATGCCTGCCCACTGTTTCTGCGGCGATCAGCGTTGAACCGGATCCCAGGAACGGATCGAGCACGATGTCGCCGCGCGCCGTAGAATCCAATATGGCATCCGCCAGCATTTCTTTGGGTTTTGGCGTCGGATGATCTTTTAACAAATCACCCTCCACGCTGCAGCGCCCGAAACTGAGTGCGGAAGGATAATTCCATACGTTGGAACGGTTGCGGCCATGTTTGCCCAGTTCGATATTGTTGCGGTTTTTGCCGCCCGGTACCCGGAACAGGCATATCAGTTCATGCTGCGAGCGGTACAGGCTCCCCATTCCCGCGCGGTTCTTGTTCCAGACGATGAGGTGTCCGTCGTCAGATAATTTGAGACACATGACGTTTTAAAACAGGC
>TARA_R110000824_G_scaffold71882_4_pt1 | contig 15085 bp, 4 predicted proteins | sample TARA_R110000824 | Tara Oceans TARA_R110000824 (sample SAMEA4397747) | marine metagenome | biome: Polar Biome; feature: [MES] marine water layer (ENVO:01000295) within the mesopelagic zone...; material: water (ENVO:00002006), including particulate matter (ENVO:01000060) such as...... | reverse complement strand
AAGCTAGAGCTGCTATGAAAGAAGAAAGCGTAGACTTACTAGAATCATTTGAAATGGGACAAGCAGAAATAGGACTTCAAAATGAAGATGCAGAAAGACAAGCTGAAATACGTAAGGATGAAATCATTGGTGCTCTTGAATCTACTTATATGGAATTAACTGGAGATGATATGCCAAATATTGGAGTAGATAGTACTATACCAACTGATCCTTTAGAAGATGAAGAATATAATGAATCTGAGGATGGAGGTTAAAGTTGGCTGGTGAATTTATGCAACTACTTGCTTCTCTTGAGAGAAGACAACAAATGGAATCTAATGCTGATGCTAAGATTGTTAGTTCTTTAATAAATGCAAAGAATGAACAAGAAGCACGGGCACATCAATCAGAATTGAACAGACAACATCAAGGCAATATGAAGATGATGGAGTTTGGTTTAAATGATCAAAAAAGTTTAAATAAAGAAATAGAAAGTAATGAAACTTTACTTGAAGGATTAGGTGTAGTTATACAAGAGCATAGAGATTTAAAAGATGATGATAAAACAGAAGCTGGAAACAATCTTTTAAAACTTAGTTATGATAATCAAGCAATTGCTGTACAAGGTTTAAAAGAAAAAGGTAATGATATAGAATCTAGATTAACTCAAATAGATTCTGAAAATCAAACTCTTGAAAATAGACTTTCTACATTGAAAACTAGAGTAAAAGAATTTAGTAATGTAAACAAAGCTTTAACTAATTTTTCTTCAAAACTTTATGATCAAGAATCTGGTCAACCATTAGGTGATTGGGAGATTGATAGTGTAGAAATGGCTAAGTTTATTGGTATGAATCAAACTGATTTTGATGCTGAAGTAGATAAGTTTGGTGGTGGAGAAGAAGGTAAGGCTGAAGTTGAGATGAGATTAAGAAGAAGATTTTCTAGCTACACTAAAGAGAAGATGGAAGTTCTTAATAAAGTATATACAGTTCAGAATCAAAAAGTAAATAATATTAAGATTCAACAAGATATTGGTTTACTACCAGCAGCTAGTCAAAAAACATTTGGAGTAATGGAAAAAGCATGGAATGATAATGTTGGTGAATTAAATTCTACTATAACTCAACTTGGACAACATTTAAGATATACTGATGAACAGATGGATGATGATCCAATATTAAGATATTTTCAAGGAAGTACTGTTCAAGCAGGTTCTGGTATTAGTGGTTTAGATGCTCATGTATCTGGTCTTAGGACAAGAATGGCAGGTACTATAACAGAATTTAATAATAATGAAGTTCAAATTCCTTCTCAGTTTCAGAATGATCCTATGGCTATGGCTAAATGGTATAGTGGTCAGATAGCTTTATTTGATAAAGATTGGAAAAAAGATAATCCAGATTATGCTGGTACATTTGATTTTAAAGACAGTCAAGGAACTGAATATGTTAATGTTCTTGATGAGCAAAATAAAATAGAATTAGCTGGAAAGAGAATTGGAGAACTTGATTTAAGAGCATGGCATCCAAAACAACCAGATGCAGTTTTATTTGGAGCTATAGATTTCTTTACAGAGTATACAACTGTTATGGATTCTTATTCTTCAATACAAGACCAACAGAAATTATTAGAACAATCATTTCCAGTAACTATGAATATCAATAGTAGAGGAGCAAATTCTACTACAATTAGACCTGATATTAGTGGTCAACCTTTAGCTAATTCTAAAGAAGCTCAAGATAGAATAGATAATATTGCTGATATTGATGAATTTTCTAGAGATAATAATCTTGATCCAGCTACTATTTCTAAGATGGCTAAAGATTCTAATGTAACTGTAGCAGATTTTATGAAAAACTATGGTAAAAAAGCTGATTTGAGTTCCATTAGTGTTGCTGATGCTAAGAGAATGTACTATGGCGGAGATGATTATATTAAATCTGGTTCATCTAAATCATCAGAAAGAGCTGTAGAAATAATAGAAAGATTAAAGTCTATTGAAGATGGTAAAGAAGAAGCATTTTCTAGATATATGAGTCAACATGGAGATGAACAAAGACAGAATATAGCAAAAGATAGATGGTTTAATAAAAGTTTTATGGGTGGTCCTTGGGAAACTCTTCATGAAGAAGGTGCTGATTTAGTAGATGAGTTAAGTATTATAAAAAATCTAGCTATACGGGCAGGTGTTACGTTAGATGTTGATTTATATAATCATTATTTAGAGGGTATAGGAGTAAGTTATGTACATAGACAACATATGGTTAATCCCGATTGGGATTACATAGATAATGTCTTAACAGCACCAGTTAGGTAGGCAAATGCCTAATCAACTCCCAGATAGACTTACTGTATCATTGCAAGTAATGCAAAGGTTTAGAGATAGTGGGCAATCTTATACACCACAAGATATAGAAAGAGCCACAGAAGAAACACTTCATACTATTAGAGAACAACATTTTGCTAATATGCCTAGAGGGCAGGCTATGTATGGATATGAGGGCAAAGAAGCTTCTGCTGGTTTCCTTAAACGAATGGTTCATACTGCTTCAACTATGGGACATAATCTTGTTGCTGGTAGTATAGGTTCTGCATTATCAATGTCTGATTCAGATTGGGCTGTTAGAGCATCTGAAGATATGAGAAAATGGGCACATGAATCTGTAGCTGAAAATGTAGCTAGAGATCCAGAGCTTCAAGCTTATTATGCTTGGAAAGAAGATGAACCTTCTTGGGCTGGTGGTTTTGATACTACAATGAGAGCTATGTCTGAAGTAATTCCTTCATTAGCAACAAGTATAGCTGGTACTGCACTTGGAATTGCTATGGCACCATCTACTGGTGGAGGCTCTTTAGCTGCTACAGTTGCCTCACTTGCTCCAATGTTTTTACTTGAAAATTCTAGTCACTATATAGAACAAATGAATTTGATGGTTGATGAGATGGGTATGAGTCCAGAAGAAGCCAATGAATATGCTGGTGTGTCTGCTCTTGCTTATGGAGTTTTAGCCGCTACACTTGAAAGAGTTGGTGCTAGAACAATGATGAAAGGAGTACCTGGACTTGACCAATTTGTACCAGAAAAAGCTATGATGAGAAAGATTACTGAATCTATTGTTAATTCTGGTGCTAAAAAAAGTACAATAGCTAGAATGGGTATGAATAATATAGCTCGTTTAACTAATGTTATTGAGAAAGCTATGGTAGAAGGTGGTACTGAATGGTCACAAGCTATGTTAGAAGCTACTTCTTTATACGCTACTGAACATGATTTTAAAAGTGGTGCTGATTTCTTAAAGGTTTTAGGTGAATCAGCTAAGAGTGAAGGAGTCTTAGAACAAGCATTTGGTGGTGGAGTAATGGGTGTTCCATTTGGACTATTTTTACCTGGAGGCAGTAAGGCTATATCTTCTAGGCAATCTCAAAAGATAATGGATAGAGTAAGGGAGAAGTCAAAAGCTGGTGGTTTTGATGAGGCTGTAGAAGAAGATACTCCTGATTACTTAAACAACTATTTATCTGCTATTGTTAATCCAACAGAAAGAATGGGTTCTTTCTTAGAAAATTTTGAAGCATCTGATGATAAAACTTCTAAAGCTATTGATAAAGTAAAGGGAGATGTATCGTATTCTTCTGCTATTCTTAGATTAATTAAAGAAGATCCTACTGTTGTAGCAGCAATAGAGAATCATACAGATCGGGATAGATTATTAAGATTAGCTAGTCAGAAATTAAATAAACAAAATCCACAAGAAAGACAGATTGATACAGAAAATACTGATGAGATGGTAAATGCCATTAAGATGTTTGCAGATAAGGGTAACATTACACAAGCTAAGACTCCATCTGATTTAGCTCAGTCACCAGAAGAACCAAGTATAGAATGGAGTGGCGACTTAATAGATCAAACTCCAGATGAAAATTTATTTTATCCTAAACTAGAAGAAGAACCTACTGTTACTGACCAACCTAGTACTGCTGAAGAGCCTGTTGGTGAAGAAATATCTCAACAAGCAATTGAAGAATTAGAAAAAAGAGTTGGTGGGATTTCTAAACCAGTAAAACCAATAGTAGAAACTCAAGAAGATAGAAAAGTAAATGTAGGTAAGGTTGCTGTTGTAGCTGATATTAAAAGAGGAAAAGTAAAAGCTTTATCTGGTAAGCAAGTTTCTATATTAGCAGCAACAGCTAAAATGTATAAGGTTCAAGAGCTTGATGATTCTGGTCAACCTACTGGTCCTCAAATGTATGTCTATCCTAATGAACTTGGAATATATGAAGGAGAAATAGCTCCATCTACATCTCAAAAAGTAGTAGAAGGCAAAAAGAAACCATTAGATATTAACCAGAGAAAAGTATCAGATGAACTTACAGCAGAAGATTTACTTGGTAAAGAAGAAGCTGTTGAAGAGAAAACACCTCAACAAGAAATAGATGATCTTAAAGTACAAGCTGCATATTTAGAAAAAACCTTTGTAGTTAAAGGGAAAGAAGGTCAGCCTTCTTACGTTCAAGCACAAAAACAAATTAAAGAAGCTGAAGCTAGAATAAAAGAACTTCAAAAACAAGAGGAAACTGTTAAAGCACAACCTGAAGTAGAAGCTGAAGTTGATCATACTGTTCCTGAAAAAAGTGGAATGCGTAAAAACCCATTTGAATTTGCTAGTGAAATAGAAAATAGACCAAAGGATGTTGATGTTCGTACTAAGTATGCATTAGCGTGGGTTGAATATTCTAACCAAAGACCTGATTTAAAAACTGCAAAAGAAGAAGCATTAAAAAATATAAAAGCACTTGAAGATATGAAAGTTAGTGGTTTTAGCAAAGCTGTAGAAGCAAAAGCAAATGCTAAAAAACTAAGACAAATGCTTGGTCAGGAAGTACAAGAAGTATCTCAATCAGAAGTAAAAGCTGATGTATTTTCAGCATTAGCACCAAATACTGTAGAAGAAGATGCTGTATTAAAAAATTTAGATAAAGACTTACCTCCAAATACTCCTGACGTTAACCAACCAGTTGAAGACCTTACTGAACTTGAAGAAAATATTAATGATAATCAATTAAGAGCAGAACAAAGAAAGAAAGATTATATAGTTGATGGGGAATCTTATAAAAGAGTATCTAATGTAATAGGCACTACATATACTGGTAAAGGTTATCCAGATGCTATAAAGGCAGGAAATATAGTTGATAGTCTTGTTCGTTCTTTCTTTACTGAAGGAGAAACCCCAGTACATAATGACCAAGAAATAACTAAAGAGTCGTTTGATTCATTGATGAAAGCTTTAGGTGCTGTAAAAGAACAGATAGATCAGTTAGGTCTTACTGTTATGTCTAACAATATAATCACTTGGGATGATTCTAGCGGTGTAGCTGGAGAAGTAGATTTGTTAGTTCTTAATCCAAAGACTGGTAAGATTCAGATATGGGATATTAAAACTAGTAAAACTAGAACTACTAGTAAAGCCTATAATAGAAAATGGAAAGGAAACGAATTAGAAAGAAGTAAAAAAGATCAACATTCAATACAGCTTAGTGCTTATAAAAGATTAATTGAGAATCAATATGGTATTGAAGTAGAGAAGATAGCAATCTTTCCTTTCTATATTAATTATAATAAGGCAGGTAGAATTACATTTCTTGAAAAAGAAAAAGGATTAAAACTAGGATTTAATAAAGCATTTACTGATACTGTTATTCCTCCTAATAAAATGTCTGCTAATATATCTAGTGTTGCTCCAGAAGTAGTAGTTGCCCCAGAAGCAGTAGCTGAACCTAAACCTACTCCTGTTGTTTCTGAAAATAAAAAAATACAATTAGCTAAAGAGAAGGCTGCTATAAATGCAGGATTTAATGATTGGTATGAAGTAAATGATGCTCTTGGTATAAATAGAACTGCTGCATTATTCAATGCTCTTAGTCAAGAACAAATTAAAAAAGCTGCTGAACAACAAGAATTAACTGGACGAGGAAGAATAGAAGACTTGGGAGGTCTTGTTAGAAAAGAAGTACCTCCAGAACCAGTAGCTCAAGAAGAGCCTGTAGATCCAGATGATTTAAGTGATGCTGATGTAGAAAAACTTAAAAATACATTATTTGGTAGAATGGCTGATCCACAAACAGATCAAGAAAAAGGATATGAAACTGATGAAGATGTACAACAAGAGGATGATGATGACGATCAAACTTTCTTTCAGAAAGAAAAGTCTTCAAAGATGCCTAAGATTGTGGATAATCCTGAATTAGCAAAGAAAATAGTAGCTAGACTTCGTAAGTATTTTGGAAAGTATATAACCGATGAAACATTTGAAGGAACTTTAGAAGACAATGGAAGAAAGGTTGTTGGTGTTGCTTTTAGAAACATAGCTATGTGGTCTAAGACAGATGCAACAATAGATACAATGCCTCACGAATATGCTCATATATATGTATCTTTAATGAGAGAGAGTAGTCTAGTTAGAAGAGGTATAAAATATTTTGGTAGTGAAGAGAAACTTGTACAGCATATTGGTGAGTACTATGCAAATAGAATACAAAATAAAAGTGTACTTCAAAGAATAAAGATTTGGATAAGACAATTTGCTAATACATTAAAGAATATATTTAAACCAATGCCTGATGAAGTTATTGGAAACTATTTAGCTGAAGAATTTTATCAAGGTAAGTGGGAAGGTGGATGGGATGCCCCAAGAAAAGATTCTCAATATGATGCTTATCTTAAATACCAACCACAACAACCAATTGATGAAGAAGGAATAGCTAGTGGAGTACCTACTCATAGAATAAGTGCTAAAGATATTCCATCTGATTTACATCAAAAAGAATTTTTTCATAAGGTGTTTGGAGTTCATATAGAAAAAGCACAGATACCATTTCTTACTGAGTTAGCAAAAGATAATGAATCATTTGATGATTATCTTGTCGCTATAAAAAGTTGGGCTAAAGATCAAGCTAATGAAAAATCATACAGAGTTAATATTAGAACTGATTTTGATGCTGCTGAATTAAATGAACTTAAAATTATGTATTTAAAAGACAGAGATAAGATATATAGATATGTAAAAGGAAAAAAAGAAGGTTTATTTACTAGAATTTATCAAACATTACTTCTCCCTGTTGGGAAAGGAACTAAGGATGTTGCTCCTAATGTTGGAATAGCACCATTAGAAAGATTAGATACTGGATCTAAAGAGTCTCAGTCACATGCTACAAACTTTGTAGAAGAAGATATACAAAGAGGACACCATGATAAGAAAATTATATTTCTTCCAATGAGAAATATTTTAAGCAAATGGTTTAATAAAGATAAAAATAAGGATGTTTATTGGCAGGCAAGTTCAAAGCTAACTGAAAATTTATTAGATAAGTTAGAAAAATCATACGTTAGTAAATATATAAGACAACTAGTAAAATATGGGGAAGATAAAGCTAATCTTTTATTTGTGCTTGGGATAAAAGGTGGAGACAATGATGCTATGTTGATTGGTAAGGCAAGTAAAGACTTTTCTAGCTTTACACAAGAACAATTTAAGAATTACTTGAATGAGGAAGTTCAAGCTGGGAGAATGAAAGAATCGCAACGTGATGTTATACTTGAAGAGTATGTTATGGATGAAGAAACTGCTGTAGAATATGCATTAGAAACTATCAATAGAAAAGATGTAATGAAATTTGTTGAACTTCAAGAAGGTGAAACATTAAAACAAGCAAAGATGAGAGTTGCTAAAAGTTTAATACCAATGATTAAGTCAATTCCTTTTGCTCAAGCAGCATCTATTCATGAATATATGAAAGCTATTAAGTATAATAAATATGCTATGGATGAGAAACATATATTAGATACTTATACAAGACTTAGTATTGATTTATCTGAAGGTTATTCTCCTAAAACAAATGATAATAGTCTTCAATCTACTATAATGATTGTTCCAAAAAATACTATTATAAGATCTAGAGATAAAATAACTGGTGAATTAATAGAGCAGCCTGGACAAAGATTAAAGACATTTGAAGATACAGATGGACAATTAATGACTGGTAGTCAATGGATGAAAAGTCTTGGTGAAAATATAGGTACTCCTAATTTAGCAGCAATCAAAACGACTATAAGACATAGAAGTAAAAATGGTAACGACTATCTAGGAATGAAACATTTACAGATGGTTCCATTTGATAACCTAGAGTTTTATAAGCCAGGATCTGATATTCCATTTGCCAGAGTAACAGAATATGAAGGTGAAACTTATTTTGAAAAACTAGATGATGAGGGATACCCTTTATTGGGACAGGACTTTGATCATATTGGTTCTCCTAATGAAGCTAAACAAAGGTCTGGTAAATTTCTTGAAGATTATAAAACACACGATATAAATGAAAGTGATGTTAAAGTTATACTTAATCCAGCTAAATCAAGTGATACAGCAGCTCATCCAATAGCATTAGGAGAAATATTATTAGATCCTAATATACTTTCTAATCAAGATAAGCCTGAAGCGTTAGAGTTAGCAAAACAAATAATAAAACATTATGCAGATTACGATAACAAAGGAAAACTTGTTGGTGGAGTAGCTAAAGAATATTTAGATATGCTTAAAGCTATGAGAGAGAATCCAAAGACATTCTTAGCTGCTGTTCGTAGAACATTAGAAGAAGGAAGGATACCTACTGAAGCTGAGAAGTGGTTAGAAATTCTTGAGAAGACTGAAGGTGAAGGTATAAATCATAAGTACATTACAAACTTATTTGTTTCTTATCTTAACAACATTTATTTTAGTAATGGTATATATAAATCTAGAAAAATGGGAAGAGGAAATGCAACTCATGGCTATTTAAAACCTGTACTTAATATGGGAATCCAAGAAGGTTCTGTTGCTGTAAGCTCTGATAATACTACAGTTTATAATAAAGCTATAAAACATTGGGCTAAGATTAATGACCATTTAAGAGTAGCAGCTGAACAAAGAGGTGAAAAGCTAAATGAATTTCAACTATTTAATCGCTACACAAGGAGAATGGATGGTAATGAAAAGATTGATGTACTAAATGAAGCATTAAGTCAGCAAGAACTTCATGTCTTAATACATAGACAGCCTATTGCCAAAGTAACTGGTGTTGTCACTAGAAGAGTTCAGATGTTAGTAGCTGGTGGTCATGGAGATACTATATTTTTAAATGAATCTGATGTTACAGAAGTACTTGATGGTGACTATGATGGCGATCATGGATTCTTAGAATTTATAGAAGGTGATTTATTAAAGGCATACCAAAATTGGCAGAATAGTGATACGTTTGCAGAGAAAGATAAAGTTGTTGCAGTTCCTATGTTTGGAGAGAAACTTGAGGATACAACTTCAGATGTTACTTACTTAAGTAAAGAGTCTAAAAATTCAGCAATTGTTGGACAAGCATCTGTTAGTGGTTCTCAAGGAAGAACTACAAATGCTAAGACAGTAATGACTCAATTAGCTTATAAGAATTTAAAATTATATATTCCATCTTTAGAAGGAGGTTTCTTATCTTCTAAAAAGCCTAGTGATTCTGTTGTTATGGATTACATACCATTAGATATTAACCAGTTAAATAAAAATAATGGTGAATTAATAAATATTATAATTAGAACTAATAAAGACTTAATTGTAGATGAAAATGGAGATCCAGTTATTCCATCTAGAACTGATGATGGTTTTTCAATAAAATCAAAAGATGATATTTTCTTACAAACTACAGTTGAACATGAACTTGCTATACTACTTCAGATGTCTGTTGATAATAAAAAGTTTGGTTTACTCAGTAAAATAGGATGGGATAATGATTTTATTATAAGGAGAATATTTCAAAGAAGTGACGGAGATGAATTAAATAGTTCTAATATACATACATTGAGAATTTTATTTAGAGTCCAAAATTTTAGTAGTCAAAGAGCAGGAAGAACAGATTCTAGAAATGTAGCAAGTATGAATAGAGTTGTTGAAGATAGTTCTACATTAGCTGAAAGATTTTTTGATCCAGAAACTGGTAAAAGAATATCTAAAGAAAATGTTGGTAAACAATATATAGAAGAATTTAAAGCATTATTAAAAAAGAATAAATTTAGATATAAAGGTGAGAACCCAGATAATATAAGTACTAATGGCTCTATAACTCCAGGAGAAATTCTTATTTCTTCTGTTGGTAGAGAGTATAATAAACTTGTTAATGAAATAGAGAGTGCTGAACAAGCTGGTTCTCATTTCCTAGACTGGGCTGAAACAGCTTATCAAATAGCTCACCAAAGATCTATTAATGAGCTTGGTAATACTCCTAATTGGTTCAATGAAGATTCATGGTCAAATCAAGAATTACTAGAAGCTTATGAATACTTAGTAGTACCTAAACATGATGTAATTGATTCAGAAGGAAATCCTACTGGTAAATTATTATCTTTAAATGATAAATTTTGGAAGATATATAATGATGCAGCAAAAGCAAATAGAGATGATACTCCAATACATATATCAGCAGATTATAATGTTGAACTTAGTAAGTTTGTAGAAGATCATATAGATGATTGGATGTCATTAAGCGAAGATGCTAAACAGCTTGTGACAGCTTTATTTTTAAAAGGTGTTGGGAAAAGGACTAATGTATTAACACTTATGCCTCTTGATGTAATGAGTCATGCAGTTACAGAAGAATTTATACCAGTTTTTACTAAGCATTTAAAATCATTAACAGATAAAGATTTTTCTGAACAGACTGGTAAAGTAAAAGCAAAGCCTGGGTATAAAAAATTACAAGCTTTAGTTGTTAAAGCCAGTAAGTTATATAAAGAGAAAGCAGATCAAGTAAGGATTAACTGTAAGTAATGGGACAATGTGATATAGTAAATAAAGGCATTGATAATCAAGCTCAGTTTGATATAGAAACATTTAGAAATGATGTTGTAGCAGCTGTAGCTAATATGATAGGATTTCCTAGTAAGTCTGGTTTAAAGAATGCAGCATCTCGGTTACAAAATGCAACTACAAGGAGTGAACAGAGAAGAGCTAAGAAACAATTATTATTAGAAGAGAAGAAGTATGATGACCACAATGAACTCTTTGACTTACTAACCTCTCAAATTTTCAGCTCTGGTGAGGCTATCCAATTTGATATGAACCCTATGGATCAAGTTGATGCTTGGAAAGTATATTTTTCTAAGAGACAATATGGAGATTTAAATCCTATATCTGTATCTCAAAGTACAAGACTTGTAAAGTCTATATTAACAAGAGTTAAAAAGATTAGTGATAAAAGAGATAGGCTAATGAAGTCTGGGAAACTGAATAAGAGAGAAGTTGCTATGTTTCCACCAGAAGTTATCTCTATTACTGCTGATAAGTTTGGTATTATGATGAAGGTTATTAGAAAAGGCTTGAGACTTAGCGATAATGAAATATCTTCTGTTGAGGTTTATGCTAATAGATTTAGAACAACTCTTGAAAAATTTAAAAATAATCTTGAAGACAATCCTTTAATTAATAAAGTATTTGATTTAAATAAAGCAAGTGCATGGGGAATAGAAGGATTTTCTACTAGAGTAGACTCCCCTGTTCCTGGTGAGAGCGTTGTTATCTTTGGCGAAGGTATGCACAACGGAGTTAAGTCATACAAAGTTAAGTATTATGAAGAAGATGGAGAATTAAATGATACTATTGTTTGGTTAAAACAAGAAGATCTAAATGCAAATCCATCTGATGTAAAAAAAGAATTGATGTCTTTTTATGTAGGTACATTTGTTAATGAAACATTGGATGGCAGATTAAGATATATAACTAAAGGTACTGTACCTCCAATAGTGTATGAAGAAAGAGCTGGTGGTGAACCAGTTATAACTAGTGAACGTGCTGAGTATGAAGAGAAGTATGGTAAGAAAGTATCAAATTTATTAGCCACAATGGCAGAGGATTACGAATATGGTCAATCTGAGGATGAAAAAAGAATGACCCCCAATGTCCATTATGTTAGAGGCAAGGATAAAAAAACAGTATATAAGTATGCTTTATTTAAAACAGTTGATGAAGCTGGTCAAGAATCATACGAAGCAATACTATTAAATAAAGAACCATATAAAAATGAAGACCCTACAAAGAGAACAAACTTTGTAGATGAAGGATATAAATCTTCTGAATGGGATAATGTTCCTATAGATGAAGGATGGTATCGAGCACAAGAAGAAAGATACTATGGTAGACTTAGAAATAATGTTAGTAGAGAATTGATACCAAACTCTCATAAGAAAGCTTGGTATAATTTTCAAAGAGTTGATAATCAACCTCCTAAAGAAATATTTGAAGAGCTAACTGTTGGAGAATCAGATACAGAAACTGGCTATGGTAATTTTTGGGATACAATAAAAGATATGAGAACTACTTATTCTGATATTGGTGATGAGGTACAAAAATTTAATGAAGTAAATAATCAAAGAAGTTTAGAAATAAGAGATAATATAGCAAAAAGAATGGCTAAGAAAGGAATGGATAGCAAAGGTATAGAAGAAGTTTTAGGTAAGCTATTTGGAATAGGCGGTATGAGGTCTAAAGTTTTTTATACTGCTCCAGTAGTAGGAGAAGATGGTGAAATTGAAGGGGAAGGTTCAATTAATACTCCGACTAGTTACTTTATGTTAAAAAAAGATAATTATTTTCCTCATGTATTTAAAGTAAAAGATCTAAACGTAATGATTAATAATGCTATTGATAGAGTCGAAGAAGAACTTGCTGAATCTGGGTTTGATGAAGAGAGTGAAGAGTATAAAAGACTTGAAGAAGGATTGCAACATCTAAAAGATATGAGAGCTAGACAGAATGGAATACTTACAGATGATGATGAAACTTCTATGAGTAGATTGATTGAAGCAAATAGCAATGTACATATGAAACATATATCTTCTTGGACTGATGCTTCGTATATGCGTACAGATGCTGACGTACATGGTGACTACCTTACTCGAATATTCGGAGCATTACATAAGAATGATTTGATGGCAGATACAGTAGGAGCAGTTGATAAGCTTATGCAGATGGAAAAGACACTAGTTCCAGAGGGAGCAATAGATTATTTAGTTAATCGAATAAAAATGTCAGTAGGTGATTCAGATACTAGAGCTACTACATTCTTTGGTAGGGAAACTGGCTACGATAGTATGGCTAATAGACTTAACAAGCTACCAGCTTTTGTTAGAGGTGGTACAAAGTTCACAGCAGAGAGTGCAGAGAAACTTACTAAGTGGATTAATTCGTTTCCATCTATGAGATTTCTTGGCAGCAGTTCAGCTGCTGGTAACTTAACTCAGATTATGAATCAGATTATAGCTAATGGATGGGGTACATTTTTAGAGGCATCTAAATTATTAAATGGAGAGTTCAGTAGAACTAAATGGGAGTCTGTAGTAAATGGTACTGGTGTATTAAATATATTATCAATGTTCAATGATATAATGTTACAAGGTGGAGATGTAGAGTGGAATGATTTTGCTATGATTCCTGGAACCTTAATACCATCTAGGAATATGACAGATTTAGTAAGGATGCTAGGTAAAGGTAGAAATAGTTTTATACTTAATGGTAATAAAGATATAGATAAATTTTTAATGAGTCTTGAAGCACGTTCTAGAGGTGTTATGAAAGATAATGTTCAAGAACTAAGAGAACTTAATAAACAAAGAAAAGAAATACTTGCAAGAAAACGAGGTGAGTATTGGGATGCCTTTGCTACTGAAGAAAAAGATAATAAAGATGCTGTTGTAATGCAAAGGTTTAAAAAATTAATAGGTGAAGTATCAGATCAGAAAATAAGACAGATGGTAACTTGGAAACTATCATGGCATTGGGAACCCCTAAAGAAAGTATTTACATTTACTGGTACAGAACAAAATCTTCGAGCTACTACTGCTGTAATGTCTTTATTAGATGCTGAAAAGAGAGGTATCTTAGGAGGAGATGATACAACTGGATCTAAAGGAGATTTAAGTATATTTAAATCAGATAAGGCAAGAAGAATTGCTAGGGATGCTGTATATAATACACAGTTTGGTATGACTCCACAGTATATGGGAGAAGGTTTTAATGGATTTGGTAGGGCTGTGTTCCAATATAAAACATATGCAGTACAACAAATGGAACATGACTTTAGTGTGATGAGAAAATTTACTGAAGGTAGTACAAGTAGTGTTGATTCTATTATAAGAATAAATGCTGCTATTAAAGATGCAATTGTAAGAGCTTATCAAGGTCGTGCATACGATCCATCTGCTCCATTAGATCATGAAGCAATAGCTGCTGCTAGATTAATATTTAGTAGATTTGCTGCTTCTGCTGTATCTTCTTTAGTTGGAGCTGTACCATTACTTTCTTGGATGATGAGAAAATTTGGACACCAATCATTTAGTATGTTAAGAAGTTTTGAAAACCCAGCTATGGGTATAGCAGCAAGATTAGCTGTATGGACTGCTATAATAGCAATGGGAGCAGACGATGATGATAACGATGATGCATTATCTGAACTCATGGAAGACTTCTCTTTCTTAATTTTACCAGTATTTATTGGTATGATAGGAAGAGATATAATAGATACTGTAGATTATTTAGGAGATTAAACAATGCCAAAAGTAGGTAAAAAGAAATTCAAGTCAGTTAAAAGAGCTAAAAAGTTTGCTAAGAAAACTGGCAAGAAGATGGTAAGAACTAAAAAAAGATACTAATGCCATCTAAAGAAAAATATGTTCCGAAAAGTAGTACTTATATAAATTGGAATAATCAATCTGTAGCTCCACATGCTGGTGGATTGAAAGAATTAGAGGGTGAGAAACTTGCTAAGATAGTAGGAATGATTCAAAAACCTTTAGGTAAGAGCTATGGTAAGATGTTTGCTGAAGAAAGTTCTGAAAAAAATATATTTGGTGGCGAAGGTGGTTGGAGTTTTCCATTAATAAATAGAATTAGGGGAGGCATTCAAGCAAAAAGATTTCAGAAAGGATTAGAAAGTGGAGATATAAAAACTTATGGTTTACATAAAGAGGGTAAAGATTTATATTCACGTTTAGATGGAGTTAATTATAGACATAGAACTGTTGGAGAATATGAAA